>OGII01000692.1_pt1 | contig 29280 bp, 27 predicted proteins | sample 1571701 | NCBI WGS metagenome assembly OGII01 (sample SAMEA2581950, study PRJEB24529) | metagenome | biome: Human gut stool | place: China | collected 2011
GACGAACACGTTTCGATTGAGTGGAAAATTTGACTTTTACTTATCCATCGCACACAACAAAGGGCTGTGTGCCCTTGTCAAGCGATGTAAGGAACACGAAATGAAATTGGGATTTTGTTTTTTCAGTCTTATTCTACTCCAAAGCGTCAAAAATGCAACGATTTGTTAGATAATGTACAATAAGGAACCTGTTGACAAAGGTGGCGAATACGTCCGTTCTATGGTAGAATAACCATAAGGAGGGATGCAGCATGATGGGACGCCAAAGCAGACAAATGGCAATGCTTTTCGTAGATATAGAGTCACTGATTCCAGAAACCCACCTACTGCGGAAGATCGAGCGGATGGTATCCTTTGACTTCATTTATGATCTTCTGGCGCCATATTATCCGGCAACAGGCCGTCCATCTGTCGACCCTGTCAGTATGTTCAAAATGCTCTTGATCGGATACCTGTATGGCATCAAATCAGAGCGGCGGTTGGTGGAGGAAGTTCAGCTCAACATCGCCTACCGATGGTTTTGCGGATTTGAACTGGATGACACCATCCCAAATCACTCCACATTCAGTAAGACCAGAACACAAAAATGGCAGCAAAGCGATCTCTTTCAGAAAGCCTTCTATGAAATAGTCAAGCAATGCATAGACAGCGGGCTGATCGACGGAGAAGCTATGGCTGCGGATGGAAGCTACATTCCGGCCAACGTATCAAGAGAAAGCTGGATCAATGTAGAAATAGAAGTTGAATAGAGTATGCAAAGCTATCTCGATTCTTTGGACGAAGAGCTTTCCAATCAGCCGGGCTTCAAAAAGCCGCCAACAAAAATTGTAAGGAAGTGCCGTACCACCAGCCAAACAGATCCAGACAGCGGTTATATCAATCACGGCAGCAAACGCGGCATCGGGTATCTGATGGAAGCAACTGTGGACTGCAAACACGGCATTTTAACAGGTGTTGATGTATATTCTGCCAATGAGAAGGAAAGCCTTCTGGTCTTGCGGCATTTGGAACGGCAAATCAATCTTGGCATCCCAATGAGCCGGCTTGCTCTGGATCGCGGATATGAGACAGGTGCTGTTCACCGGGGGCTGGAGCTTCTGGGCATTACCGGATATATCCCCGCAATTCAGTTCTCCAATCCACCTGAGAAATATGGATTCTCCTACGATCCACAGCTCGACGCATTCATCTGTCCGGAAGGAGTTCCTCTTACGTACCACAGGCTAAATTGCAGCAAATCGACGGGCAAATATCTGCGTTGCTACCAGGTCGAGGGCGATGTCTGTATGCGCTGTCCAAAGCGGCCGGGCTGTTTTGACAAGGCTGGAATTCGGCGCAGAGTGCTGGCCAGCAGTTGCAATCCGGCATTTTTCAGAGGGCATCAGCGCGTGGGAACTCCAGAATACCTGACCATGATGCGGCTTCGTAAAATCTGGGCCGAGGGCAGTTTCTCCGTCTTGAAACGGGAACACTGTATTTCAAGGATTCGAAAAAGGGGCATTCTTGCAGCTACGGAAGAATGCCTCCTTGCCGCCATGGCCCTAAACCTCAAGAGGATGGTAAATGCCATCTTTCGCTATCTCCAAATTTACTGTTCTGCTGGAACCACTGTGGGTTTCAGCAGAATTTTTGCTTTTGTCAACAGGTACAAATTTTGACGGGACCATTTGTTACATTTGTGTTAGCGTTTTTTGCCTCTAATTTGCAGGCAAAAACGAAAGAACGGCTGGAATTGTGAAGAAAGATAAAAGAGTTGAGACAAAAATTCCTTCTGAAGCAAGTTTTTCGTTTCCACCATACTGCGTACAAAGAAGCGCTGTGTTCGTTGCACAAGGAAGTGCCGCAGTGATAACGGCTATTTGCAAAAGCATCTGATCATCAATGAGTTTCTTCAGAACAAACAGAAGCAGGAATGGGAAAGCAAGTAGTTTGATCATGATAAGCACATACAATTTCCATTGAGAAAAAATATCCTTTACAGCAACGGTTGCAAGAATAGACCCGACGACTATCATTGCACAAGGGGTAGTCGCTGCACCCAGCATACCGCAAAAATCGGTAATAATCGTAGGCAGTTCAACCCTGAACAGCCCCAGCATAATGCTGGATACAGATGCAGCCAGACAGGGTGTAAGCAGATTCCTTACACGAAAAGAGTTCATTCTTTCTGAGATGATGTAAATGCCGAGTGAATAAACAAAAATGTTAAAAGGAAGATGAAATATCGAAACAAACACAAACGATTCCGTGCCAAGCACAGCGCCCATAATAGGATATCCGATAAATCCGGTATTGGAAAAGGCCAGCATAAAGCGATACAATCCGGCATCTTTGGGGGCAACGCAGAACACTTTCGTAAACACGCGCCCCACCCCCAGAGCAAGCACATAGATCATGCCGGAAACAGACGCGTAGAGCAGAACTGTTGTTCCGTCAAAGTAAATGTTTGACGATGTACTTGCGCCGATTATACTCGCGGGAAGAGTTATATTGACAACAAAGCTGGCAAAAACGGCATCGGCGTTTTCCTCAATCGCTCCTGCTTTTCGGCACAAAAAACCTACTAGCATCAGCAGAAACAGGAGTGTCATCTGATGCAGCACATTCGTCATATCCATAAGCAACATCCTTAAGACAGTGTATAAACAAGGCCGCTTCCGCAGGAAGCGGCCTTGTTTATTAAAAAGAGGTATACTCGCGTTAAATCAGTATATTTTTCTTTGCGATCAGGTTTGCAAGAGCGGTCTCATGTCCAAGCTCCTTGCACTCTTTCCAGTAGGCTTCCGTCTCTGGGGAAGCATCGCAGCCGTTAAGGCGGATCAAGCCGAACAGCTCGCGTGCAAAGGCAAGCGTCTGGTAAAGGCCCATATTCTCCACGCCAAAGTTCAGAACCTGTTTGTTCGCAGTGACAACGCACGGCAGCACTTCGCACATCTGGCGCGCCAGCAACATAGCAGCATCCATCAAATCTGCCTTAGTCGCAACAACACGGTTAGCAACGCCCATCTGCTCAAGCTCCTTTGCGGTAAAGGAACGACCAGTAAGGAAATACTCCTTCGCCTTATTGAGCGGCAATTTGTAACCGTCCATGGCAAAATTGATGCTGTAGTTCAAGCCCCATGCCATTTCAGTGTTGCCAATGCGGGCGTCCTCCGTGCAAATCAGGCAGTCGGCGACCATCGGAAGCTGCGTTCCACCGCCGATGCATTCGCCAAAAATTGCTGCGATAAAGGGCTTCGGACTCTCCCAAATGCTCATCCACATGTCGATCTCTTCCTTGGCGCGAGCACGGCGGGGATTCAGATTCCACTGGATATCCTGACCGGAAACATTCATATCGAAACCACAGCAGAAATGGTTGCCATTTGCGGTAACGATCGCAACACGAATATCCTCATCCTCGCTGACACGCTTGACCGCCTCCTTGATTTCTTCCATCATCGGTACGTTAATCACGTTATCAACCTCAGGACGATTCAAAGTGATGATCGCAATGTGGTCTTTGACCTCAAACAAAACAGTATCGTTCATAATATGATCTCCTTTTCGATTTGAGCTTCTCAGGCTCATTATGTTACATTTTGTTGCTCACATTATTGAATTGACCGCCGCCGTCGATTGGCAACGCAATTCCCGTAACAAACCGCGCCTCATCGGAGGCAAGCCATGCAACGCCATTGGCAATATCGTCCGGCCGTCCTAAGCTGAGCGGCTGCAGGCCGGTGTAATAGTCCATCACAGCCTTTGGATCCGGCGTAGAATTTGCATAGATCTGCAGCATCGGCGTTTCAATGCTGCCAGGGCAGATTGCATTGACCCTCACCTTGTCGGGTGCATAGTCAAATGCAAGCGAACGGGTCAATCCGATAACGGCATATTTGGATACAACATAGGGCGAAAGCTTGGGCCATACCGTCAGCGCAGAGCCGGAGGAAATATTTACGATACAGCCTTCGACCTTTTTCAGATACGGAAGCGCCGCCTTGCACATCAGATATTGGGACTTAAGATTGACATTCATCACCTTATCCCAATTTTTCTCCGTGATATCCTCAAGCAGTGCCTTCTGCCCGCTGATACCAGCGTTGTTAACAACAACGTCCAGCCCGCCGAAATACGAAACGGTCTCCTCCACCGCATTTTTAACAGATGCTGCATTTGTCACATCCGTATGTACGAATGCAGTCTTCTGTCCTTTCGCAGCCAGCGTTTCAACCAGCGCGCCGCCGTCATCATCGAGAATGTCGGCGATTACAACCGCCGCGCCAAGACTGGCCAGCTTTTCCACGATTGCGCGTCCGATACCGCGGGCGCCGCCTGTCACGATTGCTGTTTTCCCTGTCAGTTGCATCAATTCGTTCCTCCTTTATGCTTACAGGAAGCAAAGTGTCAATGCTGGAATATAAGTGATTCCCATCAGCACAACCAGTAATCCGAGTATCATCCACAAGACCGGTTTGATCATTTCACCCATTTTCAGGTTGCCTACCTGCATCGCCATGAAGAGGTCAATACCGTACGGCGGCGTCACAAACCCGATTGCAAGGTTCATCGTCATAATGATACCAAAGGTAATGGGGCTGACGCCGGCAGACTCCGCCACGGGGAGCAGAATCGGAGTAAGGATAATCGTGGCCGGAATATTATCAATAAAGCAGCCAACGATCAGCAGGAAAACGTTGATGATAAGCATCAGAACAACACTGTTATCTGTAATGCCGAGAACAGCGTTCGCCAGCATCTCCGGAATACGCTTAAGTGCAAGCACATTGGCAAACACCTGCGAAAAGCCCATCAGGTAAAGCGCCACACAGCCAATACCAACGGTATCTTTCATTGCCTTGATCACGCCCTTGAAATCGAGATCGCGATAAAAAAAGCAACTGACAATTAGGCAGTAAATGCAGGCAACCGCCGCGCACTCAGTAGGGGTAAAAACGCCGCTGTAGATACCGCCAAGGATAATGACCGGCATCAGAATTGCCCAGAACGCATCCTTGAACGACACCCAGACCTCTTTTACAGTGTACTTATGCGGATCTCCTTGCCAACCATTTTTCTTGCAATAAAAATAGCTGACGATCATCAATGCAGCGCCCATCAAAATTCCCGGAAGCAGACCTGCAACAAACAAATCACTGATAGATTCACGGGCAATGCAGCCATAGAGCACAAAGGGAATGCTGGGCGGGATGATAACACCGATTGAACCAGCGGAAGCCGTGATCGCTCCGGCAAAACCCTTGTCATAACCACGGTCGGTCATTCGGGGGATTAGAAAACTGCCGACGGCCGCAGTCGTAGCAACCGCAGAACCGGAGATTGCTGCGAAAAACATGCAGGTGACCGTGCAGACCATGGCGAGGCCGCCTGTAACCCACCCGAGAAGGCACTCGCAGAAATCAAGCAGTCTTCTGGCAATGCTGCCGTTACTCATCAAATTTCCGGAGAACACAAACAGCGGCAGAGCCAACAGTGTAAAAGAGTTCGTACCGGAAAGGCAGTAGGAGGGAAGAATATCCACAGGCATTCCGGCCGTCAGAAAACCCGCCACCGCCGAAATTCCGATTGCATAGCCTACAGGCATACTAAGAATCAGCAGGAGGATAAATGAACCAAAAATAGCCAGTGCCACCATATCTTACACCTCCTTCGCAGCCACCGCTTTGGCGTCCTCAATGATCTCGATCACGACCCGGATACTGCAGATGCACAGGCTCAGCGGCAAGCAGGAGTAGACGAGTGCATAAGGAAGCTTTGTTGCCGGAGCATACTGTCCCGTCGTAATCAGGCGCGCAACATAGATCCAGCCCAAATAAGCAATGAACAGTGAGAATGTCAAAATAATCAGATTGTTTACAACATTCAGAACGCGTTTGCCATTGGAGCTCAGTTTGTCTGAAACGATCGTCATGCGGATGTGCGACTTATCACGAAAGCCAATACTCATCGACATCCAGATGATCCACATAAACAGGAAGCGTGCACCTTTCTCGCTCCACGCAAGTCCGCTGTTGAACACATAGCGCAGAACGACTTGAACAAACACAACCGCCGTCATGATTCCGAGGAATATCACCATGGCATATTCCTCAAACTTGTTATACCAGATTGCAAGCTTACTCAGGCGTTTCATGCAATCCCTCCTTTCAAAATGCGCGTTAAAGCGTGTGGTCAGTTGGCCGTGACCTTATCAAGAATGCCCCACAGCTCTGCAGAGTAAACGCTGCGGTACTCGTCACGGACAGACGCAGTTGCATCAATAAATCCCTGCTTGTTCTCCGGCGTGATGTCATTACACTCCATACCGGCTTCAGCCATCTTTGCGATATAGCCATCGCCGAGCTCAAGCTCAGCCTTGTCCGCAGTGCTGGTCAGAAGCTCGATGCCCTCGTCAAAAAGCTTTCTGCTGGCATCATCCATGCCGTTATAGAAAGCGGAGCTGACAACGACGGCCGCATAGCCAAAAACATGCTCCGTCTTGCTAAAGTACTTCTGCACCTCGGCAAAGCCGCTGGGATAGATCGTGCTGGGTGGATTCTCTTCACCGTCAACCGTTCCCTGCTGCATGGCGGTAAACAGCTCGTTCCATGAGATTGGAGTGGGATTGGCACCGAGCGCCTGCATAAGCTTGACGTAGGTATCGCTGTTCATCACGCGCATTTTCAGGCCCTTCATATCATCCACGCAGGTGATAGGACGCACGTTATTGGTCATGCTTCTCGCACCGTTATAGTAATAGCCGGCAATGGTGAGTCCCGTGGAACTGTCCAGCGTGGACTTGAAATATTCGCCCACCTCGCCGTTCATCGCAGCGATCGCCTGATCGGAGGAGGCAAACAGGAAAGGTAAATCGAGCGCACCAAACTCAGTGTCATAGGTCAGCAGGCCCGAGGTCATCGGAGTGGTAATCTGTACGGAGTTTTGAGCGACCTGTTCAAGCATACCAAAACTAAATAGGTACTTTGCAACAATCAATACAATCGCAGCGGCAACCGCACTTCCATAGATTCCATCAGTTGCAATTTCCCACTTTTTTAACGCATCAACAAGGGCGATATGAGCTTTTCCGCATTTTTTGCACACCCACCACAATTCACTTTTTGATTCCACTTTAGAGCCTTTACCGCACAACCCGCACAACAGTCCAAACGGCCCAAGCAGGAGCATACCGCAGCAACCGCTTCCCCAACCATAGCTTTTGTTCGTAACGGTAGTTTCGTTCTTTTGCAGAGGGTGGCAAGCAGGTTCCCCGCAAAAGGGGCAAACCGTATCGTTACGAGTCTTCGCAGCAGATTCATCCAAGAGTCCCGCCCCAAATGCAAGCGCATCTTTTCCTAAATCGTCGTCTGACTTCTGCTCGGGATCTTCGGCCTTGGAAGATAACTCTTGTCCACACTGATGACAGAATTTTGCATCTGCCGTGTTACTCGCACCGCAATTTTTGCAAATAGGATGTGTCGGATCAACAGGGGGATCTTCTGAATGCTGTACATCGTCCGAGCTCAGTTCTTGACCGCATTGAAAACAGAACTTGGATTCGTTGAAGTTGTCAGCTCCGCAGTGCTTACATTTCATGGTTTTCCCTCTCCTCAAAAAATGAAGTATTCTCGGTCTCTTTAATCATCTTTTTTATAAGAATAGCTCATATTTGTGGTACTGTCAACAAAGAATATGTCAAAGATGATTATGAGAGGACGACACGGTGCGGCTATACACGTTAGACGGCAAATGCAATATCTCTGGCGAGCGGATTAAGTCTGCACGCACCAAAGCAAAATTGACACAGGATCAGCTTGCGGCAAGGCTGCAAGTAGCGGGCCTGCAAATGGGCCAAATGGCAATCAGCAGAATTGAAAGCGGTAAACGCCTTGTCCCTGACTTTGAGCTTCCTATCATTGCGGAAGCATTAAATGTATCGACAGACTGGTTACTCGGCATAGAAAAAGAATGACCACTTCCGTTTGAAGTGATCATTCTTTTTTATATAAAGCTGAGTGAAATCTTACGAAACAGTAATCTGGCCGCTTCTGATTCAATACTCAAATTTCGCTCAAATCTAAAGGGCCAAATTACTCCTACTACCCGATACTATAGAATAGTTCTTATAGAAAATCCTGCAGGTTCTTCATCAGCGTTTACCCGAACACTGATGAAACCCGCAGGATTTCCATTTTGCAGCAATAGAGAGGTCAGAAAAGAAAAAGATGTATCAAATTATCTGCCGTAAAATTCGCAATTCGGTACGCCATGATTCTCAACAACCGATTTCAGCCCAATTTTGCTGTCTTCTGTTGCGAATACAATTTCGGCCGCCTTTAACTCAAATGCGCGCGCTTCTTCAATGTTATTCTGTGTCGCTTTCCTGACGCAGTCCTTATAATATTTTACCGCAATTGGTGCGGCCTTGGACATCTTCTTTGCGGTTGCAAGGCCTACAACCTCAACGAGTTCATCTGCTACAACCTTGCTTGCAAGCCCCAGTTCATAGCACTGGCGGCCCGTAAAGTCCTCATTTAAGAACATATAGTCCAAAACCTTGTTGCGGCCGATCCACATTGGCAGACGCAGAGAACTCATACCCCAGGAGCCGACCGTACCATAGTAGATATCGCCATCGTGCATCCGAAAGCCTTCTCCAACAATACGGATATCAAAGGCGTTGAACATCGCCGTGGAGCCGCCGATGCACCGTCCCTTTGCCGCAACGAGCGTCGGTTTAGGGCAGCCGTCGATACGCTCAACCAAGCGGTTACCAAGAACGGAAAAGCTTTCCGAAATCTCCTCTGCTTCGCCGTTAATGCCCTTTTTTACATCGCCGCCGTCTGCTCCATAGGAAAAATCAGGCCCATTCGCTTTTACCATGATAGCGCGAACAACATCATTCTGTTCAAATTCGTCCAAAGCGCGCATCATTTCAACCATCATGCGTTTGCTGACCGAGTTGAGCGGCGGGTGATCCAGCGTGATCACGCCCACGCGCTCTACGATCTCGGTTTTAATTGTCAAATAGTCCATATCTGTCCTTTCTGCGGCTCTATCGGCTCATTCCGCCAGAGCCGCCGCTTTATTTTTGGCTTCACTGAACAGCTTTCGCGTCAGTTTGCAGCGTTATTGTTCTTTTCGCTGGCAGAAGCCATAACAACGTCTGCCACCTTTGCGGTGTTTTCAGTCGGCGCATGCTTGGTGCAAAGACTCACAACAATGTAGGCCACTACGCCGGGGAGCACAGGAAAAATGCTGGAAAACGGAACAGTAATCACGCCGAAGATGCTCAGCAGCGCCGTGATCATACCAACAGCTGCAGAAGCTGCCGCGCCCTTTGTCGTGCCGCGTTTCCAGATGATGCCGCCCAGCAGCGGGACCAGCGTACCGGAGAGCATAATGGTATAGCCGACCGAAAGAAGATCAATAACATTTGTAAACGCAAGCGCGCATACAACGGCTGCCACCGAAACAACAATATTGACGATGAGATTCAGGCGCTTCTGCTGCTCTTCCGTTGCATTCTTATTAATAAAGCCGCAGTACAGGTCATGAACAACAAGCGCATCCGTCGCCACCAGCGCACCACTGGCAGTCGACATGATCGCCGCCAAGATCGCACAAATCATTACAGCACAAACGATCGGGGAAACCTTGTTCATCAGCATGACAATGAACGCATTTCCGCCAGCATCAGGGAACTCTGCGCCGCTCCACATGCCGATATAGACCATCAGCCACCCAAAAAGGAACAGAGGAATGCAACTGAGCAGATGTCCCCAAAATGCCGTTGCTTCCGTCTTTGCGGACGCCGCGCGCTGAACAGAGGTCTGGTCGACCAGCACGGAAAGAACCATCGGGCCAACAAACATCATCCAAAGCTCCGGAGAAATGTTGAAAAGGTCAAACTTCTCCGCCGGATAGAACGCATGGATCTCCGCAATGCCGCCCTGTGTGAACATTGAGATACCTACGACCAGAACGCCGACAATGATCACGCCGACCTGAAATACCGCCGTTGCGTAGGAACCCCAAAGGCCTGCAAACATCGTGTAGACCAGCATAACTGCCGCTGTAATGACAAGGCCGATCGTCGAGTCAATGCCGAACGCTTGGAAAATGGCCTTTGCAGCAACCAGCTGACCGCCCATGGATGCAGCGCAGGCAAAGGGGCCGATGCCGCTGTAAAGCAGGACGATGAAGTTACTGTCATATCTTCTTTTGAAATAGTCCGAAAAAGAAACCAACTTATTGCGGTAAATAAAGCGGGTCATTACAAACGCGTGGACAACGCATGCAAGGCCGCACGCGATCGCGTACCATGCACCGGCGACGCCCAGCTTTACCGCGTACTGTGTTGTGCCAATAACGACACCGGAGCCAATGCTGGCACCTACCGCCGATGCGATAATAAACCAGATGCCGGACTGTCCGGATGCCGTGAGGAAATCCTTCGTCGTACTGGCGTGCTTACGCCCGCGCAGTCCGATGATTACGTTGATCGCCATAAAAATGACAAAGGCAACAATAATCAATGTGTACAAGCTCATCTCGATATGATCCTCCTAATTCACAAAATATGTTCTCCTACGCTCTTAACAGGGAATGCGCTCGAAGCTCTTACGGTTCATCCCTCCTTTTATGTGCTTTTCAGGCACTTTTTAAAGCTGCTCATAAAATGTTTTAGCGTTATTGTAGAGGATGTGTTCCTTCGCATCATCGCTGAACGGAAGCGCTTCGACCTGAGCAATCAGCTTCTCCACAGGCATACTTTGCGTACCCCAGTTAGAAGCAAAGCAAATGCGCTCTTTCAAAGATGTTTCTCCATAGTAGAGATATGGTTCATAACCGGAACCACGCATTGCGATCTTTTCAGGAGCATGCGTTTCAAAATTCAGGTAAACATTTTCGTGGCGGATAGCAAGGCACAGGAAATCCAGCACCCACGGCCAACCGCTGACGCCCGCCATAATTTTTAGTTCTGGGAAATCCCTTGCCACCTGATCGATATAACGGGGGTGTCCGATATCATACGGCACCGCCTTGGAAAGATTCAGGCTGGAATAGATATGGACCGGAATTCCCAACTCGCACGCCTTGCTGTAGAGCGGATAATTTTTCCTGTCCGCCGCATTGAGCTTTGTGCGGAACGCCGTCAGGTACAAGGCGTGAAGGCCATACTCCTTGACGCACATCTCAAGCTCGCGGACAGCCTCTTCTCCCTTGTTCGGATCTACGTAAATAAAGCCCTTAAACTTTTTGGGGAACGCCTGCACAAGCTCCGCCGTCTTTCGGTTGTCGTGGTCGCCGTCGCAGGTGATTCCCCATTCCACGCCGACCTCGTCAAGATGCCGGACAAATTCCGCAGGTTTAACCGCGTGCTTCTCCGCCGCCTCGCGGATGATCCGCAAAAAACCGTCGCGACCCTCGGACTCATAAATCGCATCAATTTCCTCCACCGTGAGTCCTACCTGTGCAGCAACTCCCGCCCCGTAGGTCTTTTTGTAGCCCCTGTAAAGCGGGTCCAGACACATGGCGCCCAGCATATTGGTCAGCGCTTCCGCCCCCATCGGCATATCCAGACACAGATCGATCACTTTTCGCATACTGCTAACATCTCCTATCGTCTTATGCAATTTTGTCTATGTTCAATATTGACTAAAGTCAGAATACGCCATTTTTTGACTTTAGTCAATATTCTCTTTTACCAAAATATTCTTTCATTTTTTGTATAATAAAGAAAATATAAAGAGCCGAAGTCGGGATCATATCCCTCACTTCGGCTCTTCGGCTGACGTTGACCTTACAGGCCCAGTTCTTCGTCAATCAGCACAATTTCAGTTTCCATACGGAACATTTTGTGAAGCAAAACATTCATACCGCAGCAGATCCTTTCCGGGCTGCTGCAATCATGGCAATGCCCCGTCACGGCGCACGGCGTTTTCATATGCAGTCTTGCTGCATTTTTAGGCGCTGCGATATTTCTTGCTCTCCACACCGCGCCCTCAAGATTTTCTGCAAGTTTGTTCCGTCCAACAACCAAATACACCTTTTTATGCCCGTACATCATCGAGGCTACTCTGTTGCCAATGCCATCGATATTGACCATCTCTCCTGTTTTTGCGATCGCATTCACCGAGGAAAGAAACACGTCCGCTGACATCGCCTTGCTTTGGTCTACCTCGCACGGCACTCCCTCATACATCTGCGACGGCAAGCACAGCGTATTGTGCGCTGCCAACCGCTCCGGCAGCTTCATCTCCGAGAGCGTCAGCGAACCGCCGAACGACACGCTGACGCCGTCGATCTGTTGGTCGAGGTAATCCGCGGCCTCTTTCGCCGTTGCGAAAACGGACACCGCATATCCTCTCTTTTCAAGCGCAGCGCTCACATCATCAAAAGTCACAGCCCATTCCTCCTTGCAGATTTTTTCACAGTATACTTCTATTTTTGACTCATGTCAATAATAGAAAAGAGGCGCGCCCCGTAAGGGACGCGCCTCTTGCTGCGCCATTGATTCAATTCTCTTCTTTGGCACGATCCGCCAGCTCAAACGCCCAGTCAAGGATCTTCTGAAATTCTTCTTTGCTCAGATCGAACGTCGGCATGATCGCCCGCTCTCCGAAATATGTCATATATTCTCTGTCGCTCAGCTCGATCATCCCGTAGAATGAGCCAACAACCAGACCGCGCGCAATGCTCTCAACCATGAGTGCATGAATGTAAAACTCATTCCCGTCAGTCGGCTTGCCGAAATACGCAAAGGCATCTCTGCTGTCGTCATAATACAAAGCAATTTGATCTTTAGAGAATTCTTTACCGCGCGAAGCGTATTCCGGAGCTGTAGCAATATACTCTGCAAACAATGGGTCGCAGATCACATTTCTACAGTACAACAGATATTTCAGCATCAGACGAACCAGCGGCTCTTCTCCGCGCGGCAGGATCTTTTCTGCAAGCTGCTCCGTCATGGAAAATCGTTCATAATAAAGCACGTGCATGATATCGTCTTTATTTTTGAAGTAGTAATAAATCAGCGAACGCGGGATATTCAAATACTCGGAAATATCTCTGATATTCGTCTTTTCATATCCGTTCTTTCTGACAAGAAGCGCCATCGTTTCTACGATACTCTTCCGCATTTCTGCGCTCTTTTTATAGCTGGCCATGTTCTCACTCACTTGTTCCATTTTTTAAAATTTATAATATCACGCTACTGGCAGAAGGTCAACTTTCAAAAATAGCAGGGGATTCATTTCGCTTCTATGTGACAAGACAACGTGATTGTCTATTTCATATCGGTACAGTTTCTGATATATTCCACTAGACCAGTGTGCTGAATGGGTCGAAGCAATAGCACACGACGGCCGGGTGCTGAGCGGCTGTTCTTTGAATTTCCTGTTGGACAGCAAGGGTCTCTCCCATTCCACAGGGAGTATCCCATCCAGTCCAGACCATAGCTGTGAAATAACGGTGTTCCGGATGATACCGTGTCTCCGCCCCAAGTCTTTGACAGATTCCCAGCATAGCTTTCAGCTGCTTTCTCTTCTGCTCGTCCATTTCTAAATGGATCGTCTGCGATAAAGCCTGCATTCAAGCCTTCTTTGCCAGCGCGGGAGAGAATTTCACCTGCAGGAAACCAGCCATATCGCAGTAGAAGTATCTGCGCTCGCTTTCATCATAAAGCTCCAGCACATCGGATGGGGCAATGCTGCGGCCGTGATAGTCCGGGGGGAACGCCTGATTATAGCGTGCAAAAATGCGTTCCAGAATATCACGTTCATCTTGCCCGACCGGGCAGGTTAGCTCACCGTCGTAAACGAGTGTGTATTCCGCCGCCGGGGGCTGCTGAAAGCCGGCCTTGTGCAGCGCGTCAATGCCGCCAAATGCGAAGGCGCGCGTCTCACCATGCTCCAGATCCAGCTGATAAACACGAAACCGCTGCATTTTGCGCTGACTGTCCAACAACTCCCGAAAAGAAACGCCGGGGGCAGTCTGTAAGTACGCATCGTATTCCTGCTCTGTCAGCCCCAGATACTCCCGCAGGGAAATACTGTTCACCTTCATCGCATGCCATTTTTCCGTACAGGCTTCCAGCATTTCCAGCCCGCATAGGCCATTAAGATATTGCTCCTTAAATGCCATTCCTGGATCCTCCTTCATTTTCTGTTTTTTGCGGCGCAGCGCAAGCTGCCAGTCATCAATGCCCTTGTAATTGGGATTCCATGTGAGCCTGCGGCAGCGCATCCCGTGCCTGGCCGCCAGCGCATAGATCTTCGATGCGCCTTTTCCCACCATTTCATTACTGTACTTATCCATGTCCTCCGCCTCGATGATCTCCTCCGTTCCGTTTCGGTGCAGGAACGCAAACAGTTCATCCAGCTTGGCGGTGTTGTTGGCTCCCAGTGTGGCAACAAAGGTCCTGTGCATCAGCGCGTGAGCGACATCCGCCTTGAGGCAGCCTTCCGTCACATATACAACGCGGGAGCAGGGGTCGCCCACAAAATGAATGGGGCTCCCCGAGGTCGTTCCCATGCGCTTTCCCGTGGAGGACAGCGTCAGATATTTCACGCCCGTTTTCTCCGGTGGATTGTCTTTATCCTTGAGCGGGTGATCCAACCGGATCTGTGCGCCGCGGATCAGACCGTCTACACCGAAGATGGGAATGATGATGCCTGATGTCCGCTGGTGGAATTTGACCGTCCAGCAGCCGTTATCATCCACATAGAAGCCGGGAACACCCTGCACCCTGCAGCCAGCCTTGACCAACCGATTTGTCAGGGAGCGGCACAGGAAAGGGGGCGGCGTGCTCTTGAAGCCAAAGCGCGTAATCTCATCGTCGGACAGCCCCCGCACAGACTGAAGGTGTGCGCGGTGCGCCGGAATGAGGGTCAGCATGGACAGCAGCATGGAGAGAGTCTGATGCACTTCCTGAACAGAAGCCGCGTCAGACTGCTCGGCCTCCGTAGGCGCCGTTTTCTCCGGAACCGTATAGTCCGGTGAAAAACCATTTACCGCCAAAGCGTCGCAGATCTCCCGATAAGCGTCTGAATTGCTGACGCCATATACCTTTGCGTAAAGGGACAGCATTCCGCCGCCTTCACCGCAGTAGTTACAGCGCCACAGGTCTTTTTCCGTGTTCAAATTCATTTTCCCCCGGCGGTCACCGCAGATAGGACAATCCACATACACCTGACCGGGAGCCCTCCGCCTGATATTCAGGCGGAGGAGCCCGGCCACATCCATAATGCCAAAGGGGAGATCATGCTTTTTCCCGTAATTCAAACCAGCATCCCTCCCAAGACGCGAAATTTACGAATGGAAAGCGGTCAGCTTGCCTTTAACTGCTGCGAACCGCCCATCAGAAGCATGGCGGCAGCCTTCATAATATTGCTGCAATCCTCACAGAGATAGGCGTAATATTTCAGGCTGGAGGGACGCTGCTCAGAAACCTGTGCCATCGTCCAGCCCTTATTGACGCCGGTGGTTACGACCAGCTCCGCGGCTTCCCCTTCTGTCATCAGCGAAAGGATCTCGTCCACCGTCATATCGTCCGAATATTTCGGCGCAGCCGCTGTCGATGCCGCTGCCGGCATATCGACCACAATAGGTTTCACCGTCTGCGCTGTTTCAGCCCGCTCCGTGACAGCAGGCTCCGCTGTTTCCGAAGGAACCTCCTGCGCCTTTTGGGGCATAACCGGATCAGGCTCAGAAGCCGCAGTTCCGCCGCTTAACGCCTGCAGCAGACTCATGGCGTCTGAAACGCTTTCCGCCTGCTGGGTGGGGACTGCCACCTGCTGATTTGCGCTGGGCGTCTTTGCCGCCTCCTGCGGTTGAGCCTCTTGCGGTGTAGGTACTGCCTGCACCGGATGATTTTCACCAACAGACGTTTCTCGCTGCGGCGCTGTGGTTCTATTTACCGCCAGAGCAGTCTCCTGACGATTTACAGTGCCCGTTGCGACTTCCTGTTTCCCATCGGCCTGTGCATCTACCGCCGCAGAGGGGTTGATCTCACAAAGCTGGATGCCGAAGCCTGCATTATCCAGCGCCGTTTTCAGCGCCTCGTCCTGCGCGGCCTGCACATAGCGTCCGGCAGGAGCCTGAGCCTTTTCTACCGCCGCGGTAAAATTGGTAATGGGCTGGTTGTCCTCTCTGGACAAAAATACCTGCGCCTCATAAACGGCGATTTGGTCTGTGATCTGCAGCCGGTTCAGCAGCATTTTTCCATCGGGGCAGGCCAATCGGAACCAGAGCCGCTGATAGCGCGGCTCCAGCTCGATTCCGCCGTTGGCGTTTCTTTTCAGAAAGCGCAGCGGATCAAAGCCCTGCACCCTACGAAGCTGCTGTACGGCAGGGATCGCCTGGGTCAGCATGATTCTTTCTCTGGACATGGTTTGATACTCCCTTCATAAAATAAATAAGAGATGACTGTGCGTTTTTTTGCACATTCATCTCACATTAACTGGCACGCTGCCATCCCTCGCCCTCTTCGTTACGGAGGGCCTTGCGCGTGACTGCCTTATAGTAGAGGGCGATGCGTTCGCCCAGCATGGGATTGCGTTTTCCTTTTCGGCTCCGATGGATCGCCATATACAGCGCCCTTTTTTCACCCACCAGCAGCACACGGCGCTTGGCGCGGGTGATTGCCGTGTAGAGAAGATTCCGTGTCAGGAGCACATTATGGGCTGCCAGCAGTGGAATAATGACCGTATCATACTCTGAGCCCATGGATTTGTGGATCGTAATGGCATAGGACAGCTCCAAATCATCCAGAAGTACCTGCGGGCAATCCATATAGCGGCCGTCAAACTCGATCACGACATTGGTACCGCTGATTTTGCGGATGGTGCCGATGTCACCGTTGAAAATACCTTCGCCGACCTGCTTGCCGGAGCGGTCATACAGCTTGATGTCGTAATTATTCCGCATCTGCATCACGCGGTCATTGAGGCGGAATATCTTTCCGGCGTACACGATCTCCGGCGTCTCCGGCGATGCGGGGTTGATCTCCTCGCGGATAGCTTCATTCAGGCTGTTGACCGATGCCTCGCCCTCAGAGCGGAACGGTGATAAAATCTCCACCTGCTCAATTCCTTTTGCGGCGATCTGCTCCTGATACAACTCACGGATGATGCCGGCAGTCTCCTCCTGGCTCTCTGCCTTATGAAAGGCAAAGTCCTCACCATAGTAGAGCGTCGTTTTGCCCTCGTTGATAAAACGGGCATTGTGGGCGATCAGGCTGTCCTGTGCCTGACGGAAGATCTCGTCCAGCACCGTGACCGGCACGACACCGGAGCCGATCAGCTCGTGAAATACATCACCGGCGCCCACACTCTCTAACTGGTCTGCATCACCGACCAAAAGGACTTTGGTGCCGGGGCGCAAGCGTGAAAAGAGCTGATGGATTAGCCACATATCGACCATGGAAGTCTCGTCCACGATCAGGAGCCCTGCTTCCAGCGGTTTCCGTTCCCGGTCTTTCTTCGATTCCGAATCACCGTGAAGTCCCAGAATGCTGTGGAGCGTCTGTGCTTCATCGATCCCCGTTGCCCCCGCCATACGCCGGCTCGCCTTACCTGTGGGCGCTCCGAGTACGATCTTCTGCTGAGGATAGAGCTGACGGTACACTTCGATCACCGTTTTCAGAACCGTGGTCTTGCCGGTGCCGGGGCCGCCTGTGATGATGGACAGGTTATGCCGGAACACCATTTCCACGCCTTCTGACTGGCGCTTGGACAGGTTGAGCCCTAAGCTATGCTTCACTCGCTCCAACGGCTGCGCAATGTCTACCACCGCCGGATTTGCCAGAAACAGCTCTACCGCTTTCTGTGCGGTTTCGCTCTCCTGCAGGAATTGCTTGGGCAGATACACGTTGCCGTGATTCGATACCACCTCATCCTGCCGGATCATGGCAGACAGCTCCTGTTCGACCTGGCTCATGGGGACGCGCATCTGTGGGAGGGGTATCCGCTCATTGAGCAGCTGCATAGCCGCTTTGAGCAAAGACTCCGCCTCCAGATAGAGATGTCCGTCCTTTGTCCGTGCGTCCTCCAGCGCATAAAAGAGCGCACCGTGGACGCGCTTCGGATCACGCAGATCTCCACCGGATTTTTGTACGATGGCGTCAATCCTCTTGAAGCCGAACCCCGGCACCTGACAGAGATTGAAGGGACTCTGTCTCACGATGTCTGCACAGGCAGGGCCGAAATGCTGATAGATCTTCTGCGCGGTCGTCGGCGTGACCTTGAACGGGGCCAGCAGGGTCATCAGGACACGCATCCGGCTGGTTTCCGCATAGGCGTCCTTGATCTCCGCAAGCCGTTCCTTCGTAATGCCGCGAATCTCAAGAAGCCGGTCTGGCTGATGTTCCAGAATCTCCAGAGCATTGATGCCAAACTTTTCAATGATCGCGTCGGCGGTCTTTTCTCCGATGCCCTTCAGCAGACCGGAGGCAAGATAATTGCGGACACCCTCCAATGTGGGCGGCACGATTTCCTGCCAATGATCGACCTGAAGCTGAAGCCCGTATTTTCCGTCCTTCCACTCTCCATCCATCTCGATCTTCACCGTATCCGTCTGCGGCAATTCGATGCCGACGGCGGTAAAGCGGATCAAGTGGTCATGATAGCGATAGGGGCTCCGGGCCTCTGTGGGTACGCTGCTGTCCTCCGTTTTCATCCGAAGGACAGAATATTTGCTGGACGCATTGAAAAACAGTACCTTGTCCAGTGCTGCAACAATGCTCACAGCACATCACCTCCGTTTCCTTTCACGCTGCCTGCAAAGCAGCTTTTTTCACATGGAATCTTCGCCATTCAGACACCGTGACATACTGATCGTAAATATCAGGGTGTTCGTCCTTCAAACGCTCTAAGGCGTCCTTCGATATGCCTGCGGAGCGTACCGGATTGTAGGTTATGGTGTAGCTCTCCGCAAGACCGTTATACACGGCGGTGCAGCTTGTGCCCATTCTCTCGATGAGCATACCCTTCAACCGCTTGATGTCCTTCTCCAGTTTGTTCACATCAGCCGACAGCGCCTTTTTCTGCTCTTGCAGGGAAAGAAGCATGGACAGCTGCCCAAACTGCGTCTGTCCCAGCAGTACGGGAGGCGCGTCCTTGTCCGCAGGCCCCAGCTTTCGCCGCAGGCTTTCGAGGATCAGGTCGCCGTCCGCTTCCACATAGGGAGGCGGCGTTTTTGTGAGGACATGATTCTCCCAGAAGTCCCGTTCCAAAGCAATCAGTTCCTCCTCATAGGCCATATCACGGTCGATACGGCGGATAATCGCCTCGTCTTCCGAATTGCCGTAAAGGCAGCAGAAGTAGACCCGGTCAATGTTCATGACTGCCATGTAGTGCCGCCCCTGCGATTCGTAGTAGATAGGAACGATCTCCTCGCCGTTGTACCACCAGTTATCCTTGGCGTTATAATTCGTGGTTTTGATCTCAAGGATGGCTGTTGTACCGTCCGGCAGTTCCACCATATAATCCAGATCCGCCAGCATCCAGGGATACAGCGGGTGCTGGAACATGAATGGTCGGCGGTAGATCTTATAGCCCGTCTTATGAGCGAAGATCTTGGCAACCAGCGGCTCCAGCAGAGTTCCAACCTCCAACTGGACCCAGTTTTCGTTATCGTCTGCCGTGACGATATTCAGCTTGTCATAGTAGAGATCCCGCCCGGTGCGGAATGGTGAAATTCCGAGAATGGCAGCGGCGTCACTTCCGCCAATGCCCTTGCGCCGGTATTCCAGCCATTGCTCACGCGGCAGATCTTCTGTGCTGACAAGAATTTGCGGAGCGTAACACGCTGCGTTTTCCATAGATACATTCCTCCTCGGCTTCATATCCGATGCACGGCTTATTCAAAAGCCGTTTTTTTCTGTACCTGTGGTACGGCTGAGGCGAGCACCGCGGATGCCCTCCGGGTTTCCATTTTCGTCTGAATTTCATTTCTTGTTTCCACCTTTCTTGATGATATATCCTCAAAGCCTTTCGGCGTTTGGGCGCAAAAAAAGCGGGAACAACGATTCTGGTAAAATCCAGTATGTTTGCCTGACAGCAAACCCTCGTTATTCCCGCAGTATGGGGCAGTACCCCGTAAAACAAAAAAGCCAGCAGCAGCCGGCTCTCATGGCCAGCAATACTACTGACAAAAACGTACAAACCTGACAACGTGCGCAGGTGGATCACTCCACACACAGATCATTGACCTATGCCCAAAGGGAAATTGCGCAAAACTCATTTACAGGCATAGTGTAGCACAATATATATGACAAGTCAACACTATTTATCCTTCATATTGTGTCTCAAATAGGTTTTGTTAGCTATTGTGGCGTCGAGCAGCAGTAACATCAAATGCTATGCATATATCAGCATAGATACACTCTCACGCTGCTAAAAAGGAGTGTCACCCGATAGTAAGTTCGCTATCAGGTGACACTCCGGAAGGGTCAACTTAGCTGCCAACCTATCAACAGCAAAAGAACACTCTCTAAGAGAAGTACCCCCACACAGCACAAATCAAACCATGCAGATTTTTTCTTTTCCTCGACCGCTCGGAGCGCGAAAAATGCAAATCCAAAAGCAATAAAAAGCAAATCGCTCCAGTGCTTTGGATATGCCTTGACTGGAAGCAAAATCATAACGGCCAAAAATAGTGCAAAGCTTATCACATACTGTATGATATTCTTGGGTAATTTTTCCATGTTATTATCCATTCATACAGCGATACACAACCGTATCAGCGTCTTCAATATAGTTCTGCTGATTGGCGCTTGCATACCATTTTGTGTACAACTTTGTTACCGTCCCGTACCCGATAACCCCCGGACCGCTGGGGCGCTGATACGAAAGGACTCTTACAGAAATAGCGTGGATACCGTCTGGGTGCACCGTCCCACCAATATTGCAAATCTTTCCTAAAAGTACTCCTGCCGCAAAAGCTCCAAGAGGATTAAATCCGAGTGCAGCGATTACGACCGTTACAAATGCACCGGAGGTCATATCGAGCAAATCCTGCATAAATGTAATGTCTTTCTTTTGAGTACCAATTAGTTTGCTATAATCAGTTGCAACTGTCCCGTCCGGCGGACCGTCAAGATATTTTACGGTATGTGCAAAAGGAGCAATATCATATTCCGTACTTAGCTTTGATGATTCCTGCGTTGTCACCTTAATGCAATTACCGTTTAAGATTACGTCTCTAATGGAATCAATTTCAACCTTATCAGATTTATCGCCTTCTACAAAGTTCAGCTTTGTCGTCCCATCTGTCGAGATTTCTTTTATTACAATACCATCGACCACATTTCCAGCAGCATCGTTATAAGAATATCTAAATCTACCTTCTACATTATCCGAGAAAGCAAACTCAATCATCTGTGAAAAATTGCCCACTTCATCAGTAGCATATGGGCTTAATTCGACAGCAAATGCAGGAATGGCGAGAGCCATGCACATTGCGATGCAGAGAATAAACGACACCATTTTACGTTTCATTTAATTAACCTCGCTTTCTTTTGTTGTTGAACATAGCTTAATCTACTTCGGATACATTGAAAATTATACCTCTGTATTTTCTACTAAAACAGCCCTCCCTTCTCGTAAAACTAAATACGACAAGGGAGGGAGTTTTTGGACACAACGGCTATTTATTTTTCGCAAACACTTTCTGCTAACCTAACCAGATCTTTGGCAGTGAAGAATCCGGATATGAAAAATCCAGCGTTGTCAGCAGTCATCCATACGATTGTGTTACCGATAGCAGCGTCATCGCTGATCAAAATGTCGGCAGTGCAGCCAGCTACGGTTACCTTTTCAACGGCAGTATTTGTTGACTCGATTTGCCAGAATGTCTCATCTGGCGGACTTGCATAATAGAATTTCAGTATCTCACCCTCGTCATTCATATAAATGACCGACGAAGTATTTCCTACACTATCTTCTGATATCTGTGTATATCCTTCGGGGATCCAAGTTAAATAGTAGTTATTCTTTCCTTCATTGCTGGTACGCCCATCCTCAAAATGATATATAAACAGCTCTTCGTACACCTCTTTGACCCATCCAAAAAAAGATGCTCTAGCCTCTGTATCGACGGCCAGCCAAGCACTTCCGCCAATGAGAACTGCAAGTATAATAACGGCAACTTTGTGCATCATTTTATAGAAATAAGGATGATCTGCGCGCTTTTTCAGCTTTCTGATTTTTCTTTCAAACGGTTCAGAAAACTCATGAGGCGGAATCGCATCGTAACCTTCTTCCATACAACACAGATATAAGTCGCTGGATTTTTCAGCAGCAGCGCGTAGCCGCTCATCAGTGATCAAAATTCGCCGCCTCCTTCTTTGTACAGTATCTCGAGATGCTTTTTCGCTCTCTGATCAATTTTCTGCGCCCAAGATAACGTAATTCCCAACATCTTTGAAATTTCACGCAAATTGTAGCCATGATAATATTTCAACCAGATAACATGACGTTGCTGCTCCGGCAACTTAAGAATAGCCTCTGTTAGCAAATCACCTGTATGAAGTTCTGCACTCAGGTGATTAAGAATTTCATCGTTATATTCCGCAGTGGGATGGCGGCCATTCATTCGCAGCATATCAGTCACTCTGTTGTCAACTATAGTTACGACGAGCTGCTTTGTTTTTGGACTCACCGGATCAATTATTTTGATATTTTCAGCTATTTTCATAAAAGCGTAATGTACTGCGTCCTCCGCATCCTGTTCATGGTGCAAACGCTTATAGGCGACATAGTACATAAGCCCACGGTATTCCCGGTATATGTCTTCGAATTTGCTCTTGTCTTCTTCTGTCTCGATCGTTTGAAGATAAATCAGCATAGTCTTGGCTCCCTACCTGTTATGTTGGTATTATAACAAAGCGGGAAAAAGGTGTCCAGTAATTGTAGTGCCTGTCAGCACCGGAAATAAGGTTGATTAAGCTTTTCAGAAGTAAACCCTTGCCATTCCATTTTTCCAGAATGGCAAGGGTTTATCAGGTATGTATTAGCCCAATCACAAAAGCAGCCGAAGCCATAGTCTTTACGGCTAATATATGACACTATTCATCGCTCAAGAGGCCATCTACCACTTTAGCGAAGTCAGTGTCGTTTATAACCAATAATTCATCCTCACTCAAAAAATCCTCCCGTGTATCAGGGGTTCCTGTTACAATAACGCCATTATCGGTAGGTGAAAACTTGTATTCGGTTAAATTGTCGGAGACGATAATGTAAGGAGCATCTGTGGATGCAGAACAATCTTGCAGAACAGAAAAATCATCCGCAGTAAGCGCCGTAAGCGCCTTCTCCATATCCGATGCCGCAGTAACAGCGTTCTCACCTACAAGTGAGGTTGACGTCCCATCAGGGAAAGTAATCAGAATTAAGGGCTCATTCGAAGCACGAAACCGGCTACACCATTCCATGAACAATGAGTTTTCTACATCTTCAGAGGAGACATCAGACTGATTTTGACATCCAGAAAAGCAAACTGTCATGACGCATACAAACAGCAGTATATATGCTCTTTTGATTTTTTTCATAATACAATCCATCTTCTTTCCATTAATTGACTCGAGAAACAATTTCAGTAGCGTTGTAGGGGACCGGAATGCTGGTAGTGGGCCATCCCATCACAGCGGGGTGCGCGGCGTTATCAATATAGCTGATAGTGTTCAAAACCATCACTCTGCCATTGCACGACTGAATATCGTTGAGAATTGACTGGTTAATACTGACGGTAGTATAAAGGAGGGTATTAGCGCTTCCTGTAATATTCGGTAAGGCATTGAAATATATTAAGTTATCAGGCGTTAACTGGAGGCCCTTTACTATTCATCTTTTAGCCATTTGTGGCACTGATAGTAACTGGGGACCGCTTTGTTCCATTCACAGAAAAATTGACAACCATGGTATAGGTTTTTCCTTTTTTGACTGCCGCACTTTTTGTCATCTTCAAAATGCCAGATCCGCTTCCGTTCCAGCTTGCGATCAAATCGCTGCCACACCGGAGTTCCATCGTCGCCGAAATCTCATCTGTCATCTTATCGCCGACAATCTGAATTACACATGAGGCGTTATTCCCATCGAAGCTCAGGTGGGGCACCGAGGTAATGCTGCGGCTTTGGATCGCATGTGCCGAAACAGAAAGAAGCATCACCAGAATAAGAGACATGCAAAAGAAACGCTTTTTCACTAATCTCACCTCCCTTCATTCTCTTAAATACGACAGCGAGGTGTATTTTTGGACAGGATAGCTGATATTTTTTCTTTGCAGTGATAGAATTTTATTGGACAAATATTAAGCCCTCGTAAAACGACTACGTTTTACGAGGGCTTATCTATTAACTTTTTCTGTAACTTGCAAAATTTGTCTATGTTTCTCCGTATTTATTGTGTGAACGGCAAATAGATGTGCCTTGAACCTTGAAAACACCGCATAGAATAGCACGGTCACATAGATTCGTCTGGGAGTTATACAGGATCGGCTGACAGTATGCGTTTGCGTACCTGCCGGGGAAGTGCCGCACAGCGGCAGCCTGCAAATACGCGGCCTGAAGCGAGGGCGCAGGAAATGGCCCGGAAAGCGAATTGACTTTCAATAAAATTATGCTTGGCAATCGTTGTTGTGGAGAGTATAATATGCCTACCCTGCTAAACAATTAGGGAAGGAGGTACTTACTGCAAGCTATAGCGGTTTCCAAGCTGCGAGGAGGTATTATTTTGTCTGACCAAAATTGCGGCAACAGTGTTCAACGCACCTACACCGTCGAACAGATCTCAAAAATTCTTGGCATCAGTCTTCGCAAAACCTACTACCTTTGCGAGCATACAACAGATTTTAAGGTCATTCGACTTGGCAAACGGTGCCTACGCATTCATAAAGAATCATTCGATTCTTGGTTCAATGCGTTAGATCAATCATAAAGCAACGAGCAAGAAAGGAACCGTTATGGCAACATATACAATACGCGGAACATCGCACAATGTCGTCTATACTTACAAAGCAGCTGACGGAAAACGCAAACAGCAATGGGAATCTTACTCTTCTGAATTGGAAGCAATTCAGCGCAAAGCCTATATTGACTATCTTCAATCTCAAAACAGGACATCTGATATTACACATGAAGCATCCGAGTATCGTAGAAAAAAAGCCGTTGAAAAGGCAGCTCAAAAAATTGCTGCTGAAAAGACAGCAACTGCTCCCGATACTCCGTCCCCTGAAAGCGAAGATAATATGAGCAAGACCTATCGAGAATTTATGGAGCGATTTCTTCCAATACACGCAAGAAAGAAGAATTTCTCACCTAAAACCTATGACAGCTATCGTCAAAATCTGGAAACGCATATATACCCTTATTTTGGTGATTGGGTCATGAGTTCTATTACCAGCAGCGCCATTGATGGCTTTATCGACCATCTTTTTCAGAAACCTTGCCGTGGAAGCAAGAGCTATGGCAAACGCACCTCGGAAATTCCAACACTGAGTTCCGGAACTGTAAAAAAGTGCTATAACATTCTTACACTTGGTTTTGAAACAGCAAAACGATGGAACTACATCGCAGAGATTCCCAACACCAAAGGTCCATCCGAGCACTACAAGAGGCGTAAAGCTTGGTCTGCTGAGTATATTTCAAAAATTCTCGATCAGATTCAAGAAGATCCCATTCTCCATCTCTCGCTTCACTTGGCCTTTGTATGTTCACTTAGAGCGGGCGAGATTGTTGCTATTGACATTCACTCAATCAACCTTGATGAAGGCAGCATGTGGATCTCCCAAATTCTTGAACGTGTCTCTGACGAGGCCCTCAAAAATCTCTCCAGAGAAAAGATTGCTAAAGTTTTTCCGAAACAGTTTTCTAACGCTAAAAGTCGCCTTGTCTTAAAAATTCCAAAAACAGAAGGCAGTTTGAGAAAGCAATACCTGACAAGCCCATTAGTTCAAGAAATCAAAGAGCGCATTGCGGAAATCAACAAAGCGAAAGATCTCCTTGGTCCAGAATATCAGGACAACGGTTTTCTGATCTGTCAGTCTGATGGACGCCCTGTTGATCCAAATAATCTCTGCAAGTCCTTTAAGGAATGGCAGAGTACAATGAATATCACAGATCAAATTGATCTTCAGGGCCTACGCAAGTCAGGGCAGATGCACAAAATCAGATTGACGAAAAACAATTATCAACTTGTCGCTGCTAATGCTGGACAATCCCCTGAAGTGCTCATGCATCATTACAATGAAACACTTGAAGCCGAAAAACAGCAGCTTGCCTCAATGGTTGAATCAAGTTTTTATCCATCACTTGAAAAAAAGAGTGAGACAGCAGCAACTATTGACCCAGCCGAAATTTTGAAACTAATTCAGGATAATCCTGACCTCGCAGCGAAACTTATGCAGCTATTGAAGGTCTCTGCGTAAGATGACACTCCTTGCAAACATTTTTTCGTTTAGCACGACCTTTAGCAGGATGTTTAGCAGAACCCATAAATCGGGGTATTTGAGAGCTACCTCAAAAAAAGAAAAAGCCTCGAAACCATTGCGGTTTCAAGACTTTCAATGGAGCTGCTGGGCAGATTCGAACTGCCGACCTCATCCTTACCAAGGATGCGCTCTACCTACTGAGCTACAGCAGCAAATGGCGACCAGGAAGGGGTTCGAACCCTCGACCTCCGGCGTGACAGGCCGGCGTTCTAACCAGCTGAACTACCTGGCCGAATTTATGGTGGGAACAACAGGGCTCGAACCTGTGACCCTCTGCTTGTAAGGCAGATGCTCTCCCAGCTGAGCTATGCTCCCCACTCGAAATAATCGCTTCGGCGAACGACAAGGGTTATTATACAGAATAACCCCTGCCGTGTCAACCTTATTTTTTGATTTTTTCAAAAAATTTTTGGAAAAGGGAAATGCATTACTTTCCCTGCTTTTTCAGATCGGCGATCATGGCGGTCAGATCCTCTTTGGTAAAGTTCTGCACCCTGTCACAGAACTGGCAGGTGAGTTCAGCAGAGCCCTGCTCGTCCACGATCTTTTCAAGCTCCTTTGACCCCAGCGACAGCAGCGCGCGCTCCGTGCGCTCGCGCGAGCAGTAGCAGCGGTATTCGATCGGATCGACGGAGAGGATCTCCATGTCAAAATCAGACAGCACCGTTTTGAGCAGCACCGCAGGATCAGAATTCTCCTTTAAGAGATTCGTCACGCTGGGAGCTGCGTAGATGCCGCCCTCGACCTTGGTGATGACGTCCTCACCCGCGCCGGGGAGGAGCTGGATGAGATAGCCGCCCGCGGTGAGCACGCTGCGGTCGCGGTCGATGAGAACGCCCAGACCGCAGGCCGACGGCACCTGCTCAGATTCGACATAGTAGGCGGCCACGTCCTCGGCGATCTCGCCGCCGAGCAGGTCGACTGTGCCGACGTAGGGCTCGCGCATGTTGAGGTCCTTGATGACCGTCAGCGTGCCGCTGTGGCCGACGGCGGTGCCGACGTCCAGCTTGCCGTCCTCGCGCAGGGCGAGATCGACGGCGGGGTTCTGCACGTAGCCGCGCACATTGCCCTCAGAGTCCGAAACGGTCAGGATGGTGCCGAGCGGGCCGTCGCCCTTGATCTGCATCGTGACGCTTGCGCCGTTATCCTTGAGTGCGTTGCCCATCATCGAACAGGCCGCGAGCGCGCGGCCAAGCGCCGCCGTGGCGACAGGGGAGGTGTGGTGGATCCGGCGGGCGCGCTCGGTCAGACCGCGCGTGTAGACCGCGACAGCGTTGACAAAGCCATCTTTCGAGATGGCGCGGACCAGACAGTCCTTCTGTGCTTCCATATATGGTTCCTCACTTTCTGATACAACTGAAGTAAATGCGGCCGTCGCGCTCGTTCGCGCGGCGCAGCTTGAGCTCGCCGTGCGTGCGGATGGCCGTGAAACCGGCCTCTTCGAGCCACGCGGTCAATTCTTCGACCGTGTAGGCGCGCTGGTGGTGCTCTTCAAAGTCGCGCTCCCACGCGCCATCCGGCTGGAGGCGGAAGAGGTCGACCTCGTAGTCGAGCATTTTGACGTTTTTGCGGTAGCGCGTGCGCCAGAGGCAGAACACGTCCTCGCGCTCGTCGAGCAGCACCTCGCCGTCGAGTTTTTCCATTTTCGAGACGGCGTGGATGTCGAACACCAGCGACCCGCCGGGGGCGATGGTGTAGTGCAGGCGGTTGAATGTGCGTTGCACGTCGCGCGGACGCGTCAAATAGTTGATGCTGTCGAGGCAGCAGATCGCGGCGTCGACGCTGTCAAGCAGTCGCAGCTGCGGCATCGACTGGCACAAAAGCAGCGGCGGGGAATTGATCGCGGCGAGCTTCTGCTGTGCCTGCGCGAGCATCTCGGGCGAATAGTCGACGCCCGTGACCGTGTAGCCGCGTCGGGCGAAGAGCACGGTCATCGTACCCGTGCCGCAGGCGAGGTCGAGCAGCGACTTGACAGGACGCTTTGCGCGCAGAAAGAGCTTTTCGACAAAGTCCGCGCGCTTTTCGTATTCCACGTCCTCGGTCAACTCGTCGTAGGACGCGGCGAGAGCTTCGTAGCTGTCCATGCCCGTCGCCTTCCTTTCTGCAAATATCCCATATAGTTTAGCAGAGAGTGCGAAATTAGTAAAGTGCCGCGCCCGCATTTTCTCGCGCCGCACCGCTTTGGCCGCAGCGGCATAGACTGCCCCAAATGAAAAAACGGGGAGGAAGCGCATGAAGGAGCATCCGCGTTTGACGCTGGGAGAAGATTTTGCCCAGGAAAAAAGCTGGCAGTGGGAGGACATCACCGTCCTGACCGCCCGCTTGACGCTGCCGCAGACAAAAGGGGAGAGCCGGCGCGAGAAGCGCTTCGACCGCTATTACCGCGCACTCGCTGATGCCTATTTTGCCCGCTGCGAGCAGAAATTGCTGCCAGATGCCGCAAAGACCTGCCGCGCGGCGATGGCGCGCTCCGCCCCATGGCAGATGACGGTGGTGACGCTTACCTACCGCGTAAGCGCGCAGACGGAGGATGCGGTCGTTTTTACCTTCGAGGTAAATGACGGAGAAGGTGTCCTGCGCCGCTGGGAGGAGGGGTGGGAATGCAGCGCGTTCCTGCCGCTTTTTAAAGCGGAACGTGGTTCCGCGCTTGCAACATAAGCGCGCGAGCGCGGTTTTGGGCACCCGGCGGGCGCGGAAGGGGGAGCAGCGCCGAAGGCGCTTCGTCTTTATTCCCTGCACCGTGCAGGGGAACGGGCAAAGGGGACCATTCTCTCACGTGAGAGAATGGCCCCCTTTAGATCCCCCAAG
>OGII01000713.1_pt1 | contig 28746 bp, 18 predicted proteins | sample 1571701 | NCBI WGS metagenome assembly OGII01 (sample SAMEA2581950, study PRJEB24529) | metagenome | biome: Human gut stool | place: China | collected 2011
AAAGACAATCGATTTTGAGTTTTCCGTTTGTAAAGTAAATGATGTTTCAAGTCTAAACCTGAAAGCAGAATATTGTTTTATAGGAAAGACTGATGAAGAAATTTCTTTGGTTTGTATTACTGGAGATGTTCCGGACAACGTTGTTGAAAGGGAAGATGGCTGGAAAGCATTTCGTATCCAAGGCGTCTTGGATTTCTCGTTAATCGGGATATTATCTCCGATTGCCGCCTTACTAGCGGAAAATAAAATAGGTATTTTTGTGGTCTCAACCTACAATACTGATTATGTCCTGACAAAAGCAGAAAATTTTGTGAAAGCATTGGAGCTTTTATCTGATGCCGGATATAGTATTATTTAGTTTTATCAAAAGATAAAGTTAGTTACGGAGAGGTTTTTGGTTTATCCGAAAATGTACAGGGTGTTCGATATCGGACACCCTTCTTTTTTATCTATCTGCTTGTTATCAGCTATTTACATTTTTGGCACGCATTTAGTATATATAAATAATGTGAATAATATGCTTGTTCGTTTTTGAAAAGCGAGCGGGAGCTGAAAACTGATAAAATAATAAATAACTCAATATTCAACATGGACAGAGAAATACCAAAAGCAGTGCGTAACAAAGAACGCAACAAGAAAATTATCCGTTACGGCGGTATCGGCGTGGCAAGTATAATCGTTATCAGTGTACTCATTTCATTGATGCGTACAGGAGTGAAAACAAAAGACCTGGTACTTTCCACAGTAGATAAGGGTACGATTGAAGTCAGTGTCAGTGCCTCCGGAAAAGTGGTTCCTGCATTCGAGGAAATTATAAATTCACCTATTAATACCCGCATTTTGGAAGTGTACAGAAAAGGTGGTGATAGTGTGGATGTCGGTACCCCTATCCTGAAACTGGACTTACAGAGTGCCGAAACCGACTACAAAAAGATGCTGGATGAAGAGCAGATGCGCAGCTACAAGCTGAAACAGCTGAAACTTGACAACCAGACCAAACTGACCGACCTTCAGATGAAAATCAAAGTCTCCGCCATGAAGCTGGACCGCATGAAGGTGGAACTGCGTAACGAGCAGTACCTTGATAGCCTCGGTTCGGGCACCACCGACAAAGTGCGCCAAGCCGAACTGAGCTACAACGTAGCACAACTGGAATACGAGCAATTACAGCAGCAGTATGCCAACGAGAAGGAAGTGCTGGCTGCAGAATACCAAGTGCAGGAACTGGATTTCAGCATGTTCCAGAAGACACTGGCCGAAACCAAACGTACGCTCGACGATGCGCAGGTGCGTTCGCCCCGGAAGGCCATCCTTACGTCTATCAACAATCAGATTGGCGCTCAGGTTCCCGAAGGCTCACAGATTGCCGTCATCTCCGACTTGAGCCACTTCAAGGTGGAAGGCGAGATTGCCGATACTTACGGTGACCGTGTGGCTGCCGGCGGCAAGGCCATTGTGAAGATTGGCAGCGAAAAGCTGGAAGGTTCCGTAAGCAGTGTTACTCCGCTTTCAAAGAATGGCGTCATCTCCTTTACCGTGCAGTTGAATGAGGACAACAACCGCCGACTGCGTTCCGGTCTGAAAACCGACGTCTATGTGATGAATGCAGTGAAGGAAGACGTGATGCGCATAGCCAATGCCAGCTATTATGTGGGACGTGGGGAGTATGAACTTTTTGTACGCAATTCCGACAAGGAAATTGTAAAGCGCAAGGTGCAGCTGGGCGATTCCAACTTTGAGTTTGTAGAAGTGGTGAGCGGACTCAATCCGGGAGACAAGGTGGTGGTCAGCGACATGACCAACTACAAAAATAAGAACAAACTCAAAGTGAAATAATCCGCCGAAAAAACTTTTTAAATCAAGGCACCTTAGGGTTTAAACCAAAGGCTTGTTGGTTTAAAAGGTAGCCTTCTCCCGATTCCGTCCCAAATTTTACTTGTGAAAATATTGTATAACTAGGCTTTCCGGATCACAAATGTGTTCTTCCGAATTGCATTGGCACTTGCTTTAATTGCATCTATACCTGCTCTGATTGCACCCATATCTGCTTTGATCGCAACTATACTTACTTCAATCGTAACCATCCTTTTCGGTCCTCCACTTATCCCTTTTCCCGGTAAACATTCCCTTGTCTCTCTATTGTCTTCATCTTCTTACATGTTGGTGGCCGCTATATGACCGTGACCCTGACGGGCCGCAGCGATCTGACGAAGGTCTGGTTCCCCACCTGGGGCGCAGCCAACGGCCAGGACGACCTGCAGTGGTACCAGGCGGTCAGGCAGTCCAACGGCGACTGGTCCTATACCGTGAACCTGTCCCAGCACCGGGACAAGGGCACTTACTTCATCCATGTCTACGGCAATACCAGACAGAACCTGGTGGCCCACACCACCGCCTATGTAAGCTGAAAGGAGGGACCGCACCCCGGAGAGATCACCCCGATCAAGTGTTGGAAATCAAACTGTAACGGAGGAAAAAGATGAAAAGAGCACTATCACTGCTTCTGGCGCTGCTGATGGCCGCCAGCCTGGTCATGCCCCAGGCCTGGGCCGCCGGGCTCCAGGAGCCGGAGCCGGATGCTGTCGTCCAGCAGACCCAGCCCGACACCGCCGAACCCGATGCCCAGCTGCCCCAGGCGGATACCCTGGCCGGCAACGCCGCGGGGCTCACCCCCATTACCCGCACCAAGAATGCCGTGGCCAGCGGCGTGACCCTGGAAAAGGTGGTCATGCGCAACGTCAACGGCAGCCAGGTGGTGGGCTACCTTTCGGAGATCGACCTGTCCAAGGACGTGACCCTGAAGGCCAGCTACACCGGATATTACTATGACGGCAGCACCGCCGCCCAGCGCAAGGCCATGGTGGACGGCGGAAAGCTGAAATGGGAGATGTCCCAGACCACCGCCCAGGCCGCTGCCTACGGACGGGCCTCGGATACCGAGGGCCGCGTGGTCCTGGCCACCAACGCCGACTACTACAATATGCAGACCGGCGCCCCCACCGGCTATCTGATCATGGAGGGCAACCTGGTGAAAACCGGCGCCGAGCCCTTCTTCGCCATTCTGAAGGACGGCTCCGCCGTCATTCGTCCCGCCGGCAGCGATACCTCCGACGTGGTGGAGGCCGTTTCCGGCCCCTATATGCTGGTGGAAAACGGCCAGATCGTCCCCGGCCTGGACCAGGGCGACCGCATGCCCCGCAACAGCGTGGGCATCCGTGCCGACGGCTCCGTGGTGTTCTTCGAGGCCGACGGCCGCCAGGAGCCCATGTCCATCGGCATGAGCATGTATGAGGTGGCCAGCTTCCTGAAGGACGCCGGCTGCGTCACCGCCATCTATCTGGACGGCGGCGGCTCCGCCACCGTGGCCGCCCGCTATGAGGGCACCGACGAGCTGCTGGTGCGCAACAGCCCCAGCGACGGTCTGGAGCGCACCGTGTCCGATGCCCTGCTGGTGGTGTCCACCGCCCGCTTTGACGGCGACTTCGACCACGCCTCCGTCAGCCCCCAGAATGAGCTTTATACCCCCGGCAGCCAGGTGGCCTTCACGGCCCTGGGCGCTGACTCCGCAGGCGGCGCGGCCGACCTGCCGGAAAGCGGCCTGACCTGGGTGCTGGACACCCCCGCCGCCGGGCGGATCGACGCCTCCACCGGCGTGTTCACCGCCGCCAAGGGCTATGTGGGCGAGGTCCGGGTCCGCCTGACCTATCAGGGGCAGGACGTTGGCTCCGCCTCCGTCACCATCGCCGAGCCCGACCAGGTGTATTTCGCCGGCAAGAGCCTGTCCCTGGACTATGAAAAGACCAGCGACCTGGGCCTCACCGTCAAGAGCAGCCTGCGGGATATCCATTATCACGACGGCGACTTCACCTGGAGCATCCGCTCCCTGACCGAGGGCGTCTCCGCCGACGGCATCGGCACCATCGTGGACAATCGGCTCCACACGGCGGCCAAGGCCAGCCAGACCCGCAAGGCGGAGATCACCGTCACCTACACCAAGGCCAACGGCCAGAAGCTCACCGACACCGTCACCGTGGAGATCGGCAAAATGCCCACCATCCTCCTGGATTTCGAGGATGAAAGCTCCAAGTCCGGCGTCAGCGTGGGTGCCAACGCCGTGTGGGGCAACCTGAATAGCTTTTCCGGTCACAGCGCCCATAATCTGCCCGGCGTCAGCGACGCGGGCTTCGGCGTGGCCGGTCAGGTCAGCAAGGATCCCAACGGTCTGGACATCCCTTACGGGCCCATTACCGATTTCGGCCTGGCATGCCCCGACTTTATCAGCAGCAACGCGGAATGGGACTGCAACTCCGCCGGCGCACCCTACAGCTGGGACTGCGCCCAGGACCCCGCCACCCTGTTCCGCTCCATGGGCTATGAATACTATGTGGGCGCCATCGCCACCGCCCAGGAGGGCGCGTGGGATATGTACGCCCGCCGGGTAGGCTCCGATGAAGGCCCCGTGCGCTTCGGCCAGAAGTCCCTGGAGTATCATTACGACTATACCAAGATCTCCGGTACCAACAACACCAACGAGTATCTCCGCTACAGCGGCGAGGACGTGGTCATCGAGGGCAAGCCCACCGCCCTGGGTATGTGGGTCTACGCCCCCGAGGGCACGCCCAACTACTGGCTGTCCACCAGCGTGTCCTACTGGAACGGGGAAAAGTATGTCACCACCAGCCTGCTGCACCTGAAGACCACCACCGTCAACGCCGCCGGCCAGACCGTGGACACCACCACCCAGTATACCGGCATCAACTGGACCGGCTGGAAGTATGTGGAGGCAGACCTCAGCAGCGTGTATGACAAGGCCCAGGATGTGGAGAATCATCCCCTGAAGATTACTGCCGGTCAGGTGCTGCTGTGGACCATCATCATCGAGGGCGGCACCGGCGACGTGGACGGCAACAAGATCACCTGCGGCTCCCGGGCCGCCGGCAGCCTGTATGTGGACAACATCCGCGCGGTGTATGGTACCACCGCCGATGACCTGGAGAACCCCGTCATCACCTCCGTCCGGGGCGGCAGCTCCTCCCTCACCGGCTATTCCGACCTGACGGAGCTGGCCGAGGACGGTTCCACCGTCCTGACGGATAATGAGCTGCAATTCTTTACCGGGTATTATGATCCCCAGGGTGAGAACCGCACCGGCGTGTCCGCCGAGAACACCGTCATCACCATCGATGGCCAGGACATCAAGAACTTCGCCAACACCGACCAGGCCGTTACCGGCACCGTGACACTGCCCAATGGCCGCCACAGCATTAAGGTGGAGATCATGGACGGCTTCGGCAACCGGGCCAGCGTCACCCGCTCCTTCACCGTGAAGGGCACCGCCAATATCCCCACCGTGACCCTGGACACCCCGTCCTATGCCCTGGTGGGCGAGAACTATGTGGTGTCCGTCACCTCCCCCAACGCCGGTAAGATCGACTCCGTCACCGCGCACATCGTGTACGGCAACGTGGACCTGTTCGACACCGACGAAAACGGCGGCAAGGGCGCGTTCAACACCTGCGCTTCCCTGGGCTACGGCGAGGGCTTTGAGGGCACCAGTTCTGCTGCCCGCCGCACCACCACGGAAAAGACCGTCACCGTGAACATGAACCGCACCGGCTCTGCCGGGAAGGACCTGTTCACCTTCACTATGCCCATGCCCGCCGGGGCCACGGCGCTGGACAGCCTGCCCATCTCCGTCACCGTGACCTACACCTGTGACGGCGTCACCTACACCACCTCCACCGGCAGCCTGCGTCTGCCCATGCAGGGCTACTACACCGTCACCTCCGACATCATGGTGGAGGGCGCGGCAGCGGCCCGGCTGTATGTGAAAGACATCAACGGCAAGGCCGCCTCCGGCGTGGACCTGTATGTGGGCGACACCCGCATCGGAACCACCAACGCCTCCGGCCAGGTCAGCACCGACTACTTCAACAAGCTCTCCGCCGGCTCCCGTACCGGCGTCACCGCCCGGAAGGACAATCACCGCTCCTTTGAGACGGTCATCGTCACCCGCCGGGCCGGCGGCAGCACCGATGGTATGCCCAGCTTCGTGCAGCTCAACGCCACCCCCAATGCCCAGAGCTGCCAGAACATCACCTGGGTCACCAATCCCCTGACGGCCCAGGCCAAGGCCACCGTGCAGTACTGCCAGCAGAGCAGCTTCAAGGGCAGCTTCCCCTCCAGTGCCCAAGGTCAGGTGACCCTCCGGGAGTTCACCACCTCCGGCGACGCGGCCTATGTCAGCTCCGTGTCCCTGACCGGCCTGAAGCCCGGCACCACCTACGTCTATCGGGTGGGTGACGGCAGCAAGTGGTCTGAAAACATGACCTTCACCACCAGCCAGCCCGGCGCGGACACCACCCGCTTCTTCGTCATCGGCGATACCCAGCTCTCCGGCAATGCCGAAAGCGATCAGGAGGAGATCCGGCTGATGAACGCCATTGCCGCCAATATCAACGGCCAGTCCATGAACTTCGGCATCCAGACCGGCGACTTTGTGGACAACGGCGGCAACCTGGGCCAGTGGAGCGAGATCCTGGACGTGTTCTCCCGGAACTACACCGACCTCCCCGTGGTGCAGGTCATGGGCAACCATGAGTACTACGGCGACCTGTCCGGCGGCAACGCCGCCAGCCTGTGGACCCTGCCCGACCGGCTGTACTACTCCGTGGAATACGGCGACGTGTACGTGGCGGTCATCAACTTTGCCGCCAACCTGGAGGATGCCTGCCAGTGGCTGATCCAGGACGCCGCCAAGTCCGACTGCACCTGGAAGGTGCTGGCGGTCCACCAGCCCGCGTACTACACCAATCCCAACGGCAGCAGCGAGGCCTTCAACCGCTATATCCCCGCCGCCGCTGAGGCCGCCGGCATCAATGTGGTGTTCTCCGGCCATGACCACAGCTATGCCCGCACCATGGTCCTCAAGAACGGCCAGCCCGTGTCCGAGGCCACCCAGAACGGCCGCCTGCCCGCCACCTACGGCAAGGGCGTGCTGTACTACATCTGCGGCGACCTGGGCGAAAAGTCCCGCAGCACCGAGTACAAGGCCGTCAACAACCCCGACTTCCACTTTGCCCAGGTGTCCCAGGAGTATGACTCCCTGTACCTGGCCGTGGAGGCCACCGCCGACGCCATGACCGTCCGCACCTACTCCGTCAGCGCCGAGGGCGCCCAGTCCCTGCTGGATACCTACACCATGCGGGTGCCCGCCTCCGTGTGCCGCGACAAGGGCCACGACTTCTCCGGCGACACCGTGTACGTCCGTGACGGCAAGCTGGTCTGCTCCTTCTGCGGCCAGACCGTGGAGCTGAAGGACTCCGGCTACACCGGCTGGGCCCGGGACGAGGCCACCGGCCTGCGGATGTACAGCTATAACAACGCCTGGCACACCGGCTGGTTCATCATCGACCCCGAGGTGTATTGCTTCGACAGCAACGGCATCGCCTACGATGGCCGGGTCACCCTGTATGGCAAGCAGTTCGTCTTTGACGACGGCGTGGTGGTCAGCGGCCCCACGGGCTTCGTCAAGCGGGACGACGGCAAAACCCTGTACTTCGAGAATGGCCGCATTGCCTCCGGCTGGAAGGACATCGGCGACGCCACCTATTACTTCGAGACCTCCGACCTGGGCGATGACTTCGGCGTCATGTACACCGGCCGCCGCCTGATCGGCAAGACCTGGTACGAATTCGGCAGCGATGGCCGCCTGTATCAGCTGCTGCGGGGCCGCATGTCCGCCGACGAAAAGGAGATCGTGGTCACCATCACGCCTCCCGCCGGTCAGGGCAGGAACTACAGCAATATCATGGCCGCCGCCTGGAGCCAGCAGGACGGCCAGGACGACCTGGTCTGGTACAATGCCACCGCCAACGGCGACGGCACCTACACCATCCGGGTCCCCATGTGCAAGTACAACGTGGTGGGCCGGTATCTGGTCCATGTGTATAACCACGGCATCCACGGCCAGCTGCTGGACGGTCTGACCTTCCAGAACACCCACGTGGTGGGCCACACCGACACCGTGGCCAGTGATTCCAGCACCTGCGTCAGCGCCGGTCAGGTGAAGTACGTCTGCCGCTACTGCGGCGCGTCCCACACCTCCAGCACCCCCGCCAAGCGCCACACCGTCTCCGCCGTGGTGGACAGCGAATGCCGCACCATGACGGTGACCATGGACGCCGGCAACGGCCATAACCACTCCAACGTCCGCTTCGCCGTGTGGAGCAGCGTAAACGGCCAGGATGACCTGACCTGGTACACCGCCAAAAAGAACGCCAGCGGCCAGTGGACTTACACCGTGCCTCTGGTGAACCACAACAGCACCGGCACCTACTTCATTCACGTCTACTCCTCCGACTCCGGCCAGAACCGGCTCATCGGCAACACCACCGCCCAGGTGGCGAAGCTCCCGGCTCCCGACACCGTCACGGCCCAGGTGTCCGACAATTGCCGCACCATGTCCATCCGGCTGGATACCGCCCGCAGCTACAGCGGCATCCGCTTCGCCGTGTGGAGCAGCGCCGGCGGCCAGGACGACCTGGTCTGGTACACCGCCAAGAACGGCGGCAGCGGCAGCTGGACCTATGACGTGGATCTGGCCCGCCACAACACCACCGGCACCTACTTCATCCATGTGTATGCCGGGAACAAGCTGGTGGCTCACACCACTGCCCAGGTCAAGAGCCTGCCCGCTCCCGCCCCCGGCGTCAAGCCCGGCCTGACGGCCACCGTCTCCGCCGATAACGCCGCCATGGAGCTGGCCCTGACCACCACCGCCAAGTATGGCAAGGTCCGCTTCGCCGTGTGGAGCAATGCCAACGGTCAGGACGACCTGGTCTGGTACGACGGCGGCCTCACCGGCAGCACCTGGTCCGCCGGTGTGAAGCTGTTGAACCACAAGACCCTGGGCGGCTACTTCATCCACGTCTATGCCGACGGCAAGCTGGTGGCCCACACCACCGCCAATGTCTACGGTATGCCGCCTCAGCAGAGCGCCCAGGCCATCGTCACCGACGACTTCGCCTGGATAAAGCTGCGGCTCTACAGCGCCACCGGCTACAGCAATATCCGCTTCGCCGTGTGGAGCAGCGCCGGCGGCCAGGATGATCTGGTCTGGTACAAGGGTGAGAACATCGGCGGCGCCTGGGTGGCTGCGGCTGACCTGACCCGCCACAACACCACCGGCACCTACTTCATCCACATCTATTCCGGGAACAAGCTGGTGGCCCACACCACCGTCACCGTGAAGTCCCTGCCCAACCGGTAAGGACGGTTCCCCCCTTAACCCCATAGGCAAAACCAGCCCCCGCAGGCAAATGCCTGCGGGGGCTGAGCTTTATCTCACATTTTATTTTCCTGCCAGCTTCTTCACCAGCTGGCCGTCCGGAACGGCCAGCATGGTCTGATAGGTGGTGTACACCACCATGCCCGGCCTGGCCCCGGCGGGCTTTTTCACATACCGCACCGGGGTGTAATCCACCGGCACCTTCCCAGCCTCCCGGCCCTGGGAATAGTACGCCGCCAGGCACGCCGCCTCATACAGGCTGGTCTCGTCCGGCTCCTGGCCCCCGGTGCACAGGATCACATGGGAGCCGTGGATCTTCTGGGTATGGAGCCAGATATCCCTCCGGTCGGCCTCCTTGGCGGTGAGCCGGTCGTTCTGCCGGTTGCTGCGGCCCACCAGGATCCGCAGCCCGGCGGAGGACACAAACTGCCTGGGCCTGGAGGCCCGCTGAAAGCCCGGCTGCTTTTTCCCCCGGTTTTTCAGGTACCCCCCGCTTTCCAGCTCCGCCCGGATGTCGTTGAAATCCTGCTCCGCCTCCGCCTGGGACAGCTCCTGCACCACGCTTTCCAGATAGGTCAGCTCCTCCCGGCCCTTTTCCAGCTGCTCCGTCAGAATTTTCTCGGCGGTCTTGGCCTTGGCATACTGCTTGAAATACCGGGCGGCATTCTCCTGGGGCCCCAGCCGCACATCCAGCGGGATGTCCATTGGCGGACAACCGTCCTCATAGTAATTTTCTGCCGTCAGGCGGTTCATGCCCCGCTCCATGCGGTAGAGATTGGCGGTGATCAGCTCGCCGCAGATACGCAGCCGCTCCCGATCCCGGGTGGCGGCCAGCTCCTTCTCCTGGGCCGCCAGCTTCCGGCGCACCCGGTCCCGGGCTGCCGTGGCGGACTTCATCAGGTCCTGGCCCTTCTGCCGGACCCGGTCCGCCTGATCCCGGCCCTCATAAAATTCGTCCAGCAGCCGGCCGAAGGAATCGAAGGTCTCCTGCTCCATGGCCGGGCCGTATTGGGTGATGGGACAATAGGTAAAATCCGCCGGCCGGCCGGCCCGGCGCAGCAGGGTGGGCACGAAGCCGCCGCCGACGATTCTGTCCCGCCATGTCCCAAGGCTGTCCCACAATTTTTCGCCCTTGTCCCGGGACAAACGGGCGTCTGTCTCACCGTATGCGGCGCAGACCAGTTCCCGGGCCATCAGCGGCGGCAGGGCCGTGAAGGTGTCCAGCAGCCACCCGTCCAGAGGCGTATCCTCCTGCAGGGCGGAAAGCAGTTCCAGAAATTCCTCCCGGCCGATCTCCAGCGGCGAGCGCTTTTCCTGCCGGGGCGGCAGGTGATAGAACAGACCCGGCAGCACCTGCCGCTGCTGGGACATCTCGAAGTCCACCCGCCGCAGACAGTCGGTGATCCGGCCCTGGTGGTCCACCAGGATGAGATTGGCGTGCCGGGGCATGGCCTCCAGGATCAGACGCCACTGGCGCTGCTCCCCCAGCTCGTCGGCGGCCTGGATGGTCAGGGTCACCACCCGCTCCAGGGGCTCCTGGACAACGGACAAAATGCGCCCTCCCGCCAGGTGCTTGCGCAGCAGCATACAGAACATCGGCGGCTGGGAGGGATTGTCCCGCAGCTGCTCCGTCAGGTGCAGCCGGGGCTGGGTGGCTCCGGCGCACAGCAGCAGCCGCCGCCCGCCCCGCAGCAGCAGCACCACCTGGTCCCGGGCGGGCTGCTGGATTTTTTCAATGCGTGTGTTTTCCACCTGGGCGGCAGTCTCCCGGACCACGGCGCTCAGGCAAATGGCGTCCAGCGGCATATTACTCCCCCTCCATCATCCGGCAGAACAGCTGGTTGACCCGGTCCCGCCGCCCCTGGAGATACAGATACCCCAGCAGGGCCTCCAGGGCCGTGGCCTGCTGATACTGGGCCCGGCTGGCATGGGCCGGGATGGAATGGACGTTGGCGTTGCGGCCCCGACGGAACACGTCCTGCTCCTCCTGGGTCAGCAGGGGGAGAATTTTCTCCGCCAGCTCCGCCTGCCGGGGGGCGCACACCAGGGCCACCGCGGCCCGGTGCAGGCCCTTTCCTGTGGCCTTGCCCCCGGCGCACAGCCAGGTGCGCACCAGCAGCTCATACACCGCGTCGCCTATATGGGCCAGGCCGATGGAGCTGATGCTGCGGATCTGTTCCGGCGGCAGCTGCACGGCAAAATAATCAGTCATGGTATTTGCTCCTTAATGGTTTCGTTACGCAATATCAGCCCTTGGCGGCCAGCCAGTTGCGGCCGGTGTGGGCCTCCGCCAGCAGGGGGACGGACAGCTCCGCCACGCCCTGCATCTCCTGCTGCAAAAGGGCCTCCACCCGGGGGGCCTCCTCCTCCGGACACTCCACGATCAGCTCATCGTGGACCTGCATGATCAGCCGGGCGGCCAGGCCCTCCCGGGCCAGGCGGCTGTGGACCCGGACCATGGCCAGCTTGATGATGTCCGCCGCCGTGCCCTGGATGGGCATATTCAGGGCCACCCGCTCGCCGAAGGACCGCATATTGAAGTTGGAGCTTTTCAGCTCCGGCAAAGCCCGGCGGCGGTGCCACAGGGTCTCCACATAGCCCTGCTCCCGGGCCTTGTCCACCACGTCCGTCATATACTGCTTCACCCCGGTATAGGTGGCGAAATACCGGTCCATATACTCCTTGGCCTCCTGCACCGTGACGCCGATGTCCTGGGACAGGGAGAAGGCGGAAATGCCATAGACAATGCCGAAGTTCACGGCCTTGGCCCGGGAGCGCATCTGGTGGGTCACCTGGTCCTGGGGCACATGGAACACCCGGGCGGCGGTGACGGTGTGGAAGTCCGCGCCGGACAGGAAGGCCTGCTGCATGGCGGTGTCGCCGGAGATGTGGGCCAGCAGCCGCAGCTCGATCTGGGAATAGTCCGCATCCACCAGCACATGGCCCGGGGCCGCCACGAACATCTCCCGCATTTTGCTGCCCAGGTCCGTGCGGGTGGGGATGTTCTGCAAATTGGGCTCCGTGGAGCTCAGGCGGCCCGTGGCCGTTACCGTCATCTGGAAGCTGGTGCGGATGCGGCCGTCGGGGTCGATGACCTTCAGAAGTCCGTCGGCATAGGTGCTTTTCAGCTTGGCATACTGCCGGTAGGTCAGCACGTCCGCCACCAGGGGGTGGTCCTTCAGCTTCTCCAGCACGTCGGCGTTGGTGGACCAGCCGGTTTTCGTCTTTTTCCCGTGGGGCAGGCCCAGGTCCTCGAACAGCACCTTTCCCAGCTGCTTGGGGGAATTGATGTTGAATTGCTGTCCGGCGGCGGCGTAAATGCGCTGCTCCAGCCGGTCGATGGTGTCGGACAGGTCCGCACCGAACCGGGCCAGGGCTCCGCCGTCCACCAGAAAGCCGCTGCGCTCCATATCCGCCAGCACCCGGCACAGGGGCAGCTCCACATCGAAGTACAGCTTTTCCATGCCCTGCTCCCGGAGCCGGGGCAAAAGCACACCATACAGGGCCTCTATCGCTGCGCCATAGCTGTGCAGCGACGCCCAGGCGGCAGCCCGGTCTCCCAGAGGGGAGAAGGCGTCCGGCTCCAGATGGGTGGGCTTTTCCAGCTCCTGGTTGAAATAGGCCACAAACAGCCGGGGCAGGTCGTATTTCCCGGCGGTGGCGTCCAGCAGGTAGGCCGCCAGGGCGGTGTCGAACACGAAGCCCTCCGCCGGAAGGCCCGCGTCCAGCAGGGTGCGCATCAGGTCCTTGACGTTGTGGGACACCTTGGGGATATCGGCGGCAAACAGCGCCGCCAGCAGGGCCTGCCAGTCCCCCTGATAGTCCCCGGTCCATAGCTCCGCCGCCCAGGAGGCGTTCTCCCCGGCGTCCCACCGGACGGACAGGGCGGACAGGTCCGGCATCGCATATACGGTGACAGACTCCGCCTGCCGCCACTGGGCCAGCAGGTCCCGGGCCTGGTCCTCCGTCCGGACGGGGACCACCGTGGCGGTGCTCTCCGGCTTCTCCGCCGTCTCCTGGTGGGGGCGCAGGTGGTATTTGTCGATGAGCTTCTGGAATTCCAGCCGCAGGAACAGGTCGTACAGCTCCGGGCGGAAGGGCCGGCGGAGATTTTCCGCCGGGTCAAAGTCCAGGGGGGCGTCGGTGACGATGGTGGCCAGCCAATAGCTGTGGCGGGCGGACTCCTCCCCCTCCGTCAGCTTGCGGATGACGTTGGGCTTGGCGTCGATATCCGGCAGGCGGCGGTACAGTGCGTCTATGGCGCCGTATTCCTGCACCAGGGCCATGGCAGTCTTCTCCCCTACCCCCGGCACGCCGGGAATGTTGTCCGAAGTGTCGCCCATCAGGGCCTTCAGGTCGATCATGTGGATGGGGTCGAAGCCGTACTGCTCCCGGAAGGTCTCCGGGGTCATATCCTTGGTGGTGGTCTGGCCCATACGGGTGGACACCAGCTTCACCTTGGTGCGGTCGGTGATCAGCTGGAGGCTGTCCTTGTCGCCGGTGACGATGACGCAGTCCCACCCCGCCGCCTGGCATTTGCGGCTGATGGTGCCGATGAGGTCGTCGGCCTCGTACCCCGCCAGCTCATAGCAGGGCACGGACATGGCCGCCAGCACCTGCTTCATCACCGGCAGCTGCATGGCCAGCTCCGGGGGCATGGGCTTGCGCTGGGCCTTGTAATCCGCGTCCGCCCGGTGGCGGAAGGTGGGCTCCCGGCGGTCAAAGGTGACGCATAGGGCCTCCGGGTTTTCCTCGTCCAGCAGGCGCTGGAGGGTGGTGATGAAGCCGTATACCGCGTGGGTATACAGCCCCTCCCGGGTGGACAGGGGGCGGATGCCGTAATAGGCGCGGTTCAATATACTGTTGCCGTCCAGGACCATGAGCTTCATGGAAGGGACCTCCTAATTCGTTTGATCCGTTTTATTATACCTCTTTTTATTCTTTTGTACAAGGAGCAGAAAGAGACGCACGCGGCTTGTCAAAAAAGAATTTTTTGACAAGCTGGAAATCCGTGAGGCGGCATGATAAAATAAAAGAAAAATTTTGGGAAATTTTTTTCGGGGGACGCAATAAAACCGCCTTGCCGTGCATTATCCAGATGACAGGAGACAAAAGAGATGCTGCACAGGATTGACAACACAACTTCATCCCTCCCTGCGGAGGAGGTCCAGGAGCTTCGGCGGCTGCTTTCGGGAGTGGCCGCAGGAAGCCAAGATGATCTGGCCGAACTATATCGCCGCACCCGAACGGCGGTGTACGGTCTGGCCCTGTCCTATCTCCGCAACGCCCACGACGCCCAGGACCTGACCCAGGATGTGTTCGTTCACATCTGGGACACGGCGGGACAGTACCGGCCCACAGGCTCGCCTGTTGGGTGGATCCTGGCAGTGTGCCGGAATCTGTGCCTGATGCACCTGCGGCGGGAGAGCCGTCAGGTGACCATGGAGGACCAGGAGTGGCACGCCATCCCCGACAACTGCCCGGGGCTGGACAGCCAGGAGCGGCTGCTTCTGCAGGACGCCCTGGCGGTGCTGGGAGAGGAGGAGCGGCGGATCGTCCTGCTGCACACGGCGGGCCTGAGGCACCGGGAAATCGGTCAGGCGCTGGGCCTGCCCCTGGCAACCGTCCTGTCAAAATATCACAGAGCATTGAAAAAGATGCGAGCTTACATGGAAGGAGATGACGCCCGATGACCAACGATCAGATGGAACGCAGGCTTTCCGCCGCACTGGACAAGACCGCGCCGGACGACGTGGACGGCGTGCTCTCCCGCTGTACAGAGCGGAAAGGAACGGTAGTCCCTATGAAAAAGAAGAATAACCGAATGAAGAAATGGATGCAGACGGTGGCAGCCTGCCTGGCGGTGCTGCTGCTGGGCGGCGGCGGTCTGCTGGTGCAGCAGGCCCACGCCGTGACCTCGGTGGTGTCCCTGGACGTGAATCCCAGCATCGAGCTGCGGGTGAACAGCCGGGAAAAGGTGGTATCCTGCCAGGCCCTGAACCAGGAAGCCCAGACCGTGCTGGAGGATATGGACGGAGGCCGGGACCTGAAGGGCGTCAAGGCGGATGTGGCGGTGAACGCCATCGTGGGCAGCCTGGTGCGGTGCGGATATCTGGACAGTCTGTCCTCCGCCATCCTCATCTCCGTGGAGGATAAGGACCAGGCCCGGGCTCAGCGTCTTCAGCAGGAGCTGACCAGTGTTGCGGGCGGCGCTTTGGGCGACTCCCAGGCCGCCGTGCTGAGCCAGACGGTGCAGCAGGACAAGGAGCTGGAAAAGCAGGCCAAGGCCAACAACATCTCCACCGGCAAGGCGGCCCTGATCCGCCAGGCCATGGCCCTGAACGGCAGCCTGACCTTCGAGGGGCTGGCCCAGCTGTCCGTGGAGGAGCTGCGGGACCTGATCGAGGCCGGTGCGCCGGGGATGCCCATCGGCATGCAGGCGGCTCTGGAGGCGGCGGCCCAGTATGCGGGCCTGACCACGGCGGACATCACCGACGCGGACGTGGACCCGGAGCTGGACGAGACACCCGCCCACTATGAGGTGGAGTTCCAGGTGTCCGGCAAGGGCGAGTTGGAGTATAAGGTGGAGGCGTATACCGGCCAGGTGCTCACCGGCCAGGCCAATGTGCAGCCCTCCACTCCCGTGAACCCCTCCGGTGACATTGGCATGGAGGCCGCCAAGAGCGCTGCTTTGAAGCACGCGGGTCTGTCCACCGCCGTCTTTACCAAGGCGGAGCGGGACTATGACGACGGGCGACTGGAGTATGAGCTGGAGTTCCACACCGACAGCGCCGCCTATGAGGTCACCGTGGACGCCGCCACCGGCCGCGTGCTGGACTATGAGAAGGAGAACCTTCGCGGCGGCACCGGCAGCACCGATATCGGCGCCCAGGCCGCCAAGGCCGCGGCCCTGAAGCACGCGGGCCTGTCCGAGAGCCAGGTCTGGGAGCTGCAGGCGGAATGGGACAACGAAAACGGCCGGGCCGTGTATGAGGTGGAGTTCAAGTCCGGCGGCATGGAATATGAATATGTCATCGACGCCGCCACCGGAGCCGTGCTGGACCACGAGACGGAGCGGGACGACTGAGCGCAGTAAAAAAACGGGGGCCGCGGCCCCCGTTTTTTCCGTCTGGACAATGCATCCCGGATGTATAGGGCGGAAGGTTTGACTTTTCATCCAATTTTGGTATAATATGTGCAGTAAGTTCTATTCAATCGAAAGGGAGAAAGGATATGGAACGGAAATTTGTACTGAGCTGCTGCTCCACGGTGGACCTGCCCTATGCGTACATGGCCCAGCGGGACATCCCGGTGCTGTTTTACCACTATGTGGTGGGTGACCAGGAGTATGTGGACGATATGGGCCGGGATCCGGCGGCTCTGCCCCGGTTTTACGGCTTCCTGAAGGCGGGCCAGCTTCCCCAGACGTCCCAGATCAACGTGGCCGATTATCTGGATTTCTTTGAGGAGCAGCTGCAAAAGGGCGACCTGCTGCACATCGCCTTCACCTCCGGCCAGTCCGGCTCGGTGCACAACGCCCAGGCCGCCGGAAAGCTGCTGCAGGAGAAGTATCCCGACAAGAAGATCGTGGTCATCGACTCCCTGTGCTCCTCCTCCGGCTACGGTCTGCTGGTGGATACGGCGGCGGATATGCGGGACGCCGGGGCCACCCTGGAGGAGACGGCCCAGTGGGTGCTGCGGAACCGCAACAAGGTGCACCACCAGTTCTTCTCCTCCGATATGACCCAGTTCCGGCGCACGGGCCGGGTGTCCGGCGCGGCGGCCATGGTGGCCACCATTATGAACATCTGCCCCATTATGCGGCTGGACGACAAGGGGGCCATCAAGGCCTACGGCAAGGTCCGGGGCAAGAAGAAGGCCGTGGAGGCCACGGTGAACGCCATGGAGGAGCACGCCCAGGGCGGCCGGGACTATGACCAGCGCTGCTTCGTGTGCCACTCCCAGTGCCCGGAGGACGCCCAGATGCTCATCGACGCTCTGGAGGAGCGGTTCCCCAGGCTCCGGGGCAAGATCCGCCTGTGCGACATTGGCACCATCATCGGGTCCCACAGCGGCCCCGGCACCGTGGCGGTGTTCTTCATGGGCGACGAGCGCCCGGCGATGGACTGATACATCATGCTCCCGATGCAGGCATCCGTGAAACGGGTGCCTGCATCTCAGCTTGTCAAAAAGGCCTCGCAGAGTTTGCCGTCCGCAGGCGGCAAATAAAATGGAATCACTTTTTGCCGGGGCGTGTACCTGGCAAAAAATACTTCTCAGTCTGCAAGTGTGGAATTTGGTCGCCCGTGGCGGACAAATTATGCGCGCGGCAGACTGCAAGCCTTTTGTTCAAAAAGGGCAACGCCCTTTTTGAACAGTCTCAAACGGGCGGGGCTTCGGCCCCGCCCGTTTTGCGCTTCACTCCCCCTTCCCTGCCGTCCGCTGCCGGAACCGGCGGGAGGCCGCATCCCAGTCGATGATGGCCAGCGCCGCCTCCACATAGTCCTCCCGCCGGTTTTCATAGTCCGGGATAAACGCGTGCTCCCACAGGTCCACGTTGAACAGGGGCCACAGGGGCAGCGGCGTATCCTGGTTGGCGGTGCAGGTGACCTGCAGCCCCCCGGAGCAGCACACCAGCCACACCCATCCGCTGCCGAACACGCTCATGGCGGCGTTTTTCAGGCTGCGGTGCAGCCCCTCCATGGAGCCGAAGCTGTGCTCCACCTCCGCCAGCAGCTCCCCGGAGGGCTTGGTGGTCCGGGCCGGGGCCAGGGACGAAAAATACAGCCCGTGGTTATACACGCCCCCACCATAGCGGCGCACCGCCTGGCCCAGGGTCCGGGGCAGCTGGCACCAGTGCAGCAGCAGCCGCTCCAGCGGCCAGTCCTGATATTGGGTCCAGGGCACCAACGCCCCGTTGAGCCGGTCCACATAGGCGGCAAAGAACGCGTCGTGGTGCAGCCGCACCGACGAGCGCCCCAGGTTTGGCTCCAGAGCCGCCGGGGCATAGGGCAGCGGCGGCAGGATATAGGGATAAGTCATGGCAGGCAGTTCCTTTCCGAAAAAATTTCCTGCTTCCATGGTATGCCGCCGTTGACAAACCATGCCTTTTGGTGCAAACTGTAAACAGCCGCCCGGCGGCAAAGGAGGAAGAAACATGCGAAGAAAAGACAGAGAACGGGACCGGAGCTTTGCCTGGGAGGTGCTGAAAAAGGCCCCCTATGCCACCCTGTCCCTGACGGACAGCCAGGGCCGCCCCTATGCCGTGCCGGTGAACCAGGCCGTGGACGAGGAGTACCACGTGGTCTATTTCCACTGCGCCGGAGCCGGAGAAAAGTGGGAGCTTCTGAAGGACGGTGCAGAGGTGTGCCTGTCGGCGGTGTCCCACGCCACGGCGGTGCCCAACGCCTTCACCATGGCCTATGCCAGCGCCGTTCTGCGGGGCCGGGCGGAGGTGGTGACGGACCAGGGCGAGTGGACCCGGGCCCTGCTTCTGCTGTGCTCCGCCTTTGATCCCAAGGGCATGGGCCGCTTCACGGAGTCCGTGGAAAAATACGGACCCGCCACGAAGGTGATCCGGATCACCCCCCGGGAGCTTACCGGCAAGGAAAACACCGCCGCCGAAGCGCCCCACCATCATCACGACTGAGGAAACACTATGGCATGCTATATTTTCGGTGCAGGCAGCTTTTACGGCCTGGACCGCTGTCCCCGGGCCGACGACTTCATCATCGCCGCCGACGGCGGCTGGCTGGCCTGCCGCAAGGCCGGTATCACGCCGGACCTGCTGCTGGGGGATTTCGACTCCCTCAGCACCCAGCCCGACTTCCCCAACATTCTCCGGGTGCCGGTGGAGAAGGACGACACCGACACCATGCTGGCGGTGAAAACCGGGCTGGAGCGCGGGGAAACGGAGTTTCACATCTACGGCGGCATGGGCGGCCGCCGGACGGACCACACCATCGCCAATTTCCAGGCCCTGCTGTACCTGGCCCGGCGGGGGGCTCAGGGCTGGCTGTATGGCCAGGGGGAGCGGTACACCGCCGTATGCGGCGGCACCGTCACCTTCCCCGCCCGGGACCGGGGCATTCTGTCGGTGTTCTGCCTGGGAGTCGACGCCAGGGACGTCAGCATCCAGGGAGGCCAGTATCCCCTGCACCACGCGGTGCTGACGGCGGAGTTTCCCCTGGGCGTCAGCAACCACTTTGTGGGACAGCCCATTACGGTGTCTGTTCGGGATGGCAGCCTGCTCATAGGCCTGGTGGAAGACTGACCCGGGCGTTTTTTGCGTTCCCGGTTGCCAAAGCGGGCCATGCGTGGTAGAATAGACAGGAATGGAAAGGGGGCTTCTGCCATGCTTTTGGCCATTGATATCGGCAATTCCAACATCTCCGTGGGGCTGTTCGACCAGAAACGGGACCTGAAATTTCTGTCCTCCATCGACACCGACAGCCGGAAAACGGCAGATCAGATCAGCATCGACCTGATGAACATCTTCTCCCTGTATCAATACGACCTGCGTGACGTCAGCGGCGCCATTTTCTCCAGCGTGGTGCCGCCCATCAACTTCATGATGGCCAAAGCCCTGACCCGCCTGCTGGGAAAGCCCCCCATGATCGTGGGCCCCGGGGTCAAAACCGGGCTCAACATCCGCATGGAGATCCACAACCAGCTGGGGGCGGACCTGGTGGCAGGCGCCGTGGCCGCCCTGGACAAGTACCCCACCCCCATCATCATGATCGACATGGGCACCGCCACCACCATCTCCTATATCTCCAGCAGGCGCAGCTATGAGGGCGGCCTGATGTTCCCCGGGGTGCGGCTGAGCCTGGACGCCCTGTCGGACCACACCGCCCAGCTGCCGGACATCTCCCTGCAGCACCCCAAGAGCCTCATCGGCAAAAACACCGAGGACTGCATGCGCTCCGGCATTGTCTACGGCACCGCCGGGATGCTGGACGGCGTCATCGACCGCATCCGGGAGGTCCTGCCCCAGGGGGAGACCCCCACCATCGTGGCCACCGGCAGCAATGCCCCGGTGATCGTGCGCTACTGCCGCAACAAGGTGCTCTATGACAAGTATCTGCTGATGGAGGGGCTGTGGGACATCTATCAGAAGAATCACTGATAAAAAGAGCTTTGCTTTTTTGACAGTCACGGCAAAGGCCCCGGACTTTCGTCCGGGGCCTTTGCTTATGCAGTTGGCGTATGAGGAAGGCTGTCACAGCCGGTTGGGCAGGGCTGCGGCCCCTTCCTTATAGGTGGGTCAGCGGGCCTTGCGCTTCAGGGTCACAGCGGCGGGGATCATCACGCAGCTGAAGGAAGCGGCCAGCACCCAGACGATGATGTTGGAGGAGTCGCCGGTCTTGGGGGCGTCGGGCTTGCCGGGCTCCTCGGGCTTGCCGGGGTTCACGGGATCGGGATTCTCGGGCTGGGCAACGCCCTCGTAGGCCATCTCAGTGAGGCTGCGGGAGAAGATGAAGTTGCTGATGAAGGTGTACTCGTCGGTCTGGTGGATCTTGTGGTTCAGGACGTTGGCAAACAGGGCCATGTCCAGGTCGCCGTTCTGATACTCGAAGCCCACCACGCCGTTGTTGTACTGGTTGAACTGCTCGGTCAGCTCATCGTCCGTCAGGCAGATGCAGCCCTGCAGGGGATCCTTGCCGGCGTTCTGCATCAGAACGGTAGCGCCCTCGGGGAGCTTGGTGAACCAATAGGTGCCGTACTCGTACATCACGTCGTCAGCTTCGTTGATATAGGTGGCGTTGACCAGGGTGTTGTTGGGATATACCACCCGGCCCAGGAAGTCGGTACCCATGTCACAGGAGGAGATCTCCACGCCCAGCTCCTGCATGAAGGCAGAACTGCCGGTGATGGCGTCGTTGCTGTAGCCCATGTAAGGCGTACCGGCCTTCACGGCGGCCAGGGCATCGTCGCTGAGGACGCGGGAGCCCACGATGACGTTGGCCTTGGTCAGGTCATCGGTCATGGTGAAGCCCATGGCGGTCAGAGCCAGCCAGTCGAAGCGGTAGTTATAGGAGCCGGAGCGCAGGGTGGTCTCCACGTAGCCGGAGGTGTTGTCGGCGGGCTTGCCGGGCAGATACACCTGGGGATTGAGGATGACGGCGGCCTTGATGCCGGTGCCGTACACGCCGGTGGCGGTGAGGACATAGTCCTTGGCCACGGTCATGAAGTCCTCATAGGAGCAGACGAAGTTGCCCTTCTCGCTGCCCTCGGTGATCATGGCCACGGTCTTGCCGGCCCGCAGCAGCGCGTTGACGGCAGCGGCGGAGTCGTTGGACACGTTGTCGATGATGACATCGGCATTCTCCACGCCCTCAAACTGGGTGGCGAAGGCGGCCAGATAGGTCAGAGCCTGGGTATAGTTGATGGTCTCGGGGCAGGCGGCCATGATGGTCTTGTAGGCAGCGGGCTCCGCCACGATGACGCGGTCATAGCCCCGGGCGTTGCTGCGCTGGGCGAAGCTCTCGGAGTACAGGCCCTGCCAGACGTTGATGAAGGTGCCGTCGAACAGCTGGCTGTTGGCCAGGGAGCGCTTGGCCTGATACATGGACACCACCATGGTACCGGCGGGATAGGTCACGCCGTCATAGGTGAATTCCTTGCTGGCCACGTTGACCTTCACATCGTTGCGGGTCAGGTACTTCATCTCGGCGGCGGCGTCATACAGATTCTTCTGGTTGGCGCTGTCCATGGGGATGATGTAGCACTCGGGATAGAAGTTGCCGTTCTGGCCCTCGCCATCGTACACGGGGCGCATCAGCTCAGTCTGGGTGCCGGGCCGGTCGTACTGGTCCACGTACCAGGGAGCCACCAGCTCGTTGGAATTGGTGTTGTTCACGCCGCGGGAGAACAGCTTGGCCTGGTTCTCCAGCATGGTGATCTTGTTGGCCTGGATGTACATGGCCTGGGTCATCAGGCCGTAAGGCACCACCAGCTCGGAGGCGACGTCACTGTACACAGGCAGCTCCCAGGTGATGCCGGCGGTGCCGATCAGGACGGGGAACTGGGAACCGTAGGCGGTGGTCATATCATCCCAGGGCTCGGTCCAGGCCACGCCGGAGGGAGAATCGTTGTCCACACGCAGGTAATCGCGGTAGGGCATCTCGAAGCTGTTGTGCTCGGGGTTGTTGGCGATGGCGCCCATACCCACGGCCTCGCCCAGCTGGATGAACTGCTTGGCGATCAGGTCGTACTCATAGTTGGGCTCGTGGGGAGGCGTGCAGGGCTCGATGAGCATGGCCTCCACGCGGCCGTGGATCTCGGTGAACACCATGGGGTTGAACTTATTCACCAGGGCCATGGCGTTGGCATCCTCAAACAGGGTCTGGTTGGCCTCGTCACGGTTGGGGTCATAGCCCTGACCGGTGGTGCGGGTCATGTGCTCATAGCCCTCGATGTTCTGCTCGGGGACGATGACCATAAACACGTCGCCCAGCAGCTCCTTGACGTTGACCCGGTTCTCCTGCACGTTATAATAGGCGGCCAGGTCCAGCTGACCGGAGTACAGGCTGCCGTTGGCCTTGTAGCCGTTTTCACCGCGGATGAAGCCGATGTAGGAGGCGAAATCCTTGATCTGCTCGGGAACGGCCACGTTCTGCTTGGCCATCTCCTGGGCCAGAAGCTCCTTACCGGCGTCGGTGAAGCCCTCCAGGGTGTTGACGTTGATGGTCTCGTTCTCCAGCAGCAGGTGGGCGAACTCCAGGATGCCGTTGACGGCGGCATTCTCGTTGGAGTGGACGTTGGAGGCGAACATAGGCACCCGCAGGTCGTCAAAGTCGCCGTTGGCCAGCTTGGTCAGCACCAGGTCGGGATCGGACTCCACCAGGTCGGTGTAAGCCAGCCACTTGTCAACGGACTCCTTGGAGTCGGCAACGATCAGGTAGGGCATATCATAGCCGTCGGTGGTGGTCTGGCCCATGGACTCCTTGGACACATACAGGTCGGTGTCCATGGCGGCCAGGGCTTCCAGATCGTCATACAGCTCGTACACGGTGCGGAAGCTGTCGTAGGGAACGACCTTGGCGTGGCAGGAGGCGATGTCCTTACCGTCGGCGGTCACACGCAGGGTGTAATAGCCGCACAGGCCCAGGTATGCGCCGCCGTTGCTGTGGGGGGCGCTGTAATCCACGCTGCCGGAGCGGTTGGCAAAGTAGCAGGAGATGTTCAGGTACAGGACCAGAGAGACCTTGCCGTCGTCGTCGAACGCAAAGCCGTAGTCATCCACCTGGAACATCTGGGTGTCTCTCTGGGTCTTCCAGCTGTCCAGAGGGCCGCCCTGATAGGGGTTGGGGAACTTCTCGGGGTTCAGATAGCCGCGCTGGGTGTCGCGGTCCAGAGACAGGGACAGGCCCGCGTCCATGGCGGCGGCCAGCTCATTCTCCGTCAGGTTGGTGGGCAGGGTGACGGTGGCGGTGGCGTCCTCCGCCAGGGAGATCTGCCAGTCGATGTCGGTGTATGCGGGATAGGTATTTGCTAGGGACTTACCGGGGGCACGAGTGTCCTTCGCCACGTCTGCGACGCTTGCGAACGCAGATGCAGGGAATACGAGAGCGAGGATCAGGACAAACGCCAGGATCTTCGTCGAAAGACGGGATCTTTTGTGCTGCATAGTTTTCTCCTTTTCTTCTCTTTCTTTTCCATGGTGGTCCTTGGGTCGTCCGACGGGGCCGCCGGTCCGTCTGTCGGATCGTTGATTTTAGATTAAAACGGCTGTACAGCTTTGTCAATCTGTACAGGCATATGCGGCGCGGTAGAAAAAACTTTGTGTATTTTTGTGCAATGTGCTGTTATGTTTTCCTCTCATGCATTCCGTTATTCATATTGTGAACTTTCAGACAGTCGACCATGCGTTCCACAGGCCGCCGCAGCTATTTGGACATCACTCAAAATTTGTATAAGAAAATATGGTTTTTCCCCCGAAAAACCGGGATACCCGGAGGAAATGCAGGCATTTCTTCGGATATCCCGGCACGCATGTTCTTTTCTATAATCGCAATACGCGTTTTACCGCCATCAAATTGGCCGGTTCTGTTATCCCACCGCCTCCAGCATATGCTCCAGCAGGATGCCGTAGCCCTGGGAGGGGTCGTTCACCAGCACATGGGTCACAGCCCCCACAAAGCGCCCGTTCTGGATGATGGGGCTGCCGCTCATGACTGTGTCAAGATAGGGACAACAATTTTTCTGAATTTTTTTAGATTGCCTTTTTTCCAAGGCGAATTTCAGGGAATTCTATCAATCCGGAAAGCTCATCCGAGAAGTTCCACTCAATGCGGATCTTTTTATCCGGATGAACAACGATTCTTTTAATTAACTCCCTTGTAAGTTCCGGCGTCAATCTTTCCACCCCTTGATAAGGATCAACTTTTTCGATGCCGATAATTCTTTCTTTGCTGACTTGGATTTTTTCTCTGATTAGCGCGATCCTTTGTTCAGCCATAACATAACGTGCTTTTAATTTATCCTCCTGTTCTGATAACCGACTTTTTTCGGAAGTATAGATTTCTTTGCCAATATCACCGCATACATATTTTTCGTATAATGCCATTTTGTCGGCCTCAATACGGTCAATCTGTTTTTGAAGAGTTTGGCACTCATTCCGTAAAATCTGATCGCTGTTTTTTGCAACATGACTTTCTTTTTTGATTGATTGGATTTTTGCGTCCAGTAGCCTGCACTGTGTTGTAATGGCGCGCAAAACAATCTGCTCCAGATGATCGTTATCTATCACTACATCTTTGCATTGTGTCTTGGGTTCGTATCGGTGCATAGAACATCGCCAGTTCTTGTTTGCTTCTTTACCTTTGCTCAGCCTGTTTCCGCAACAACCGCATATAAGCAAAGAGGTGAAGGGGTTGTCCGACTTTGTGCCTCTACCTTTCTTTACCGACTTTATTGTAGATAAGGCTTGGTAATAGGTTTCACGGCTGATGATTGCCTCGTGCGTGTTCGGAATAACCTGCTGCATTTCCACCGGAACTTGCCTTACATGATTGCTCCCGACTCGCACAACATGCGATTTGAACGGTACAGTGTCACCGGTATAAATCCGGTTGGTCAGAATATTGCGAACCGATTCATAGCTCCACGATGATCGTGTTTTATACTTTCCTCGAACATCAGCAAGATATACTGATGGCGTAGGGATTGATGCTCCGTTTAGCTTTCGAGCAATATTTGTCACAGTAATTCCGTCAGCGGCCCATGCGAATATTTGCCGAACCACCTTTGCAGCCGGCTCGTCAACAACGATGGTGTTTCGCATATCACCTTTCTTGTATCCGAAAGGTGCGGTTCCATAGATAAACTCGCCGCTCAGCTTTTTCAGATCAACGGCGCTTTTGATTTTTTTCGAGATATCATGGCTGTACATCTGGTTGACTAAGTTGCGTATCGCCAGTTCAAGTCCTCCGGTCGCCTCTCCAAGCTCCATACTGTCAAACTGGTCGTTTATGGATATAAATCGGACATTATAAAGCGGAAAAACGAATTCAAGGTAATGGCCTGCCTCTAGGTAGTTACGGGCAAAGCGGGAAAGGTCACGCACAATGATGGTGCGAACTTTTCCGCTTTTAACAAGTTCAATCAGACGATTCATTCCGGGACGATTCATATTGGTCCCGCTATACCCGTCATCTACAATCTCAAAAAAACTCTCCTCTTGGAACCCATGTTCGCACAGATACCTTTTCACACAGATACGTTGAGATTGAATGCTGCAGCTTTCCTCCATGCTGCCATCTTCGGAATCCCCATCTTCTTTTGACAGCCTCAGATATGAAATGTCGATTCTCTCATCCAACCTGGAGCACCTCCTCTGCACAGTTCCGGACATCTGCAATTATCTTGTATGGGTCACTAAAGTTAAAAACAATGCTGATATCACGGCTGTCGTGTACAAGGATTTTCTTGACAAGAAGTCGCAGGATTTCCGGCGTAAGATCCGGAAGCGACTGATATTCTTTCATGTTACGCAACCATGCCTGTACATCAGACAGCTTTTCCTGTACCGCGCTTTTGTGAACATTGATATTCTCTTCGACATTCTGCAAATCTTTCAGTTGTTGTAAATACTTTGCTCTCATATATTCGTACTCATTTCGATCGATAATGCGGGCGGTCAAATCAACGAGAAGACGTTCCATCCTATCCTCTAGTCCTTTGCGTTTTGCGGATATGCTCGCAGATGGTTCTGTCAGTTCCGCGCATTCGAATTTAACAGCTACGGAGTTCTTTATATCTGCAATAAGCTGCTCAACATCCACAGCTACTTTCATTTGCTGGTCAATTGCATTCTTAACAACAGAATAGATCCTCTCCTGCCTGACATAATGGCTTGTACATTGTATATGCTCGGAATACCGATAGGTGTTGCAATCATAAAATATACGGCTTGGGGTATTTGCACCCATCCGTGCGCAGCCTTTTCCTGCCGACATAAGGCTGTGACAATCCGCACAATAAACCAGTCCCCGGAAAAGCTCCCTGTAGTCGTTCTGAAAATCATTTCTTTCTGCATAATTCCTGCGTTTTTCTAGCTCTTTGTAATTCACTTTTTGAACCATATCGAACAGCTCTTTCTGAATAATTGCCGGATGTGCATTTTCAATGATCTTCCATTCTTCCTCCGGACGATATTTCTTGCTAAGACCAACCCTACTGCGAGTTATTCTTCCGTGAACACGAGAGCCCACATACACCATGTCCTGCGTAATCTTACGAACAGTTCCTCTTATCCACAATGCATTCTTGTATTTTTTTGCAGTTGTCACTCCGCGCTCATAACGAATTTTTCCGGGGCATGAAACTCCGTCTGAATTCAACGCACGGCATATTCCGTTAAAGCTGACACCGTTCGCTCTCATCTGAAAAATTCGCAAAACAATCGGTGCAGTTTCCGGGTCAATCTCAAATGTGTTATGCTCCGGATCCCTCATATAGCCATATGGGATGCTTCCTGAAGATGGAAGATATTCACCTGTGTCCATTTTTGCGTGTATCGATGAACGAATTTTTCTGGATATATCCTTGACATAGTAATCATTCATCACCATTTTTAGCGGAAGTGTAAGCGCAGATGCATCCGCATCCGGTGCGGCACTATCGTAATCATCGTTAATACAGACCAGACGAACGTTCATTTCAGGAAATATGCGCTCGACAAAATTGCTCGTCATTACAAAATGGCGTCCCAGCCTTGAAATATCCTTGACAATGACACAGTTAACCCTGCCGGAGCAAATGTCATCAAACATCCTCTTAAATCCGGGACGTTCAAAATTCATACCGGTATAGCCATTATCGCAATATGTGTCAACAAGCACGATGTCATTCTTGCCGACAAGGTAATGATCGCCGATTTTCTTTTGATTCCCAATAGAATTTTGCTCTGTATCATCTCCATCCTCGACGGAAAGGCGACCATAGAAGCCTGCTTTCCAAATTGAAATTTCATTCTTCATTTCTGCTATAGAACGATTTACTCGACTTTTTCGCGCCATCTCAGCTCACCTCCTTCTGCCGAAGTATCTCTTTGTAATAAGCCAACTCATTTCTGAAGTTGAAATCAATTCGGATGTGTTTGTCCTTGTAAACATAGATTTTATCAATAAGAGTGACGACAACCTCTCTGGAAAGCTCCGTAATGCCATTGAACCTTGCAATTGATGCCATCCACTCCCTGGGAGAAGAACTTGACAGTGATTTTTCTCTGTCGGCAGTCAGGTTCCGAATTGTATCTTCGGCTTCGTTAATCAAACCAGCATATTTGCTTCTCATTCTTTCATATTCACAGCGATCAATCAGATCATCGTTGAGAGCTTCATATAATTTCATGCGGAACTCTTGATAACGATCAAGTTCGCTGTTCTTTTGAGCAATCGCCAAATCCAAGCGCTTTACATGAGCATCTTCCAGCTTTCTTTTTCCCATTTCATTCAGCAGTTCCTCCATATCCAGAATGATTTCAATCTGTTTGGTGACCGCTCGTAAAACCGTTTGTTCCAACTTTCCTTGTTCAAAACTATGACTGCTACAACCATTTCCTCGTTTATTGGTCGAGCAAACATAATATCCAAAAGATTTGTTTCCTCGTTTGACAGTTCTGCGTAGCATTGAGCCGCCGCAATCGGCGCAGAATACCATCCCGGACAATGGATACACAATATCGTTTTCGGGTGCCGTCCGTGTATCCCGCGCCAACATACGCTGTACCGTCGTAAATGTCAGTGGATCAATAATGGGCTCATGATTATTCTCAACAACAACCCAGTCCTTTTCCTCACGTAACCGCATCTTTTTGACTTTGTAATTTGGAGTCCCTCGTTTTCCTTGAACAAGTTTTCCAATGTAAATTGGATTTGTTAGTATTCTGCTGACCGTTACGGCCACCCATTTCGATTCAGATGAGGTTTTGAATCCAGTTTTGTACTTCA
>OGII01000722.1_pt1 | contig 28466 bp, 22 predicted proteins | sample 1571701 | NCBI WGS metagenome assembly OGII01 (sample SAMEA2581950, study PRJEB24529) | metagenome | biome: Human gut stool | place: China | collected 2011
CTGTACTGGTGTATTATCTGCGGAAAGCTCTCCTTTCCCACACCACTCTCTCCGGTAATCAGTACAGACAAGTCGGTGGGCGCTACCTGGATAGCGATATCAATGGCACGCATCAGCGCTTCATTGTTGCCGATAATGCCGAAACGTAATTTTACTTGTTGTATTTCCGCTTTTGTCATTCTACAAATCTTCTTCTACACTATCGAGTTTCAGTTTGTCGCTATCGTCACGTTTCTCGTAATATTGCTTGCGCAGCGGATTTGCATGTGCCTCTTTCTCACGCTGGCGGTTACGGAACACATCTATTGCCACATAGATAGCCTGCCGGAATGAATCTTCAGAGGCGATTCCTTTCCCGGCAATATCGTAGGCCGTGCCATGAGCAGGCGAAGTGCGTATCACCGGCAAGCCGGCAGTATAGTTCACGCCCTCGTCCATAGCCAATGCCTTGAACGGTGCCAGCCCCTGGTCGTGATACATGGCCAGGATACCATCAAAATGGGTAAAGTTATCTGAGCCCATAAACCCGTCTGCCGGATAAGGACCATAGCAAAGCATACCCTTAGCAGCCATTTCGTTGATGGCCGGAATGATAATCTCCTGCTCTTCAGTTCCCAGCAATCCGCCGTCTCCTGCATGCGGATTCAGCGAAAGCACTGCAATACGCGGTGCGCTGATAGCAAAATCCTGCTTCAAGGAGCGGTTGAATATCTTCAGTTTTTCTTGTATCAGTTCTTTGGTGATGCTTCCGGCTATCTCTTTAACGGGAATATGTCCGGTCACCAATGCTACCCGGAAGTCATCTTTCATCAGAATCATAAGGGCCTTCTCGCCATCTCCCAATTTTTGCTCTATATACTCCGTATGTCCGGGGAAGGCAAACTCCTCCGACTGGATGGTATGCTTGTTGATGGGAGCTGTGACAATCACGTCTATCATTCCCTCCTTATATTCCTCAATGGCTTTTTCCAGTGCACCAAGTGCAGCTTTACCAGCTTCAACGTCAGGTTTAGAGAACTCAACCTTTACTTCATCATCCGTACAGTTCACTACACTCAAGCGATTGGGAACCACTTCGGAGGCGGAGTTGACGATACTGAAGTTGGTAGGCAAGTCCAATGATTTACGATGATAAGCTGCCACTTTAGGCGAACCGTAGATAATCGGCGTGCACAATTCCAGCATCACCGGGTCTGCAAACGTCTTTAAAATCACTTCATACCCTACACCATTAATGTCGCCTTGTGTAATGCCGACTCTTATTTTGTTGTCTTCCATTTTTAACCCCTCTTCTTTGCAGATCTTTCGGATCCGTTCTCCAACAAGGGATGCTGGTTCGGCTGGTTCAGATTCAGGCTGATCTTTCGCTTTTTCACAGAGAATACCTCATTTGCGGGCAATCATCAGATGCCACGGAACGTAAAGGTGAACTCCACGGGCTTGGTCACATCAGGAATATACTCCGGGTGGACATTGGCACCCCAGCTGTCATCACCGCCGACGCCCATCTGCTCGCCCATAGCACGGATGACCGTGTAATGGACGGGGGGCAGCTCGTAGGGATGCTTGGCACTCTCCATTTCATGGGGAGTGTAGGGCAGCGCAGAGAAGAACATGGGCTTTGCGGCATCCGCAGTAAACAGCAGCCCGCGACCCTTGCGGTCCACTACCTTTGCCCAGCGCACAGCGGTCTTTGCACCGCACTCCTGCGGCACAAGGTACTGTGCCATGTTGTCTGTGACCTTGTTCTGGTAAATGCCCAGCTTTGCACCATGCTGACGATCCCAGTAGGTCTCCGCAGGGCCGTTTCCGTACCACTCCACCGTGTCGTAGTCAGCGTCAATCTTGAACAGTACGCCGAACTCCGGCATTGCTGCAAGTCCTTCCACCGGGTCATAGTGCAGGGTGGTCTGGATGCGGCCATCACCGAACACACGGTACTGCAGGCTGCACTCTGCTGCGGGGCTGGTCTGGAGGTTGTAGAGATAGGTCACGACCACGCTGTCGGCTTCCACCTCGCAGGTGGGGTTCTGGAGGATGGTGCCGCCATGAACAGACGGAATCTCCTTGCCGATGCCCTTGGCGGTAGCGTACAGACTTGCCAGCTTCCACTGACCGCGAACGCCGCCCATGTTGTTGCCGCAGTCGTTGTCGGTGGGAGCGCGCCAGAAGTTGGGACGGGGAATCTCCTGAATCATCTCCTTGCCGGCATAGCGGTAGGAAGTCAGACCGCCGTTCAGATCGGAGAACAAAACATCGAAATTCTCACCACGGACACCGATGTTGTGTGTACCGTACGTAACGGTAAACGGCGTGACCTTCTTGCTGGGAATGGAACGAACCACAGCGATCACACCCTGTCCAAAGGCGACTTCATGACCTTTCTTTGCCCAGCTGGTGTCCTCCTTCAAACGGAAGCTGATGGTCACTGCATATTCACCGGGGAGCGCAGGAACCATAAACGGCAGCGGGAAGCAGGAACGCTCTTCGGGAGCAACATCAATATGGGTCAGTTCCTGTTGCTGATACAACTTTCCATCACGATGCAGCAGTGCAACGCAGTCGAAAGCATCCGTAGAGGTGAACAGGTTCTTATTCCAGACTTCAAAGCCAGAGTTGTCGATGGAAACGGCGATGTTCTGATAGCAGAACTTGACCTCCTGCATTTTGGGAGAAGGAGCACGATCACCACCGTAGGCAATGCCGTTTCCGCTGAAATTATAGTCGGTAGGACGCTCGCCGAAGTCGCCGCCGTAGGCTTGGAACCACTTGCCGTAGCGGTCTTTTTTCCAGATGGACTGGTCGATGTAATCCCAGATGAAGCCGCCCTGATAGCCGCAGTCCTTCTGGTCGGCAAGTTCCGTATACTTGTGCAAAGCACCGTTGGAGTTGCCCATAGCATGAGAGTATTCGCACTCGATATAAGGCCGCTTATCGCCCTGTGCCAGATACTCTTTAATGTCCTTGACCGTGCTGTACATATGGCTCTCGATATCGGTGGTTTCGAGGAAGCGGGGATCATTGACCACACCTTCGTAATGCACCAGACGGGTGTCATCAAAGCGGCGGACCATCTCTGCCATCTGGAGCAGGGTCTCACCACCAAACGATTCGTTGCCCAGAGACCAGATCAGAACAGCAGGATGGTTTTTGTTACGCTGGTAAGTGGAATTCATGCGATCAAACAAGACAGCTTTCCACTCCGGCTTATCATTGGGCAAAACGCCCTCGATGCCGCGAATGCCCGCCTGATGGATGTCCCATGTGCCATGGGATTCCAGATTGTTCTCTGCGATCAGATACAGGCCATACTCGTCGCACAGGTCGTACAGTGCATCCTGATTCTGGTAATGGCTGGTACGGATGGCATTGATGTTGTTCTGCTTCATGGTGATGATGTCCCGAAGCAGTTCCTCATGGGTGTGTACGCCCACAGCACGACCCGTAATGGAGCTGAACTCATGACGGTTGGCACCCTTGAACACGATGCGCTTGCCGTTGAGCAGCATCCGATTGTTCTTCAGTTCGAACTTGCGGAAACCGACTTTCTGCCCGGTCACCTCTACCAGATGGCCTGCATCGTCCAGCAGCTCGATTTCCAGTTCATACAGAGCCGGGTCCTCTGCACTCCACAGGTGGGGGTTCTCCACCGCATGGCTGAACAGAACAGAGCCGCCGTTCAGTGCGATTTTTTCGGAGAACACTTCCAGTTCACTGCGGCGCAGGGTCAGACGGGCTGCGCCCTTGCCCTCCACCTGCAATGCAACTTCCAGCGTGGAATGAGCGAAATCATCCCCGGCAAACAGCGCTTTGACGGATACATCTTCCAGATGCACGGTGGGGATGGCGTACAGCCACACGCTGCGGAAGATGCCGGAGAAGCGGAAGAAGTCCTGATCTTCGCACCAGCTGGAGGAAGTCCACTTGAACACCTGCACGGCAAGTTTGTTCACGCCCGGCTGGAGATAGGGAGTCAGATCGAATGCGTGTGCGGAGAAGCTGTCCTCGGTGTAACCCACATAAGACCCGTTCAGCCAAAGAGCCATGCCGCTTTCCACACCCTCGAACTCGATGTGGACGGGCTTGCCCTGCATGGATTCCGGCAGCTCGAAGTATTTTACATAGCTTGCCACCGGATTGAACCGCTGCGGGATCTCGCCCGGCTGTACTTCTTCACGGCCATCCCACGGATACTGAACATTCGCGTACTGGGGAATGTCGTAGCCCTCCATCTGTATGTGTGCCGGAACATGAATGTCATCCCAGCCGCTGCAATCGTAATCTGTCTTTTCAAAGCCGGGGATGGCACTGGTGTAGTTCTTTGCGTAGGCGAATTTCCAGATGCCGTCCAGCTTCATAGCCAAAGAAGATGAGCCTGTCCGATATTCTTCGCGGGAAGCGTAAGTACGGAAACTTGCATGAGCATTCAGCACGTTTTCCTTGAAAAAGGTGGGGTCTTTTACTTTTGCAAAATCAAATGCAGCCATCGTATTTCCTCATTTACCTTTTATAATTTTATAATATTTCTCCAGCCTCCCCGGAGGAACCGCTGGATTCCTCCGGGGAACAGCAGATGAAGGAGAAATGATAATGGCTTCTTATCAGGCTGCTGCACGCAGCTTTTCATTTGCTTCTTCGACCTTCATACGAGAGAGGATGAAGGTGATGATGGCATCCAGAGCAAACGGAATCACCAGATACATGATCTTCAGCATCGAGATGCAGGATTCGGGCTGAACGGTCAGAGCGCTGTCAAAATGGCTTGCTGCCAGCAGCCAGCCGGTGATGGCAGTACCCAGGCCGCCGCCCAGCTTCACACCGAGAGAAGTGCAGGAGTACATCGTGCCATCCACGCGCTTATGCTTCGTCAGCCAAGTATATTCAGAGCAAGCAGCAATCGCAGCGTTCATATCGCCCTGCCAAGGACCCTGACCAAGAGCTGCGATTGCAGTAAAGAGCAGCATCAAGGTCACATTGCCGCTGCCCATGTAACCGGCTACAGCAACCAGTGCACGAGAAATCGTTGCCAGAGTATAGCTCATTACATTCAGCTTATACATTCCATTCCACTTTGCAACCAAGGTCGGGGTGAACACCAGTGCGATGATCAGAGGAATGTTGATTGCCCAAGAGAATACACCGAACAGATTCTGGTTGCCAAGGATGTAGGTTGCATAGTAGGTGCCCATGCTGATCATGGCACCGTAGATCTGCTGCAAAATGTAGGTGACGCAAATCATCATATAATATTTGTTACCAGCAAGCAGCTTTGCGGCCTGAACCAGATTGTACTTTTCGTCCTGCTCGATTTCCTTTTTGTCGGTGGTATCCACCAATTCGCCTTCCGGCAGTTCCTTCACGGAGAAAACGGAGAGGGTGTTGACAAGCAGACCGATGATGGCGTAGATGATTGCAACAGTGCGCCAACCGGCAGCACCACCGCCCAATGCCGTAACAGCACCCAGCGTGATGGACTGGATGAGCAGGCTGGTGGCAAAGGCGAACATGAAACGCCAAGAACCCATCTCGACCTGTTCGGCACTGTTCTTCGTGATGAGAGCAGTCAGTGCAGAGTAAGCAATGTTGTTTGCAGTGTAGAATACAGCGTTCAGCAGAGTATATGCGATCAGGAACCATGCGTACTGTGCAAACTGTCCCAGATTGGTCGGGATGGCGAAAATTGCCACCAGCGTAATGGCACAGCCAATGTAGCCGTACAGCATCCAAGGACGGGCTTTGCCCATCTTAGAATGCGTTTTGTCAATCAAAGAACCAAAGAAAATGTCCGTCACACCGTCCAGCAGTTTGGAAACTGCAATCAGAGTGCCGACAATACCGGGGTTCAGGCCAACGGTGTTGGTCAGATAGATCATGACGAAGGAGGATAGGAATGCATACACCACGTTGCCTGCAATATCGCCTGAACCATAGCCGACTTTATTATACCACTTTAGATAACGTTTCTCAGTCATTGTGCTTTCTCCCATCTTGCTTGTTTTGTGTGGGCGCGACCAATCTGCTGCGCACTTCAGACTGGAATTCTCATTACGCAAGTTGCCCAAATCTCTTGCGTTTCGTCTGAAAATATTATAGAATCTAATGGAACGAAAAGATATAGACAAGATGGAACAAAATATGCACAAAATCAAAGAGTTTGTAATTTTTTGATAGAACATTTCTCAAATCACTGTAAAATCTCTGAAGATGAGGAGGACGCAGGGATGTATTTCAACTCAGGATATTTGAACAACTCCCGTTTGGATTTCAAAGACTACTCAAAGCCGCTGGTCGTAGGCAGCTGCGGCACTTATCGCTTGAAAAAACGCCCTAAGCTGCCTACTTCTTGGGCAAAGGGTCGCAGAGACTATCAAATCCTCTATGTGGCATCTGGTAAAGCACACTTCTGGTTCGATGGTGTTGAGGAAGTGGTGACTTCTGGACACATGGTGCTTTATCAGCCGACAGAAATCCAGAAGTATGTCTACTATGTAGAAGATCATCCAGAGGTGTTCTGGATTCATTTTACAGGATATGATGTCAAAAACATCCTGAACTATCATGGAATCCCCTTGGACAAGCACGTTTTTTATAGTGGCAGACTGCCGGATTACAAAATGCTGTTCCGAAAGATCATCCGGGAACTGCAACAATGTGAATATGGCTATGAAGACTATATTGCTTCTCTCTTCAACATCATTCTGCTTTTAGTAAGTAGGCAACAGCAGGAAAGCGAGAAAACAACTACGAGCATCCCGGAAGAAATCGAAGCCGCCGTTGCATACTTTAACGAGAATTATAATACAAAGGTCAGTGTGGACGATTACGCAGAATCGCTGCATATCAGTACGAACTGGTTTATCCGTAATTTTAAGCAGTACATGAAAATAAGCCCTGCACAATACATCCTGTCCCTTCGGATGGTAAATGCACAAAGCTTATTGGAGAACACCGAATACAATATTGGAGAAATTGCAGAGATCGTAGGGTATGATAATCCACTCTATTTTAGCCGGGTATTCAAGAAAGAGTATGGTGTCAGTCCGGCACAGTACCGAAAGAATCTGGAAGAATCTACTGAAAAATGAGAAAGATTCCTTTACCAAAAGGACGCTGCCGCCTCCGGGTAAGAGGTTGCAGCGTCCTTTTGGTATCAGAGGGCGAATGATCTGTCAGACCGAACGGCTCTCAGCGAATTGGATACTTTTAGCTTGCATTTTCCTGTTCGTCAAGAATGCGCCAGCCGTCCATCAGGTCTGAATTTTCCATAATAAAGGTGTGGGCAGTATCCTGTCCCCACGAGTTATCGTATTTCAGCATCAGATAATCGCTCAACTCGGTTCGATTTTTGAACTTCAACAAGCGATACGGCTCCTGAAAAGCGACCTTTTCAACGAAATATACTGCATCCGATGTGGGAAGCATAACGCCGACATGACCGATCATAAGAGAATTGTCCGTTTCAGAGAACTGATCGTGCAGGACTACGGAGACGAGACGGATCTTATCATCGTCCACGAAGGAGAGACCGCGTTTCTTCCATTCCTGCTGAATCGTTTTCAAATGGGTAGGAATATCGGTCGTATTGGTGGTTTTAACCGGGGCGAACAGCGCATCAAACTTTTGCCGTTCGCCGCCGCAAAGGGATTCCGGGTCAGAATCCAGTGTTTCGTAGTCCATAAACAGGGTGTCCTCGGCTGAGTCAAGGTCTGCCTTGCCCGTGACAGTAATAAAATCACCGAACAGCCCACAAGCGGTGATTCGACAGTTCCAGCCGGGGAAGGTATCGTATTTTTCTGTCCATGCGTCCTGCATGGAGTAAGGATCGTATTTCAGATCCGAAGGCTTGGCATTTTCAAACCCTGTGGTGAGCCATGCCGGGTCCACAGCATTGTTGAACTTTTGCACATGATCAAAGAAGGTCTGTATCCGCAGGTCGGATACGCCGGCATCCTGCAAAAGTTTGGAAAGAAGAGCCTGTGTATTAGAATCTGCCAAATTGGAGTATTCAATTTGCTGAAGGACGGGCTGAGAAGCTTTTTGAGTGCAGCCCCCTGCCAAAAGCGCACCGCAAAAAAGTGCAGCGGAGCAGACAAGAAAAGTTCGACGTTTCAAAAATGGTCACCTCGTTGTGTTTTTCGGAAAGTTTCTTTGAGTGCCGGAGTCTCAACCATAAGCGAAGAGAGCAACGCCGTTGGTCTCGTAACGAATGGTATCACAGATAAACAAAGAAAATCAATGACTTCTGTCGTATTTGACCATATATAATGTTGCAGTATCCATATCCCATACGGCTAACGCCCATTTGGAGAAAGACAATGCGGCAGTTTTCTGAACGATTTTCTTCATGTCGGACACAACAGGAGTATACCCAAGTTGGAATAAGAATTTTCCGTTTTTTCCGAATGGAAGGTTCAAATCGCTTTCCAGATAGACGGAGGATACCAACTTGCGAAGCGCGGCACGGCAATCCCATAGATTCCCCCATGCTGCAGTGGAAGCTTGAAGAAAAGCCTCGCCCACATCATAATAGGCCGTAATCGTGATGTGTGTATGGCTTTCCTCCGTATAGGATTTGAAAAGCCAGGAAGACCGATAGGGCATCTTTTCCAGACCGATTTCACATAGATAATGCTACTCCTCAGAGATGGGTTTCTTCTTTTTCATACATTCCTTCGCTTGTATAACGGCAGGCAAATGTTCTTCGGCGGGGCTTCTTCCGAGAAAAATCACTCGTGAAGATTGAAACGGGAGTTTTACGGTACGCAGTACCCGCAAGCAATGCAGACGTATATACATCTGCTTATTTTGCTTTGCAAAATACTTGTTGGGAACACCCAAACCCTCGAACTGCATCCCGTGGATGCAGGCTGTTTTAAGCAAACAAAAAGGAAAACGGTTTTACTTCTTGCGGAATTCTCCATATAGCCACTCTGCCAGAGCTGACATAATAGCCTTGTACTTGCTGGTATCTTCAAACAGGGAAGAGAAGGTGTCCTGCGCTTCAAGATAGCTGTCCTGTGCGGCAGTATCAAAAGCCTTGGGGAAGATGCTCTCGGTAAAGATCTGCGGGTCGGAGCTGCGCGCCAGCTTTGCCAGCTTCGGGTCAGCCAGCAGACGGTCATGCAGGGCAGTAAGCAGCACCCGGTCGGCATTGGTGAACTCGCCCTTGAACTTCTCGTTGATCTTCAGAATGATCTCGTCCAGCGGCTCCTTGGGGTCATGGCCGAGAGCGCCTTTCTGGGTGACCGGCTCGTAGACGCCCTTGGCGTGTTCCAGCTCGATGGCACCGGCAAAGGTCTTTTGCAGCTTGTAATACTCCAGCTGCAATTTGCCCTCCAGATCCAGCGGAGAGACCTCGTCCGGCGGCAGCAGCTTGAGCAGGTAGGCACAGAATACGTTCTCCTTGTGCAGCTCTTCATCGAACATCCGCGCCACCTGCGAAACGTAGCCGTACCACTTGACAAGGCTGCGCAGCAGGCGGCGGAACTGGTACCGCTCGGCCTGCGTTTTCTGGTTGTAGCGGTCTGCCACCGGTTTCAAGACGCTGCTCATGCGGCCCACGGCGTTTTTATCCTGCTTGGTGCTGCGGAAATATTCCTTGGCAAAGGCTTCCACATCTGCATCGGAATAGACGGCAAAGCTCCGCAGCTCCTTCTGGGTCTTGTAAATGAGGTCGGTGTTGACCTCCTGCTCCAGAAAAGTCTCCTGATAAAACGGCTGGAAGGCCTCCCGGATGTCCTCTGCCTTGTTCACAAAATCCAGCACAAAGGTGTCGGTTTTACCGGGATGGGTACGGTTCAGACGGGAGAGGGTCTGCACCGCCTTGACGCCCTTCAGTTTTTTGTCCACGATCATGGTGTGGAGCAGCGGTTCGTCAAAACCGGTCTGGTATTTTTCTGCCACGATGAGCACATTGAAGTTGTTGTGGAACTCCTTTTTGGTCTGGCTCTCTGCAATGTGGCTGCCGTCGGCGCGGACATTCAGGGACTGCTCCGTGTACTCCACGCCGCCGTCCGGTACGGCACCGGAAAATGCCGCTAAGATCTGCACATCGTCATAGCCCTGCTCGGCAATATAGCGCTTGACCTCATGGAAGTACCGCACCGCCGCTAATCGGGAGGAGGTGACTACCATCATCTTGCCCCGCCCACCGATCTTGTGGCTGGTGGTCTCCCGGAAGGTCTCTACAATGATCTTTGCCTTCTGGCTGATGTTATAGGGATGCAGTTCCTCGTACTTGCGGATAAGCTTCGCCGCCCGGCTGGCGGGCAGGTCGGGGTTGTCCGGGATGGTCTTGGCAATCTTGAAGCAGGTGGAATAGGTCATGTAATTTTGCAGCACATCCAGAATGAACCCTTCTTCAATGGCCTGCCGCATACTGTAAATGTGGAAAGGGTGGTGGCTGCCGTCCGGGTACTCGGTGCCGAACAGCTCCAGCGTGGCGGCTTTTGGGGTGGCGGTAAAGGCAAAGAAGGACAGGTTCTTGTGCCGCCCGTGGGAGGTCAGCTCCTTCACCAGTGCATCCTCCGGGTCGATTTCGTCCTCCGCTTTGCCTTCCAGCTCGGCATATTCCCGCAGCGCGTCCTCAGTGTCGGCAAGGGCGGCTTTCAGCTTCAAAGCAGAGGTGCCGGTCTGGGAGGAGTGCGCTTCGTCGATGATAACGGCATAGTTCTTTCCGGCGGTCTTGTTCACCTCAGTATAGATGACTGGGAACTTCTGCAGGGTGGTGATGATGATGCGTGCACCATTGTTGATAGCATCCCGCAGGTCGCCGGAGTTTTTGTCCTCGCCGATGGCCTCCACCGCACCCAGCGTATGGTCAAAACCGGAGATGGTCTCCTGCAGCTGTGCGTCCAGCACGGTGCGGTCAGTCACCACGATGACGCTGGCAAACACCGGCTTGTTCTCGGTGTTGAACAGGGAAGCCAGCCGGTACGCCGTCCAAGCAATGGAGTTGGACTTGCCCGACCCGGCGCTGTGCTGGATGAGATAGTGCTGCCCGGCACCCTTTTGCCGCACATCTGCCACCAGCTTGCGCACCACGTCCAGCTGATGGTACCGGGGAAAAATGAGGGTCTTGCCCTCCTGCAGGCTCATGAACTTTTGCAGGATGTCCATCATGCTGTCCTTCTGGAACACTTCTTCCCAGAGGTAGGCGGTAAGGTAGCCGCTGGGGTTGGGCGGGTTGCCTGCACCGCCGTCCCGCCCGGCACCGTTGGAGCCCTGATTGAAGGGCAGAAAGCGGGTGTCCTTGCCTGCCAGCCGGGTCGCCATCCAAACCTCGGTCAGGTCTACGCAAAAGTAGCCCAGAATGCGCTTGTTGAACTGGAAACACACCTCCCGCGGGTCCCGGTCATGCATCCACTGCTGCTTGGCGTTCTCCACGGTCTGCCCGGTGAACTGGTTCTTTAGCTCAAAGGCGAACACCGGGATGCCGTTTACCGCCAGCACCATGTCCACCGAGTTGTGGGTGGTGTCGGAGTAGAACCACTGCCGGTTGCAGGTGATCTCGTTTTGGGCGTAGCGCTGGGCGTCCTTCTGGTTCAGCGCGGACTCCGGTTGAAAATAGCACACCCGGAACCGCCGTCCCCGGTGCTTGAACCCATGCCGCAGCACCGAAAGCAGTCCATCCGCATCGCAGGCATTGTTAAAGGCCGTGCAGAACTTCCGCACCGGGTTTACCGGGTTCTGCTTTTCAAAAAATGCCCACTCGTTGGGCTGGGTGGTTTGCACAAAGCGGATCAGGGTCTCCACAAACAACCCCAGCTTGGGGTCGTAGCAATCCCCATTGCGGGTGTAGCCCCCGGCAGGGGAGAGCAGCGCCGCCGCAATGTCCGATTCAAATTGCTTTTCGGTGGTGTTGAGGGGCATGGTTAGACCTCCTTGTTTTTAAGTTGAGTAATATTGAAAGTTGCTCATTGATTTGATCGGAAAGAGGTTCTCCCTGTGCTAGTGACATCAATTTTGCTTTTTTATCGCTATCTTCAAAGGCACAACAGGTAAATGCAAACCCTCCGATATATGCTTGATAACGAGATTTTATATCTAAATAGGCTTTCAATTGTTCAGTTGGAAGCAATCCGTCTTTTGATAATTGAAAAATTTCAGATTCATTTTTGAATGGAGCATTGTATAAGTACTTGATAAAAGAACCGTATGAAGTCTTACCGGTGGATTCGTCGAAATTACAGGTCTTTTTAATGATGTGCAGAGTTTGAGGAGTCTGAAGTTGTTTCATGAAGTCAAGACAATCTGTATAGATGTTCTGCAAAATCATACTAGCATAATTTCTTTGATTTTCAGTCCTTTTTATGTTCCATTGTTCTACAAAATAATAGCCAAGAGAAAAAACGACAATGGCAATTGCTGAATTTGCAATGATTCCAAGTAAATCCGTATTGATTCTGGAAACATCAATGCCTAGGATGGAGGGAATATTGAAGTAATCAACTGATAAATATAAAATAAAAAGTATACAAGTAATAATAATTACAATAGGTGCAGAAAGTTGCGGCTTCTTTTTCATGACTATATGTCCTTATAGTTTTTGTATTTGGACTATTTCATTGGCGAATAATGAAGAGGATAATTTTCATCGGAAGAGCAGACTTCTTCCATGGAAAGGTCTGCAATAAAATCTTCGATATCGTACCATGTCATATCTGGATGGAATCCTTTATTGCCATACATCGGAACATTTAACATTTTCATGGCGAAAAAACATTCACAACTTCTCCTAGGAAATTTGCCAAGATAGGAATCGAAAAAATTATTGGTTACCGTATAATGCGACTTGTAAATAAAGTTTTTCCACCGTTGATAAACTTCTTCGGAGTCCATTAAGTCGATTACAGAAAATTCTTCGAATGAGCGATCATCTAGATCGCCCCATGCTTTTTTCAAAAGAGAAACTGCGGCGGCATCGCTTGATGGGGCGCTATACCCAAAAACAGTAAACATGAATGATTCATTCAGGGCAGCATCGACGGCTTCCCAACTTTTTCTAATAAAGGGGTCGTTAGAGTAATTCTTTTCTTTTACAGGATATAGTAGTCTGGTCGGCACAAACGGTTTATGGCATTTTGGGCATTCTGCGTCACATGCGCCGTATTCAACATCTTTTTCGCAATAACCAATATCGGTATTACCGTGTAAGCAGAGGATATGGGGAAGATTTGTAGTAAATCTATATGAATAACATCTTTTGTAGGCCTGAATTAGAAGTGGATCCCAGTTAAATGTAGCAATTACGTCTTTACCGGTTAGGCTTAAAATAAGATAGTCGTATATTGTGGGATAATCTGGAATTTCAAGAGAAGCAAAATAATCATAGAGCGATTTCTCAATTACTTGGACAACATCTTTGTACTCTGGCCTTGAAGCAAGCTCTGAATAGATATCTTCGAGATTTTTACTGGATGTGTGTAAGTCAACATTCTTTAGGATGTAATCCATTCCAAGCTCGGAAAACAAATTGTTCATAACAGAAGATTTTTTGCCGTTTTTATCTCCATTTGGAATGGCTGCCATTGTGGCACCAGCACCAAGCAAAACTGTATGACGCTTTATCATTTCTGCATGTCCTCCTTTTTGTTCATTTTACACCTCCCGTTTCCCCGTTACAACCTCATAAATCAAGCTTTTCTTATAGCTTTCCAGCTCTTTTACCAGTTGCTCCTTCTTTGCAATCAGCTTGTCAATCTCGGCGCACTTAGCGTCAAGGTAGTCGGTGATTTTTAGGCAGCCCATTTGGTCTGGAAGAGGAAGACGCATAGCGCCTAGATCTTCAAGCGATAAGTTTGGTTGAGCAGATTGAACGGCAGAAAGTGCAATTAGCTGTTTAACGACATCTGATTGAAGAAAATACCAGATGTACTTGGTTGCATATTGATACGAAGAAGACAAACGAATGAAAGCAACAGCCTGATTAGTATTGGCTGGAAGAAAATCAGCTGTTGTAATAGCTACTTTCCCAATGGACGCACCTGCAATAACAAAAAGAATATCGCCGGAATTCAATTTGGAACGCTCAAGAGAATTGTTTGTTTCAGCAGTTATAAAGAAAGTTGGATTAAGGTTAAGCTGATTTGAAACAATATTTTCGGATTTTAGATATCGAATACAGTAAAACTCGTCGTTTTGCGTTTCTATGTCTTTCGGAGTAGTACCTTTGGAAAGCACATCGCACAAAGAGCGTAATTTTCGGAAATTAGAAGGATTCCCGAAATCATCGTAGATGGTTTTAGTCACAGCTTGTGTAATAACCGATTGCTTGAGCTTTTTGTATTCCTCAATGCTGGAAATTGTTTTAGAGAGCATGGAATCAATCTCAAGTGTTTTTTGATTTAAGAAAACTGAAATTCTATCCTGCTCATATTGAGGTGGAAGAAGAATTTTTATGTATTTCAATCCATCCCAGTTTAATCCTTGACGGACACCGGAACCCATACCATAAAATCCTTTTGCAATATCGAATGTATGAAGGTAATAATATAAATAATTGGGAGATTCCGCACCACGAACTCGAATTGAACAATAGGCAGAAGTGATGATTCCTCGCTCATGGGAAAGACCGACACGCAAGCTGTGCTGGTCGTTTTGTAAATCGGTTAATCTTAGAACGATATCGTTACGGTCAATAATGTTATAACCTTCAAAATTATCAGGCAATAGGCCACCAACAGTTTCAATACTCTTTTGCTTTATCTTTCCGTAGCTCAATGATAAAAGATTCTTTTCGCGTAAACCAATATTTTTGTTCTTTACTTGAGAAAATAGCTGAACAAAATATTTGATTTCCCACCCCTCTGGGATCTCCCCAATCCATTCAATGCCGCTGTCTTTCATTTTCCGCGCCATGGTCAGCCCTCCTTGTGGAACAGCTCTGCCAGCCCGGCGGAGATATCCTGTTCCAGTGCGGTAATGCGTGCCACGATATCCTCCACGGCTTCCGGTGCCTGATACTCGTAGAAATAGCGGGTCATGGGGATCTCGTAGCCCACCTTGGTCTTGCTGTGGTCGATCCATGCGTCGGGGGCGTAGGGCAGAACTTCCCGGGCAAAGTAGGCGTCAATATCCTGCACCAGCGGCACGTTTTCGGTGTCCCGCAGACTGGTGTCCGGCACAGGCTTGCCACGCTTCAGGATAACGTTGCCTGCCTCGTCCCGCTGGGGGCGCTCCACCACGATCTTATTGTAGCCGAACTCCACGCTCTCGAACACCTTGCTCTCGCAGTAGATGCCGTTTTTGTCGCCGTACACCTTGCCGTTGGCAAACTCGCCGTAGGCGGTGACGATCAGCTCCCGGCAGGTGTCGGTGATGTCGTTGCGCTTGGTGCCGATGCTCTTGCGGCGTGGCTCAAAGCAGTGGCTGGCGTCAATAAGCTGCACCTTGCCTGCACGGTGGGCAGGCTTATCCTTGCTGAGCACCCAGATGTAGGTGGAGATGCCGGTGTTCATGAACATATCGGTGGAAAGCTGGATGATGCAGTCCAGCCAGTCGTTTTCCAGAATATACTGCCGGATGTTGCTGGGCCCGCTGCCGGCATCGCCGCTGAACAGGGGAGAGCCGTTCTGGATAATGGCCATTTTGCCTTTGTTTGCCAGCTTGGCAAGACCGTTCAGCACAAAAAGCTGCTGACCATCGCTGATCTTGGGCAGACCGGGAGCAAAACGCCCCATCTCGCCCCGCGCGGCCTCGGCTTCCACTGCCTTTTGCTCCCGTTTCCAGTCAATGCCGAAGGGAGGGTTGGAGATGATGTACTGGAAGGTGAATCCGGGGAACTGATCCTCCGACAGAGTATCACCGAACCGCATATTGTTGGGGTCGCCGCCCCGGATCATCATGTCCGCCTTGGCGATGGCAAAGGTGGAGGGGTTGAACTCCTGCCCGAAGCAGGTCACCTCGATGTCGCTGTTCAGCTCGTGGATGCGCTCTTCCATGCAGCTCAGCATCTGGCTGGTGCCCATGGCCATATCGTAAACGGTCATGCTGCTGGTGTCAAGGTCGGCTTCGGACAGCAGCAGGTCGGTCATCAGGTAGATGATATCCCGGCTGGTGAAGTGCGCTCCAGCCTCCTCGCCAAAGCTCTCGGAGAATCGCCGCACCAAGTCCTCAAAGATGTAGCCGCAGTCCACGGCGCTGATCTTGTCCGGGCCAAGATAGCCCTTCTCAGAGCCGAACTCCTTGATGACGAGGTAGAGGGTGTTGCTCTCTACCATCCGCTTGATGATGTTGTCAAAGTCGAATTTTGCCAGCACATCCTGTGCGTTGGCGGAGAAGCCGGACAGGTAATCCCGGAAGTTGGACTCAATGTTGTCCGGGTCTGCCAGCAGGGTCTCGAAGGTGAACCGGCTGGTGTTATAGAACTGGTAGCCGGAGGCTTTCTGCAAAAAGCCGTCGATGACCTGCAGCTTTTTCACCTTTTCGTAGGTGTCCAGCACTGCCTGATGGGTGGGCAGCAGGCAGTCGTGGAATCGCTTCACCACGGTCATGGGCAGAATGACCAGACCGTACTCGTGGGGCTTGAACGGCCCCCGCAGCATATCGGCTACGTTCCAGATCATGGCGGCTTTTTCGGCAATGTTGGCACCTACGGCGGAGATCTTATCGTTTGGCATGGGTTGCTCCTTATTTTCTGTGATGGGTGGACATCCTGATTTTACAACAATGGGTGTCCTATAAATCGGATGGCAGGACGTTTTTCCAGAAAAAATGATTCTTGCATCTATTGTACCACGATAAAAGTGGAAACACCATATTCCGGCAAAAGAAAATGCCCGCCTGAAAATCAGACGGGCAAACTGTAAATCAAATCATCTGAAAATGCCGCAATGCCTCTACGATCGCATCCGCTTTCTCCTTCGGACACTGGGGCTGCTTCGTATTTTCGGACTTCGCCTTATGGTGGTTCTCTCGTACCTCCAGACCGCATTTCTGCTTGACCTGCGAGATATACAGGGAAGATACCTTCAGTCCAGTTTGTTCCAACACGCGGGCTTTGATTTCAGGATAGGTCGCACCCTTTTGCAATCCTGAAGTGTCCATGCCCTCCAAAGAGAACTCTACACGGACTTTTTTGGAGTCGATCTCACCCTTGGAAAGTGCAATGACACATTCCACATGCTTCGTCCTCGGAAACAGATCCACCGGCTGGACCTTCTCGGTGCGGTAGCCTTGTGTTTCCAGCCACTTGGCGTCTCTTGCGGCGGTGGAGGGGTTGCAGCTGACGTAGACGACCCGGCGGGGGGACATGGCGACGACGGCGGAAAGGGTGGCCTCGTCACAACCTTTGCGGGGCGGGTCGAGGACGATGACGTCGGGGTGGAGGCCCTCGGCGGCGAGCTGAGATGCGGCTTTGCCCGCGTCGGCGCAGAAGAAGCGGCTTCTGGCGGCGACGGCTTCGCCCATGCGGGCCGCGTTGGCCTTGGCGCTGTCGATGGCTTCGGGGACGATCTCCACGCCGATGAGCGAGCGGCAACGGTCCACCATCGAAAGGCCGATGGTACCCATGCCGCAGTAGAGGTCCAGTAGAAGGTCGTCCGGCTGGAGCTGAGCGTATTCGGCGGCGATGCCGTAGAGCTGCTCGGCGGCGAGGGTGTTGACCTGATAGAACGACAGGGGGCCAAGCCGCACCGGAACGCCGCAGAGGGTGTCCTCGATGAAGCCGGGGCCGCAGAGGGTGTGGGTCTCTGTGCCCAGAATGACGTTGGTGTTCCTGGGGTTGACGTTCACGAGGACGGTGGCAATGTCCGGGAACTGTGCGGTCAGCTGCTCGACGAGTTCGGCGCTGTGGGGGAGCTTTGCGCGGGTGCAGACGATGCAGACCATGATCTGGCCGCTGTGCGCACCCCGGCGCAGGAAGATGTGCCGCACCAGGCCCTTGCCGGAAGCCTCATCGTAGGGCTGGATGTCGTGTGCACCGAAAAAGCTGCACAGTGCGTTGCCGATGGCGTTCAGGATGCCGGGCTGCAGCTTGCAGTCGGGGCAGGGGACGATGCGGTGGGTGCGTCCGGCGTAGAAGCCGATGCAGGGCGCACCGTTCTTGTCACGCCCGACCGGGAACTGGACCTTGTTGCGGTAGCGGTCCACTTCGGGGGAGGGGAGGGTGTCCAGCACCGGCACATCCAGCCCGCCGATGCGGCGGAACGCATCGACGACGTTTTCCTGCTTGGCCCGCAGCTCGGCGGCGTAATCCAGATGCCGCAGGCTGCAGCCGCCGCAGGGGCCTGCCACGGCGCAGTCCACAGGGATGCGGTCCGGCGAGGGGGTGCGCAGGGTGTCCAGAATGCCGAAGGCATAGCGGCCGCAGTCCTTGACGATGCGGATGTCGGCTTCATCGCCGGGGGCGGTGCCGGGCACAAACACGGCCTCGCCGTCCGGCGAGTGTGCCACGCCGCTTCCGTCGTTGGAAAGCCGCTCGATGGTCAGGGTCAGCACCTGATTTTTCTGTAAGGGCATGGGATTCTCCTTTTGTGGTAGGGTTATTCCGAGGCTTCGGGGGCGTCGGTCTGGGACGCCAGATACTTGCTGGGCGGCACACCTTTGGCGCGCTTGAACACCCGCGAGAAATAGAACTGGTCAAAGAAGCCGACTGAGATGGCGACCTCGGCAATGGACAGGTTGCCCGCGCGCAGCAGCTTGCAGGCTTCGTTGATGCGGTATTCGGTCAGATAGTCGATGGGGCTTTTGCCCACATTCAGCATGAACACCCGGTAGAGGTGGCTGCGGGAGACTCCCACGCTCTTGGCCACATCGTCGATGGAGATATCGTGCGAGTAGTTGAACTGGATGTACTTGATGGCGTTCAGCACATACTGGCTCGAAGACGAAGTGCTGTGGGGCTTCGACTCGCTGGTCTCCTTCATCAGGGAGGAGATGAAGAGATAGAGGTAGCCCACCATGGCGGCCTCATCCTGGGGCTGAAGCCCGCGGGAGGAGTAGATGTTGGTCAGGGCCGTCCGCATCCCTTCGGGGTCGCTGGTGTGGTGGACGGGGCGCTCGTCTGTAAAGGGCAGCTGTGCGGCCAGTTTGTGGGCGCAGGCCCCATTGAAGCCCACCCAGCTGTACTCCCACGGCTGCTGCTCATCGGCTGTGTAGCGGATGAGCTGGCTGGGCCGGGCAAAGAAGAGGTCGCCGGGGACCACCTCAAACGTATGGCCGCCCACTTCAAAGGTTCCCTTGCCGGAAACGACCAGATGGATGAGGTAATGGTCCCGGATGCCGGGGCCCCAGGTCTGGCCCGGAGCACACCGCTCCAGGCCGCAGTTAAAGATGGACAATTCGATGTTGTTGGTGTAATTCTGCTTGAAGGACTGTTTGTAAACGTCTGCCATGTGGTTCTCCTCCCATCCGCTGCATTCGTAGCTCCAGTATATCATAATTGAACCTGCAAATTCAACAAAAGTACATCTGAATCTTTGATTTTCGCGCCAAAATTTGTTTTTTTGCAAAATCAAATTGCAAAATGGGGACGCTTCGATTACAATAGAGTTATCTTTTACAAACAGACTGCGGGTTTTCTTTGGGGAGGAACAGCCATGGCGACCAGTATGCAGCTCAGACGGGAGATCCTGGCAGGCGGGCGCGACGCCGCACTTGCCGCACTGTATGGGGCAGACCCGGCGGTGTTGGCGCGGCAGCGGCAGCGCTACGCGGATGCGCTGGAACAGTTCGAACGATACTTCGGGCCGGGCCGGCAGGTGCACATCTACTCGGCACCGGGGCGGGCCGAGCTGGGCGGCAACCATACCGACCACCAGCACGGCTATGGTCTGGCGGCAGCTGTGATGCTGGACCTGATCGCCGTGGCGTCCCCCAGTGACGACGGCTTCATCCGGGTGAAATCCCGCGGGTTCAACAAGCTGGATGTCATCGACCTGAGTGAGGCAGAGCCGCAGGACGGTGAGAGCACCCATTCGGCTAGCCTCATCCGGGGCATCGCGGAGGGCTTCCGGGCCAGGGAAAGGGCCGTGAATGGCTTTGACGCCTACACCGCCAGCGACGTGCTGCGGGGGTCTGGCCTGTCCAGCTCAGCGGCGTTCGAGATGGGGATGGCCGTCATCCTGAACGGCGAGTACGGCTGCGGCCTGCCGACGCCGGAACTGGCGAAGATCTGCCAGTATGCGGAGAACACCTACTTCGGCAAGCCGAGCGGCCTGCTGGACCAGCTGACCAGCGCGGTGGGCGGCGTCATCTTTGCGGACTTTGCCGACCCGGCCCAGCCGGACATCGAAAAGATCCACGCCGCCGGGCTGCTGCCGGAGGGGATGAGTCTCTGCGTTACCGACACGCGCGGCAGCCACAGCGAGCTGACCGGCGAGTTCGCCGCCATCCGGAACGAGATGGAGGCGGTGGCGTCGCAGTTGGGGGGCAGGGTTCTGGGGCAGGTGCGGGAGGCCGACTTCTGGGCGGCGCTGCCCCGCCTGCGCACTGCCTGCGGCGACCGTGCCGTGCTGCGGGCCGCCCACTACTTTGAGGAGAACGCCCGCGCACTGGTCCAGCGGGATGCGCTGCGGGCCGGGGACTTTCCGGTCTTTCTGAAGGCCATTGCGGCCAGCGGTCATGCCTCGTATACCCTGTGCCAGAACGTCTACTGTTCCACGGATGTGCGGCATCAGGGGCTTTCGGTGGCGCTGGCGCTGAGCCAGACACTGCTGGAACACAGCGGCGGAGCCTGGCGGATGCAGGGCGGCGGCTTTGCAGGCACCATCCAGGCCTTTGTGCCGCAGCGGCTGGTGCAGATCTACCACGACGCCATGGAAGGCGTCTTCGGCAAGGGCAGCTGCTACATCCTCCGCCTGCGGGAGCAGGGAGCAGTCCGCGTCATCTGAAATGTGCAAAAAAAAGAAAGTGCTCTGCTGCCAAAAACAGCGGAGCACTTTGCTTTTTGGAATGGAAAACGGACCCGTTCAGCACGGGTGAACGGACGCCGAAGGCGGCTGAGAGAGCTCAGACCCCGCGCTCCTGGCGCTTCTGACGCATATCGTCGGTGTAGCTTTGCAGCGCCGACAGGGTGTCGTCGTGGAAGCCGAACCAGTTGACGAGGTTGTTGTAGGTGTTCTCTGCGAAGTTGTAGGCCGAGCGGAACACATGGAACAGCAGCATCGGCACGAATGAGAAGGACAGCGAGAGCACACCGCCGCTGAAGAAGAGATCGTCCAGACGGAGCCGGTCCGTGAAGTCATTCCACGCATCGGCCAGCTCACCGCCGCCAACAATCTGAAACTGCTCTGCTTCCGGGATGCGTCCATAGGAAGCGGGCATCTGCAATTCTTTCATAGAAAAGCTCCTTTCTGTGTCAGAGTCGGGTGGTCAGGCAAAGGCTCAGGCTGCCGTCAGCGCGGCCGCGGAGGCTGCGGTGGGGTCAGTCGTGGTGGTTCCGGTGGAAGAACCGTCGTTGTAGTAGTTGTTCTTCACGTCGGTGTAGATGTTCAGCGCATTGTTGATGAGCTGGACGGCATAAATGTAGGCCGCATAGCCTGCAAAACCGGTGAAGAGCACCGTGGCAGCCTTGCCAACGGTGGTCTGGCGGCCCCAGTAGTGCTTGATGGAACCGCCGAGGGTCAGGCCGTCGTTGCGCATGTTGATGAGGCCGGTGACGGCACCGGTGAAGGCAGCCTGACCCAGCAGGCGGATGAGGTTGGTGACGAGGTTGTATGTAAACTGCTGCGGCGAGATGACATCGGCACCGCCCTCGATGTAGATCATTTCATCCTCGGAGATGGGAGCATAGGCTGCCGGAAAATGCAGCGAAGTCGAACTGGTATATTCCATGGCGGGAAAACTCCTTTCGTACATCAGAACCGCCGGAAAGCGGATCATAAACTAAATGGATTATAGCATATTCCACCAAAAACAACAAGAGAGCGAAGGTTTGAAAGCTGTGGGGGTTTTGTGAACGGTTTCAAAGCAAAACTCAAAAAACAAACGCAGGGAAGCGGAAAAACAAAGACGCGCATCCCAGGGCCCCGGTGAAAAAATGTTGTGTGAAATTTGTGCCAAAAAGAAACGGCGGGCCGGATGCAGTGCCACAATGCAGGGCACCGCACGGCTCGCCGTTCGGGATGGGGAAGCGATCAGAAGGAGAAAAACGCTTACTCTGCCGCCGGGGCCCGGTCATACAGGGTCGTCAGATCGGCGATGTGGTCCGCCAGCAGGCTCGTCAGGGGCGTGGTCAGACGCCACTGCCAGTTGGAGCCCTGCGTGCTGGGGGTGTTGATGCGGGCTTCGGCACCGAGGTGGAGCCAGTCCGCCATCGGAATGATGGCCATGTCCGACACGCAGGAAAGGCAGGCCGCGATCATGGCTTCGGTCAGGTCTTTGGGGGTGCAGCGCAGATACCGGCAGGCGTAGTGGACATCCTCCGGGCTGGCAGTCGCCCGCCAGCCTTCGGTGGTCACATTGTCGTGGGTGCCGGTGTAGACGACGCTGCTCCGGGTGTAGGTGTAGGGCAGGTAGTTGCCCGGCTCCCGGCTGTCGAACGCGAACTGCATGATCTTCATGCCGGGGTAGCCGCTGGCGGCCAGCATGGTCTTGACCTCCGGGGTCAGATAGCCCAGGTCCTCGGCAATGATGCCGCCCTGGCCCAGTGCCTCGTGCATGGCGTCGATGAAGGCGCGGTCCGGGCCTTTGACCCATTTGCCGCCCGCTGCCGTGGTGTTCCCGGCGGGGATGGAGTAGTAGCTCTCGAAGCCGCGGAAGTGGTCGATGCGGACGACGTCATAAATGGAGGTGGCGTGTTTCATCCGGCGCTTCCACCAGGCAAAGTGCTCGGCCTCGTGGCGGGGCCAGTCGTAGAGCGGGTTGCCCCAGAGCTGGCCGTCGGCCGCAAAGGCATCCGGCGGGCAGCCGGCCACCTGGGTCAGGTGGACCTGCCCATCGGTCTGGAAAAGCTCCGGCCGGGTCCAGAGGTCGCTGGAATCCGGGCTGACGTAGATGGGGATGTCACCCACCAGCTGGATGCCCTTTTGGTTGGCGTAGGTCTTGAGGGCGCTCCACTGAGTGAAGAAGAAGAACTGCACGGCCTTGTGGTAATCCACCGCATCGGCCAGCCGCACACGGGCGGCGGCCAGAGCCGAAGGCTCACGGGTGCGCAGCGCGTCGGGCCAGTCGGCCAAACCCGCCTGCCCCTGCTCGGCTTTCAGGGCCATGAACAGGGCGTAATCGTCCAGCCAGAAGTCCTGCGCGGCGCAGAAATCGGTGTAGGCTTTGCTGGGCTCGGCCAGAAGCCGGTCTGCGGCCCGTTTCAGGATCACAGGCCGCTCGTTGTACAGCGCACCGTAATCCACGGTGCCGACCGGCACCGGAGCGGGGACCTCATCGGGGGTGAGCCAGCCGTCCTCGGCCAGCACCCGGTAGTCGATGAAGTAGGGATTCCCGGCAAAGGCGGAAAAGCTCTGGTAAGGGCTGTCGCCGTAGCCGGTGGGGCCGATGGGCAGGATCTGCCAATAGGTCTGTCTGGCGCGGGCCAGAAAATCCACGAAAGCGAAGGCCTCCGCCCCCAGAGTGCCGATGCCGAAGGGACCGGGCAGGCTGAACACGGGCATCAGGATACCGCTTGCGCGCATGTGAACCCCCTCCTCTTAACCCTTGACAGCGCCGGCAACGACGCCCTCAATGATGTATTTCTGGCAGGTGATGTAGAGCAGGATGATGGGGATGATGGCGATGATGATGCAGGCCATCATGGGGGCCAGCTCCACGCGGCCGTAACCGCCGCGGAAATACTGGATGGCCATGGGGATGGTGCGGTACTTCTTGATGTCCAGCACCAGAGTGGGCAGCAGGTAGTCGTTCCAGACCCACATCGTTTCCAGAATGGCGGTGGAGATCATGGTCGGCTTCAGGATGGGGAAGACGATCTTGAAGAAGATCTGGATGGGGTTGCAGCCGTCGATCATGGCAGCCTCTTCGATCTCAATGGGGACGCTCTTCATGAAGCCGGTGAACATGAACACGGCCAGACCGGCACCGAAGCCAAGGTAGATGATGCAGATGTTCCAGGGGGTGTTCAGCTTGAGGGTATCTGCCGTCTTGGACAGGGTGAACATGACCATCTGGAAGGGGACGACCATCGAGAAGACGATGAGCAGGTTCATGAACTTGCTCAGCTTGTTGTTCACGCGGGTCAGGTACCAGCCTGTCATCGAGCAGCAGAGCAGGATGAGCGCCACACTGGTCAGGGTGATCAGCAGGCTGTAGCCCAGGCTGGAGAGGAAGTTCATCTTGAAGATGCCGTAGGTGTAGTTCTCCAGGGCGACAAAGGTCTCCTTGGTGGGCAGTGCGAAGACGGTGGAGGTGGTGAAGGTGCCTTCCTTCTTCAGACTGTTGATGAAGATCAGGGCGATGGGGTAGACCCACAGCAGGCAGAGCAGAGTCATTATAACGGTGAGCACATTGTCCCACAGATGTTTACGTTTGATCATTACTGCTGTACCTCCTTGGAACGAGTGAAGTGGAGCTGGATCATGGAAATGACGACCACGATGAGGAAGAAGATCACAGCCTTTGCCTGGCCGATGCCCTTCCACTGCGCGCCGGAGCGGCCATAGAAGGTGTTGTAGATGTTCAGGGCCAACATCTCACTGGCGTTGGCAGGCTCGCCGGCCGTCAGGGCGACGTTCTGGTCGAACAGCTTGAAGCTGTTGGTCAGGGTGAGGAAGGTGCAGATGGTGACGCTGGGCATAACCATGGGCAGCTTGATCTTGAACAGGATCTCGTGGTCGGAAGCGCCGTCGATCTTGGCGGCTTCGATCAGGTCACCGGGCACACTCTGCAGGCCAGCCACATAGATGATCATCATATAGCCGATCTGCTGCCAGCACATCAGGATGATCAGGCCCACGAAGCCTGCCTTGGCATCCAGCGCCAGCAGCGGCTTCTGGAGATTGGCCAGCACACCGTTGAGCAGGATCTGCCAGATGTAGCCCAGCAGGATGCCGCCGATGAGGTTCGGCATGAAGTAGACGGTGCGGAAGAGGTTGGTGCCGCGGATGCCGCGGGTGAGCACCAGCGCGATGGCGAAGGCGCAGACATTGATGAGGACGGTGGACACCACGGTGAACGCCGCCGTGAAGCTGAAGGCGTGGAGGAAGGTCTCGTCCGAGAAGACGCTGACGTAGTTCTGCAGGCCCACGAAGGTGGTTTTGCTCACGGTGGTGAAACGCTGAAAGGAAAGGTAGATGCCCCAGATGAAGGGCCAGATGAAGCCGATGATGAACGCCAGCAGGGTGGGCAGTACGAACACCGGCCAATATTTACTGATGGCCTTTTGCATGATATACCTCCTGAAAAAGAAGGGGAGGCGGGCGAACGCATCGCCCGCCTCCCCATTATCCAGCTATTGCGGAAGAAGGAGAGCGCTTAGCCGTTGGCCAGCTTGTACTCCTTGGCCCAGCCGTCCACAAAGGCGGTGACCACATCGTCCCAGCTGCCGGTGCCTGCTGCGTAAGCGGTCAGTGCCTGTCCTAAGCCATTCTTCCACTCCTCAGACGGCATGGTTGTGAAGTTCCATGATACCGGAGTCTTGCCTTCTGCAGTGTAAGCAGTATCCTGTTTTACAAACAGGTTCGGAGATTCCTGTGCGCCCTTGAACGGAATAACGAATCCCATATCATCTGCCATGGTCTTGGTTCCCAGCTCAGAAGTTACACACCAGTTAATGAAATCCAGTGTTGCCTGAATATCAGCTTCATCTGCCTGGTTATTTACACACCAGTAGTTCTCTGTACCAGTACACAGTCCCTGATTTGCTTCATCACCAGCACCGATATAGATCGGAATCATTGCCAGATCGTCGTCAGTGTATCCATCTTTGCCAGTCAGGTTACCATACTCCCAGGAACCATTCTGGAAGAAGACTGCATCGCCTGCCAGGAATTCATTTCTGGAATCATCACCGGTCTTAGCAGAGAGTTCTGCCGGATCGCAGGTGCTGTTGTTGATGTACAGATCCCAGATGTCACGGTAGTTGTCGAGATAGGTTCCTTTGATTGCATCTGTGCTGCTGATGCCATCTGTCTGATACTCAAAGTAGATCGGCAGGTTTGCCAGATGAGTCTTGAATCTCCAGTCAGAAGATCCATCCATACCAGCGGATGTGAATGCAGCAAATCCAAGCTCGGAAGAACGGGCGGTGATGTCCTCAGCCACTTTCTTCAGGTCTGCGAAGGATTTGATATCATCAATGGTATAACCAGCCTTCTCAAGTAATGTTTTGTTTGTGATCAGTCCATAAGACTCGATTACATATGCAATACCATATACGGTGTCTCCCTCTTTCAGTGCGTAGTTGTCACTGGTAAGCTGTCCGTAAATATCACTGCCAGACAGGTCATAGCAGTAATCCTTCCAGTTTGCCAGACCAACCGGTCCGTTTACCTGGAACAGAGTCGGTGCTCCGCTCTTACCCATCTCACTCATCAGAGTCGTCTCATAATTACCAGATGCTGCAGTTACAACAGTTACCGGTACACCTGTCTCCTCCGTGTAAGCTTTTGCCAGATCCTGCCACTGCTGATCCTGCTCCGGCTTGAAGTTCAGATAATATACAGAACCTTCTGCTGTGGAAGTCTCGGTTGCTGCTGTGGAAGTCTCGGTTGCTGCTGTAGAGTCACCGGAAGCTGTACTGTCCCCGCCAGTTGATCCACCGCATCCTGCAAGCGCAGTCGCTGCAAGTGCACATGTAAGTGTCAGTGCTACTAACCTCTTTTTCATATCATTATCCTCCTGATCATCCTTTTCTGGAAACGTTTCCAGTTCTTATGAATCAATCATACGGCTTTTTTCTAATAAATACAAGTAATTTTTGTCGACCATAATCATTTTCGTCATATTTCTCATTTTCTCCATCACTTTTTTGTGAAATATCACAACAAGAAGACGCGATTCTCTGAACATCTGCCAGAAAATCGCGTCTTCTTTTTATGCATTTGTAACTATTATTCGTGGCGTTCATCCAGTGCACAGTACGGTCTGTGGTATCCCACATATTTGTAGGCAGGACGGATGATCTTACCATTGTTGACAACTTCCTCCAGTCGATGGGCACTCCATCCGGAAATACGGGAGATTGCAAAAATCGGTGTATAAAGCTCCTCCGGGATCCCCAGCATAGAATATACAAATCCACTGTAGAAATCCACATTGGCACAGATTGGTTTGAACAGATGACGTTTTCTGGCGATTGCTTCGCCTGCCAGACGCTCTACTCTCTCATACAGCTCATATTCTTTCTGCAGTCCTTTTTCCTCAGAAAGCCGCTTAGCATAGGATTTCAGGATCACTTCACGAGGGTCGGACAGTGTATAGACTGCATGGCCCATACCATAGATGAGACCGGATTTGTCAAATACTTTTTTATCCAGCATACCTTCCAGATATTTGGTCAGTGTTTTTTCATCCTCATAATCCGGACAGCATTTCTTAATATCAGCAAACATCTGCTGTACCTTCAGGTTGGCACCACCATGGCGGGGACCTTTCAGCGATGCAATGGAAGCTGCCGTAGCAGAATAGGTATCTGTTCCAGAAGAAGTGACTACATGATTGGTAAATGTAGAGTTGTTACCACCACCATGCTCCGCATGCAGCACCAGTGCCACATCCAGTACCTTCGCTTCCAGCTCGGTAAACTCCCCATCCGGACGAAGCATCTGCAATATATTTTCCGCAATGGACATATCTTTATTCGGCAGACGGATCACCAGCGTGTCGTCAGCATGAAAATGTCTCCATGCACAGTAAGAATGCACTGCGATCTGCGGCATCTTTGCGATCAGCTGCAGGGACTGGCGCAGTACATTGGGAACTGTTACCTCATCCGGGTTGGCATCATAACAATATAAGGTCAGAATACATCTCTGTAATGCATTCATCTGATTCTGGCTGGTAGCCTTCATTACTACGTCGCGCAGAAACTGTCCGGACAACTCCTGAAGACTCTTTACAATACGGACAAAGCTTCTAAGCTGCTTCGGTGTGGGCAGACTGCCAAACAACAACAGATATGTGGTCTCTTCAAAACCATATCTGCGATCTTCAAATCCCTGGATCAGATCTTGTACATTGTATCCCTGGAAATACAATTCCCCCTCTGCAGGCATCTTCTTTCCATTCACACTTTTATATGAAAGGACATCGGATATCTCCGTCAGACCGGTCAGTACACCTTTACCATTGGCATCACGCAGACCACGTTTGACGTCATATTCTGTATAAAGTTCCTGATTGATCTCGCCAGATACTCTACATTCATTTACAAGCCGGTCGAACTGCTCATCCAGTTCTCTGCTCAATTCCATCATGGTAATATTGCTCATACAAACGCACCCCATCTGTCAGTTATTTTGTATACACGTATTCACGTTGCTTCCCATTATACAAAACAAGAAGAGAAATTTCAAGTGCTGATTGCAGGAAAAAGACCGATGCAGAACGTCTTGCATCGGTATTTTGAAAATCATTTC
>OGII01000747.1_pt1 | contig 27739 bp, 25 predicted proteins | sample 1571701 | NCBI WGS metagenome assembly OGII01 (sample SAMEA2581950, study PRJEB24529) | metagenome | biome: Human gut stool | place: China | collected 2011
GGCGCACTTCTATACTCTCTATCGAGAGTAGTGCGTCCTGCGGAGCTTCATTCCCGGTCAGCAGAAGAAAACTGCCCGACCGGGAATGTTGCGTCACTTCGTTCCGTCAAGGTGGCTACACCCCCCTTGCGCCGCTTATGCGGCTATCCCTTGTGGACTTGCCGTCCGCAAACGGTTTTGACAAACCGTTTGCCGCCAGCAAGTTTGAAGATTAGACATAAACAAATCCTCCGCATGGTCTAAGCCATACGGAGGATTAACTGTTTTACGGACACCCGTCTATCGCGCGGAATGCCTTTTATCGTTCTATGGTTCAGGGGCGCTACCGAATCAGTCTCAGAGCATTTTCATAGTCGTTTTTGTGAACGTAGATATGATATTCATACGAATAGTTCGGGTCAACGCCGAAGCTGCCGCTGCGCCCGCGGCTGCGGCCGCCAAGCGCGGAAGAGCCCTGCAAATTCTCGGTTCCGACCGTGTAGGCAATGCCGTTGGCGGACAGGATGCTGCGGATGTTGGACTGACGCTGCATGTCCATCGTGGTGATGAGTTCCTTGCGGTTGAAGATCGTCAGCATAATACGGCCCCCTTTTTGAAAATGGAGTTCTCTGCATTCATTTTACCACAGGTTTTCCCGCGCGCAACGGCGGCGCAAATTGACAATATTCCGCGTGAATACTATAATGCTCTGCATGGAAAAGCGCTGAAAAGAGCGCATCGCGCGGGAACCGTTTCCGCACACAGAAGGGAACTATCAAAGACATGAGACAGGATCTATCGCTCCGACTGGAGCAATTCAAAAAGCAATACGTCGCGGACGAGGCGGTGCGCAGCCGCATCGCCGAGTCGCCCGTCAAATTCATCGGCGATGAGATCATGGAGATAGCCGCCGCCGCACTGCTGCAGGGGGAGAACGTTTTGCTCTCCGGCGGCAAGGCCACGGGCAAAAATATCTTGGCGGACAACCTTGCGTGGTTGTTCCGCCGTCCGGTCTACACTGTGTCGTTCCATGTGAATACCGACAGCAGCACGCTGATCGGCACCGACACCTTCACCGGCGGCGAAGTGCGGCTGCGCCGCGGCCCTGTCGCGCTCGCCGCGCAGTACGGCGGCTTCTGCATCTTAGATGAGATCAACATGGCGAAAAACGACGCTGTGGCCGTGCTGCACTCCGCGCTCGACTACCGCCGCCTCATCGACGTGCCGGGCTATGAGTGTATCCCTATCCACCCCGCCGCGCGCTTCATCGCCACGATGAACTACGGTTACGCCGGTACGCGCGAGCTGAACGAAGCGCTTGTCTCGCGCTTTACGGTCATCCGCATGCCGACGCTCGAGGAACCCCAGCTCTGCGAGCTGCTGCGCGCCAACGTGTCCGAGGCATCGGACGAGAACATCAAGCGCTGCACGGGGCTGTTCCTCGATCTGAACGCCAAGGCCGTGAACGGCGAGATCTCGACGAACTCCGTCGATATGCGCGGCATGATCGCGGCCCTGCACCTGATGACCGACGGCATGGCGCCCAAGGATGCCATCGCCGTGAGCATCACGAATAAATGCTTCGATGAGTACGAGTATGCGCTCGTGCGCGACGTGGCGCTGACGCGCTTTGCCTGAAGAGATGAGCATCGGCAGAGAAGAGAGCCTATTTTTGACTGTTTCCGAAGATCACCGCAAGCGGACCTATCCCGAGTATGTGCAGAAGATGAGCGAACCCTTTGAGCGCGCGGGCGGCATGGTGGAGGTGTACGAGGGCGTCGTCCTCGGCGGGGCGGACAAGTTTTTCGGGCTCGATGACTTGAATCTGTGGCTGCGGCGGCACCGCTACGCGGCCTACAATATGGACGTGCTGCTGCCCATTGCGCACCTGTGCGTCGAGCGCGCCGTGCGGGCGAGGCTGATGGGCGAGCGCCCGGGCGTCGCCGTGATGGCGGAGCAGGCGGCGGGCGAGATTTTGCGTGGCGACCTCCTGCGCTACCGGCGCAGCTCGCGCGGCTGGATGTACATTTACGATCTGACGAAGCACTTTCCCGCCGCGGCGACGGAGGGCGACCGCCGCATTTTGAAAAATTTCAGCGGTTTTGAAGACATGCTGGCCGAGTTTGACGACCTTGCCGCGCGCAGCGAGAGCTGCGCGGACGCAAAGTCGCTCGTCGAACTCGCAGCGCTTTTGTACCGCAAAATTTTCATCCGCTATTTTGCGCCCGACCACAATCAGGACATCTTACCCGAGCGCGAGACGGAAGAGTGGGAGCCCGCAGCCGAACCGGGGGACATCGAGTGGACGCAGACCGAGGAGATGGAACTCCAATACGACAAGGCGGGCGAGGCATCGGCCGATGGCCTCGTCCTGCCGGACGACGCGCTCGCCGGCATTCCGGAGTATCTGATGCGCAACTTTGGCCCCAGCTTTCAGACCGAGCAGGCGATGGAGGAGATCGAAAGCGCTGTCTGCACCGGCATCCACGAGGAGCGAAAGCTCCTCTTCACCGACGGCCTGAGCGCGGACGCCTACGAGGGCAGTGAGCCGCGCGCCCAATCGCTGCGCGCCAGTCGGGACGGCAACCTCAAAATGCTCCAAGAGCACGAGGACGCCGCGCGTCAGGGCATCCGCAGCATCGAGCAGGCCTTTCGCAATGCGCTGAGCCTGCGCAGCGAGCCGGACGTTTACCGCGCCGACCACGGCGTGCTGCAAAACGATCTGCTCTGGAAGGTCAGCCGTTGCGAAAATCCGCAGCTTTTTGAAAAGATCGTCCGGCAGGAACCGTCCGCCGTCGTCGTGGAGCTTTTGATCGACGCAAGCGGCTCGCAGAGCGTGCGGCAGAGCATGGTGGCGCTGCAAAGCTACCTCTTCAGCGCGGCGCTCAGCCGCATCCGCATTCCGCACCGCGTGATGAGCTACTGCACTTACGGCAACTACACGGTGCTGCGGCGCTTCCGCGACTACGACGACGAACCGGAGGCCGACCGCCGCATTTTGGAGTACCGCGCGACGTCGAATAACCGCGACGGCCTTGCGCTGGCCGCGGCGGGACTCGACCTCAAGAAGCGGCGCGAGGAGCACAAAATTATCATCGTGTTCAGCGACGGCTTACCGAACGACATGGTCAGCGGCCGCAAGCGCGAGGGCGCGCCGGAAGTCTACGTCGGCGACGCCGCCATCCGCGACACCTGCTTTCAGGTGCGAAAGCTCCGGCGCGAGGGCGCGCACGTCATCGGCATTTTCCTCGGCGAGGACGGAGAGCTTGAAAACGAGCGCATGATCTACGGCGCGTCGTTCCTGCGCATCCGCCGGGCGGAGGACTTTGCCGGAAGCGCCGGCAAGCGCCTGAGCGAAACGCTGCTGAATCTGTAAAAAAGTGAAGAGAAAAGCCCTGCTGTGAAAACGGCGGGGCTTTGTCTGATTATTTTCCACTCTCCTGCGGCGCGTCTTCGAGCAGCATCTGCCGCAGCTTTTTGGCGGCGATGCTCAGCGGCTGCGTCTTGCGCTGGAAGAGGAAGACGCTGCGCGCGGGAATGGGCTCTTCGAGCATGATGGGGTAGATACCGCTTGCCTCCGGCGTGCCGTAAAGCATCTCGCGCGGCACGAAGCCGACGCCAAGGTCGCTCTGCACCACGGGCGGCACCTGTGCCGTGGTCTCGACCTCCACATCGGGGCTGAACGAAAGACCGTGGCGCAGGAAGAGCTCGGCATAAAAATCGTGCGACGATGTCCCCTCCGTCAAGCTGATGATCGGGTAGTCGGCAAGCCTTTTGAGCGAAACGGGCTCCTCGGTGAGCTCCAAAAACGCCGGGCCGCAGATGGGGATCTCCTGAATTTCGTCGATCTTCTGCGCCGTGAGCGAATCCGGCACGGACGCGCCCTCTGCCAGAATGGCGAAGTCGGCAAGGCCGTTCTGCACGGCGGCGAGGCCGTGGGAGGCAGAGTGGTTCGTCAGGCAGATGCGTACGTGCGGGTATGCGCGCCGGTAGCGCGCGAGCACCTGCAAAAGCCGCGTGCGCAGGGCAAGGCTGCTCGCTGCGATGTGGACGATACCGCTTTGCAAGCTCTGGTCGGAGAGGACCTCCTCTTCGCCTGCCTCGATGCTCTCAAACGCGACGGCGATGTGCGTGTAGAGCTTCTCCCCCTCGGGTGTGAGGCGCACGCCCTGCGGCGAGCGGAAAAACAGCGCGCAGCCGAGCTCGGATTCGAGCTTTCGGATCATGCGTGTCACGTTGGGCTGGTTGCTGTAGAGCGCCGCGGCGGCCTGCGAAAAGCTGCGGTATTTGGCGGCGTAATAAAAGACGCGATAGCTGTCGTAGCTGATGTTCATAGCAAGCTCCTCTGAAAAAGAAATGATTGGGGTTCTGCGCGGCGGCGAGGAACCTGACTGCGTAAAATTTGACGGAAGAGAAAAGCGTTCGTCCGCACCTTGCGGACGGCAAGACTGATTGTAACAGAAGCGAAGCGGCGGCGCAAGCGTATTCGGGAAAAAAAGAACAGAACCTTGACGAAAAGTAAACACCGTCGAAAAGCCGCATGAAATCAGGAAAATTCGGACGGCATAGAAAAATGACATATCCTCCATGTCAAGAAAGCATTTCGTTTCCGCGCAAAGGGTCGATATAATGACTCGCGTTGGAAATTCCATAGCACAGGGAGGAATAACATGTTTGCTCAGATCATTGCCATCTGCATTTTTGTCACTATGTTCCTGCTTATTATCCTCGATAAGTTTGAACGGCATTACATTACGCTCGGGAGCGGCGCGCTCGTGCTCGTGCTGGTGTTCGGCGTCTGCATGCGCTCGATGAGCGCCATTTGGGAGACGCTCAACCTCGGCGCGTTTTTCCAGAGCACATTCTGGTACGGCGCAAGTGAGGAGAGCACCGCTGGCATCAACTGGTCAACGATCCTGTTTATCGCCGGCATGATGATCATGGTCGAGGGCCTCGGCAAGGCGGGCTTTTTCCGCTGGCTGTGCCTGACGCTTGCCAAGCTCGTACACTACCGCACGGTGCCGCTGCTCATCTGCTTTATGTCGCTCTCGGCGTTTTTGTCGATGTTCATCGACAGCATCACGGTCGTGCTGTTTCTCGCCACCGTCACGCTCGAACTGGCGCAGACGATGAAATTCGACCCCGTGCCGATGATCCTGTCTGAGATTTTCTGTGCGAACCTCGGCGGCGCGGCCACGATGTGCGGCGACCCGCCGAACATCATCATCGGCACCTCGCTCGGCTACACATTCTTCGACTTCATCGAAAATACCGGCGCGGTCGTGGCGATCTGCTTTGTGTTCATGCTCATTTACTTCACGCTCTGCTTCCGCAAGGAACTTGAGCGCGCCGAGCATGCCAACGGCGGCCCCATCACCTGTCCCGAGCCTTCGACGGCCATCACGAACAAGAAGGCATTTCTTGCGAGTGCAGGCGTTTTCCTGCTGGCGGTCGTGCTGCTCATCACGCACGCGCAGACGGAGCTTTCCGTCGCGTGCATCGGCGTGATTGTCGCGATTTTGACGCTGATCGTTTTGGGCTTGACCAGCGGCAAAAAATCTGTTATAGAAATCATTAAGGGCGTGGACTATAAGACGCTGCTCTTTTTCATCGGCTTGTTCGTTTCCGTGGCGGGCCTTGAAAAGACAGGCGTGCTCAACATGATCGCGAACTTCATCACCTCGGTCAGTGAGGGCAATATCGCGGTTATTGTGATCGTCATTCTGTGGCTCTCGGCCATCACGAGCGCCTTTGTCGACAATATCCCCTTTGCCGCGACCATGATCCCTGTCATCCGCGCCATCGCCGCGACAGAGGGCATGGATATCGGCGTGCTTGCCTGGGCGCTTTCGCTCGGCACGGACCTCGGCGGCAACGCGACGCCCATCGGCGCGAGCGCCAACGTCGTCGGCACTTCGGCTTCGGCCAAGGGCGGCTATCCCATTGGCTGGGGCCGCTACTGCAAGTACTGCGTGCCCGCGACGATCGTTGTCATGGCGGTTTCCACGGCCTACTTATTCCTGCGCTATCTGTAAACGGAAAAAGGAAAGGAGTGCGATCCCATGAAAAACCAGATCATCATCACCCTTGGCCGCGAGCACGGCAGCGGCGGCCATTACATTGCCGACATGATCGCGCAAGAGCTCGGTATCAAGCTCTATGACAAGGACTCCATCGAAAAGGAAATCGTTTCCGAAGGCTACAGCGAGGAAATGATCCGCAAGATGGACGAAAAGCCCGTCAACTTCTTTGCCTCGCGCCGCATCGGCAAGTATTCGAATTCTCTTGAGGTCAACGTGGCGGAAAAGACGTTCGCCATGCTGCGCGACAAGGCGGCAAACGGCGAGAGCTTCCTCATCATCGGCCGCTGCGGCGACCAGGTGCTCAAGGGCAACCCCAATATGCTGAGCATTTTCATCTGCGGCAACCAGCAGGCCAAAGTCGGCCGCGTGATGGAGAAGAAGGGCCTGTCTGCCGAGGACGCGATCGAGGAGATCAAAGAGGTCGACCGCTCCAGAAAGTCCTACCACAACTACTACTGCGAGACGAAGTGGGGCGACGCCCGCGGCTACGACATGACCGTCAAGAGCGATGTGCTCGGCTTCGAGGGCACGGCGAAAATGCTGATCGCCTATATCCGCAGCTTCATGGAGCAGGACTAAATAAAAATTTGCGGCCCGTGCCGCAAAAAACATTTGAAATGCTCGAAACAATTTGATAAAATCAATTCACAGCGTGTGGCGTTTCTGCGTAAATCCGGTTGCAGAAACGCCGCACGCTTTTTTACGGCAAAAGGAGGGAGAAGACAACTTCATAGCCAAATCGTGCAGCAGAGATGCGTAAGTCCGGATTGATCCGGCAGAACGCATCTCTTATTTTTTATGTTCAGGGGGAAGACCACCATGGAAAACACAAACCAGTTTTTGGGGACGGAGCGCGTGGGAAAGCTCATGCGGCGCTACGCCGTCCCGTGCATCATCTCGCTGCTCGTCGGCGCGCTCTATAACATCGTCGACCAGATCTTCATCGCCAACGCAAGCTACCTCGGTTCCTACGGCAACGCGGCAAACACCGTCGTCTTTCCGCTCACGGTCGTGGCGCTCGCCATCGCCGTGATGATCGGCGACGGCTGCTGCGCGTTCGTCAGCATTTCGCTCGGCAAGGGCGAAGTGGGAGAGGCAAGAAAGAGCGTCGGCAGCGCGGTCGTGCTGTCGATTGCGAGCAGCCTTGTCCTGACGGCGCTGTACCTTGGTTTTGCCGATCCCATCATTTCAATGTTCGGCGGCACGGTGAACGAGGAGACCTTTCATTACGCGCGGGAGTATTTCTTCTATATCTCGCTCGGCATCCCGTTTTATATGTTCGGTCAGGCGATGAACCCTGTCATCCGTGCCGACGGCAACCCGCAGTTCGCCATGATCTCCACGCTCGCGGGCGCGGTGCTCAACATCATTTTAGACCCCATCTTCATCTTTGAATGTAAGTGGGGCATGATGGGCGCGGCGGTCGCCACCGTGTTGGGCCAGATCGTCACGGCGGCGCTTGCGGTGTGGTACCTCTGCCGCATGAAGACCGTCAAGCCGGAAAAGGAAGACTTCCGCCTGCACGCAAGCCTCTGTACCCGGATGCTGACGCTCGGCATCACGAGCTTTTTGTCACAAATTAGCCTTGTCGCGGCGATGGCGGCCATCAACAACATGCTGCGCAAGTACGGCGCGCTGGATGAGATATTCTCGCAGGAGCAGTACGCGCAGATCCCGATGGCCGTCGTCGGCATTGTGATGAAGTTCTTCCAGATCGTCATTTCCATCGTCGTCGGCATGGCGGCGGGCTGCATTCCCGTCGTAGGTTACAACATGGGCGCGGGGAAAAAGACGCGCGTGCGTGAGCTCTTTACAAAGCTCCTGCTCTGCGAGGCGATCGTCGGCGCCGTCGCGCTCGTTCTGGCCGAGGGCTTCCCGCGTCAGCTCATCGCCGTCTTCGGCGCGGCGAACGAGAGCAGCTACTACACGGACTTTGCGATCAAGGCATTCCGCACGTATCTTTGCATGATGGTGCTCGCCTGCGTGAACAAGGCCTGCTTCATCTTTTTGCAGGCCGTGGGCAAGGCGTTCTCATCCACGATGCTTTCCATGGTGCGCGAGGTCGTGTTCGGCGTGGGCTTTGCACTGCTGCTGCCGCGCTTTTTCGGCCTTGACGGCGTGCTGTACTCCATGCCGGTGTCGGATGTGTTGACTTTCGTCATCGCGGCGGGTATGATTGTAAAAACGTATCGGGAACTCAATACGGAAGGAGCAACTGTATTATGAATCATATTATCACCATCAGCCGTGAATTCGGCAGCGGCGGCCGCACGGTCGGCAAAAAGGTTGCAGAGCAGCTCGGCATCCCATGCTATGACTCAGAGCTCATCCAGAAGATCGCCGAGGAGAGCGGCTTTGCAGAAAATTATGTCAAGGAGGCGGGCGAGTACACACCCGGCGGCTTCCTGTCCTCAGCGCTCTCGAACCGCGCGTTCGGCCCGACGAACGAGGACATCCTATGGGAAATTCAGTGCCGCGTCATCAGCGAGCTTGCCGAAAAGGGCCCCTGTGTCATCGTCGGCCGCTGCGCGGACTACATTTTGCAGGACAAGGCCAAGTGCCTCAAGGTCTTTATCCACGCGGATATGGCGTTCCGCGCCAAGCGCATCGTCGAGGTCTACGGCGAGCGCGAGCAGTCGCCCGAGCAGCGCCTGCGCGACAAGGACAAGCGCCGCGCGGCCTATCACCGCTTCTACACGAACATGAAGTGGGGCTACGCGCAGAATTACCACATCACGCTCGACAGCGGCGAGCTCGGCATCGACAAGTGCGCCGACATCATCGCTGACCTCTACAAGAGCAAGGCGTAAATGGTCAAAAAGAGAGGGAGAGAAGCCGCGGCTTCTCTCCGTTTTTCTTATTCCTCTTTTGCAAGACCCGGGATGTTCACGCCGATGCCGTTGACCTCCACCCCGTCGTCGGCGGGGATGAGGAGGTATTTGCGGCCATTGATGACGCGCGCTTCGATCATATAGCTGTTCTCCGGTGCAATGGAAATTTTGACCTCGGGGGTCGTGATCTCAAACTTCTTGCTCTCGATGATGTTGTTCGGGTTCAGCGCGGCGTTCTCGCCGTACTGCTCATCGCACTCGCGCTGGAACGCTGCGATCTGCTCGTCGTTCACGCCGCTGTTGGCGAGGATGCCGCCGACGTCGCCCGCCGTCATTTCAAGCGGCTCGGGGTCTTTGCTCTCCTTGTGATCTTCGATGCGCGCTCTGATCTGCTCGTGCACGGACTGGACGACATCGTAGCTGCAATCCTTGTCGAGCGCGTCGGCAAGCGCCGAGCCAAAGGCGTTTTTCTGCTCCTCGGCAGACATCGGCGGGTCGACGTGGAACAGCGCGTCGATGACCTCCTGATGGATCTCCGCGGCATTTTTCGAGTAGAACAGCACATTGTAAATATTCGCCGTGCGGTTGTCGAATGCGGGGTAGAGGAAGCCGAGCTCGGGCGAGGTCCCGATGTAGCCGGTGGAGCTTGAGTGAAACTCGCTCTGGTCAAGGTCGTAGCGCAGTTCGAGCGTCGGGGCCTTGACGGGGCAGATGGAGCAGACAAAGTACTTGAAGACCTCACTCGATGCGTCGGCCTGAATCTCGTCATCCTTGCTGCGGTGCGGCACGTCGTAGGCGTCGGCGGCGAGGAGGATGAGATAGTTTGTCTCGCCCATGTCGATGCAGTCGATGATTTGGCGGCAGAGCGTTTCGCGCGAGGCGGGGTCCTTGAGCTCTGTCTGGCGAAGAGTCTGCAAGAGGCGGTGCTCATCGCTGTCGGCGACCTGCTGCGTGGAGAACACCACGTCGATGAGGTTCTTGCCAAGTGTGCCGGAGAGGGACTTTTTGAGAAGGCCCAGGTACATCTCCTGCTCCTCCTGCCGCATGAGGCCCATCGAGGTATCGACCCACGCAATGATCTCACGGTTGGAGTTCACATAGCAGCCGTACACGCGGCTGAAATTATTCTTATCGAGCCGGAAGCGCCGGCGCAGTTCATTGAGTTCTTTCTGATTCATGGCTCGTCCTTTCCTTTGTTCATGTCACAAGGCCGATTTTACCACGCCCGCGCCGCTGCGGCAAGGGGAGAAACGGCGCATTGTGCGACGAAAATGCGCAAAATGCAGGAAAAGATGCAAAATGGGCGTGAACGACAAAATGTGTGCGATGCGTGGACAATATAGACGATATCCCTGTAAATCATAGAGAAATTCAATGAATCTGTCCATATTTTACGGCTTCTTAACGCCGCGTTTGACGCTGCTTTTTGTGAAAACGGCTATGAAAACGGAATCAAAGCAAACATTTCACGTTAAAAATGAAAGATATATTGCATTTTGCCTGAGCTGTGCAGGAATTCTTCCGTTTCCTTGGTGATTCTGACTGTTGAAAAAAGAAAAAAAGAAGTTAGAATAGAGCCTCGCGAAATGAAACGGAAGAATTTGGATAGAGATCAGAGAGTTTGGGAGGAAATCAATATGTCGTATCACTTTTTAATGGATCTTGCGCTGATCCTGCTGAGCACGAAGATTCTGGGCCTCATTGCGCAGAAGTTTCAGATGCCGCAGGTCGTGGGCGCGCTGATCGCGGGCCTTTTGCTCAGCCCCGCGGGCCTTGGCCTGCTTTCGGAAACGGAATTCACCAAGCAGCTCAGCGAGCTTGGTGTCATCGTGCTGATGTTCTCCGCCGGTATGGGCACGGACATCAACGAGCTCAAGCACAGCGGCAAGGCGGGCTTCATGGTCGCGGTTCTCGGCGTGATCGTGCCGTTCCTGATGGGCACGGCGCTTGCCTGGGGCGCGGATGAGCTCGGACTCATCGAGAGCACCGGCTTTATTGAAAATATCTTCATCGGCACCATCCTGACGGCCACGTCCGTGAGCATTACAGTCGAAACGCTCAAGGAGATGAAAAAGCTCGAGACCAAGGTTGGCAACACGATTTTGGCCGCCGCACTCATCGACGATGTGCTCGGCCTGATCGCCCTGACGCTCGTTTGCAGCCTTGCCGGCGGTGACGAGAGCATCGGCATGGTGCTCCTCAAGATCGTGGGCTTTTTCGTCTTTGCCTTCGTGGTCGGCTTTGGCGCGAACCGCATCTTCTGCTGGATGCTCAAGCGTCAGCACGGTTGGGCCAGCCACAGAAACTCCGTGTTCGCCTTTGTCCTGTGCCTTGTGATGGCCTACTGCGCTGAGGAGTTCTTCGGCGTCGCTGATATCACGGGCGCTTACGCTGCGGGCCTTGCCGTCGCATGCACACCCAAGGGCACCTACATCCAGACGAAGTACAACCCCCTCGGGTATCTTCTGCTCACGCCGGTGTTCTTCGCGAGCATCGGTATCAATGTGCAGATCACGGGTCTGACGGGCGGCATGGTCGTCTTCTCGATTTTGCTGCTGCTTGTTTCGATCATCTCGAAGCTCCTCGGCTGCGGCCTTGGCGCCAAGGCGTGCCAGTTCACCACGCGCGAGAGCATCCAGGTCGGCGTGGGCATGGCCTGCCGCGGCGAAGTTGCGCTGATCGTCGCCAACCGCGGCCTTTCGATGGGTGTGCTGTCGCCCGCGATGATGACGCCGGTCGTCATCACGGTCGTATGCGGCACGATCCTGACGCCGATTCTGCTTAAGCTGTCCTTCCGCGGCCATCAGGAGACGGAGCTGGTGCAGAACAACATCGCCGACCGCATGGCCAAGCACCGGCAGCTCGATATCATCACGCAGCAGCTTTTGCAGCAGGATGAACAGCTGATGAAAAAGAACTGAGCGCAGCGCAATGAAATAAAAAGAGCTTTCTCCTGAAAATCGGAGAAAGCTCTTTTTTGATTTTAGGACGCTGCCTTTTCCTGCGCGGCGCACTCGCGCAGGATGCGACAGAGCGCGTTCACATCCTCTTCCCGCGTCGCCCAGCTTGTGGCAAAGCGGATGATGCTGTGCGTCTCGTCATATTGCTCCCAGACGGAGAAGTCCACGCGCTCGGCGAGCTCTTTGCGCTGCTGCTCACTGACGATGCAGAAGCTCTGGTTCGTCGGGGAGGGGAAACAGGGCAAATAGCCGTTTTCCGCCATCGCGCGCCGGATAGCGTCGGCGTAGCGAACGGCGTCTGCGCCGATGCGCTCGTAGAGCCCATCGGTAAAGAGCGTGTCGAACTGGATGCCGAGCAGCCGTCCCTTGGCGAGCAGCGCGCCGTGCTGCTTGATGATGGTGAAAAAGTGTGGAATGAGCCCCGGCTGGGGAATGACGACCGCCTCGCCGAGCAGCGCGCCGCATTTCGTGCCGCCGATGTAGAAAATGTCGCACAGCGCGGCAAGGTCGCGCAGTGTCACGTCGTTTTCAGGACAGGCGAGCGCGTAGGCAAGGCGCGCGCCGTCGATATAGAGCGGCAGGCGCTTTTCGCGGCAGAGCGCGCTGATGGCCGCGAGCTCCTTTTTGGAATAGAGCGTGCCGTACTCCGTCGGCTGGGAGAGGTAGACCATCCCGGGCATGACCGTGTGGTCGCGGTTCGCGTCGTCCTCGTACTGATCAAGCAGTGCGCGGATTTGGGATGCGGTGATCTTGCCGTTCTCCTGCGGCAGCGTGAGCACCTTGTGCCCGCCGAACTCGATGGCGCCGGCCTCGTGCACGCTGATGTGCCCCGTGTCCGCGGCGATCACACCCTCGTAAGAGCGCAGCAGCGCGTCGATGACGGTCGCGTTCGTCTGTGTGCCGCCGACAAGGAAGTGAATCTCCGCGTTCGGCGCGCCGCAAGCGGCGCGGATCTTCTCGCGCGCGGATTCGCAGTATTCATCCGTGCCGTAACCGGCGGTCTGCGCAAAATTCGTTTCGCACAGGCGCTGCAGGATGGCGGGATGCGCGCCCTCAAGATAGTCGCAGGAAAAAGAAAGACGATGCTCCATGAAAAAAGACCTCGTTTCAAAAACAGGATTGACGGTTTCTGACTGCTATTGTAGAATAAGAGAAAACATGACGCAAACGGTTATTTGAAATGAAAAACATGATATAAAATCATGGATAGGAGGGCGTATGGAAGCGGTCAAATGCGAGGCGTTCCTTGCCGCGGCAGAGCTCGGCAGCCTGACGGCCACGGCGGAGCTTTTGGGCTACACGCAGTCAGGCGTGACGCGCATGATCGGCACGCTGGAAGAAGAGCTCGGCTTTCCGCTGTTTCTTCGCAGCAAAAAGGGCGTGCAGCTCACGGAAAACGGAAAGCTCATGCTGCCGCTGCTGCGCGAGGTCGTGCGCGCGCACCACAACGCCGAGCAGCTCAGCGCGGAGATCGGCGGCGTGTCAAAGGGCTCGCTGACGATCGGCTGCTATTACAGCATTTCGGCCCTGTGGATGCCAGAGATCCTGACGGCGTTCCGCGCCCGCTATCCGGGCGTGACCGTGCGCATGCAGGAGGGCGGCAACCTCGAGATGGCGCGCTGGCTGAACGAGCGCTCGGTCGACTGCTGTTTCGGCGCGCAGATGCACGGCGACAAGTACGACTGGCTGCCTGTCTTTCGTGACGAGCTCGTCGCGTGGCTGCCGCGCGGGCACGAGTTGGCAGAGGCGGATGCCTTTCCGCTTATGCGCTTGCAGGACGAGCCGTTCATCCACACCTCGCCCAATCACGACACCGATCAGGACCGCCTGCTCGAGCAGCACGACCTGCACCCGCAGACCTGCTTTACGACGCGCGACGGCTTCACGACCTACAACATGGTCGAGGCGGGGCTCGGCGTCAGCTTCAACCAGCGGCTCATCTCACGCAAGTGGAGCGGCACGGTGGCGGAGGTCCCGTTCGACCCGCCGCAGTTCGTCACGCTCGGCATCTCCGTCCCGTCGCTCAGGGAGGCCTCGCCCGCAGCGAAAAAGTTTATCGCCTGCGCCATCGAGACCGTCACGGGCGGGGAGAAAAGCCTTTGATAAGAAAAACGCTTCGCAGAACTTCTGCGAAGCGTTTTTTTGCCCAAAAGCCGTTTATTTGAGCTCGGCGGTGAAGGCGATCCTCCCGTCGTCCACGATGGCGCGGATGGAGCCGTGGTGCCCCTCGGCGATCGAGCGCGCGATGGAAAGGCCGATGCCAAAGCCGCTGCCTTTCCTGTGCGCGTCGGCGCTGGCGCTGTCGCTCACGGCCTGCGCCGGTACGATAAATAATAGTACGGCGGACACGGCAAGCGATGTGACCTTTACCTTTACAGACAGCGGCGTGACCGCTGCGGGCGAGACGGACACGGGCTACGAAATCGACGGCACAGCGCTCACGATCACGTCGAGTGGTACCTACACCGTCTCCGGCAGCTGCGCGGACGGCTCCATCAAGGTGAAAAAGGGTACGACCGGCGTGACGCTGGTGCTGGACGGCCTGACACTTACGAGTGAGAACACCGCCGCCATCACCTGCGGCAAGTCGAGCGAGGTGACCTCCTTGTTTCCAACGGTACGGAAAATTCCCTGAGCGATACCGAGCAGAACAATGACGACAACTACCCCGAAAACGAAAATGCCGAAAACGCCGTCATTAAGTGTAAGGATGGCTCGCTTGTCACCCTCTGCGGCGATGGAGAGTTGACCATCACGGCCAACGGCAAAAACGGCATCAAATCCGGCGCGACGACAGATGAGGACGGCGAAGCGTCGCTGACCATCCGCGATTTGACGCTGAATATCGATGCACCCGTCAACGACGCCATCAACGCCGAGCAGCTTTTGAACGTCGAGAGCGGCACGCTGACCATCGACGCCGCGGATGACGCCATTCACTGCGATTTGGTGCTGAACATCGGTGCGGACGGCACGGACGGCCCCACGATCGACATCACGAATTGCTGCGAGGGCCTTGAGGGCGCGGAGCTGAACGTTTGCTCCGGTGATATTACGATCAACGCCTCGGACGACTGCCTGAATGCGGCAAATTCCGACCTGACGGACTATGACTTCACGATGTCGATCTTCGGCGGCACGATCGACGCCTGTTCCTCCGCGGGCGACGGCTTCGACTCCAACGGTGACCTGACCATCACGGGCGACACAGTGATCGTCTGGACGGCCAACACGGCGGACAACGAGCCGCTGGATGCCGACGGCACCATCACCGTCTCAGGCGGCACGGTGCTCGCCGCGGGCGGCAGCAGCGGCATGGGCATGAACCTGGAGGCCGCGCAGCCCTGCGTCATTTACGGCTCAACGGGCTTTGGCGGCATGCCGGGCAGTACGCAGAGCAGCCTGATCGCCGCGGACGCGGATTTCACGATTGAAGATGCCGACGGCAATGCTGTGTACAGCGGCACAGCCAGATGCGGTGCGAACTTCATCCTCTTCTCATCTGCCGATGTGGTGGCGGACAGTGCGTATACCCTCAAGGCGGGCAACAGCTCCACCGAAGGAACCGCGCAGAGCGGGACGGTTTCCACCGGCATGGGCATGGGCATGGGCATGGGCGGCGGCTTCCCCGGCGGCGGACAGAAGCCAGACGGTGAACCGCCCGAGAGCTTTGACGGTCAGATGCCAAACGGCGAGAAGTCAGAGCTTCTCGACGGGGAAGTGCCCGAAATGCCCAGCGGCGAGCGCCCCACACCGCCCAGTGGGCAGGGAAGCCCCGCTGACGGCAACGCCCCAGCGGGCGACAGTACCTCCGATACCACTCCAACTGCCTAATGGCAAAGATAAAGAAAAGCAGACGGCTCGCGCAGGCCGTCTGCTTTTTGCTGTCTGTTCGGTTTTACATCGTCTCAAAACCGACGATCACGCCGCCGCGCTCGGCATAGTAGCTGCAAAGACCACGGCAGGGACGGATCTCAATGTCTGCTTCGGGAAAGTGCCCGCGCAGCGAAGCGGCGAGCGCCCCAGCCGCCTCTGGATTTTCGGCGTGGTGGATGCGCACCTTGCCGCCGTGGTAGCCAGCTTCCAGAAGCTTCTGTACCATCGCCGCGCACGTCTTTTTTTCGCCGCGGCATTTTTCAACGGGCTGGATCGTGCCCTCAAGACTTGCGGTGGCGAGGATCTGAATGCCGAGAATGCCGATGGCACCCGCGGCGATTTTGCTGACGCGGCCGTTTTGCGCCAGATTGTGCAGGGACTTAAGACTGAAGAAGAGGTGCGTGGTGGCAAGATATTCCTGCGCCTTTTCGCAGATCACATCGAAGGGGAGGCCCTTGGCGTGCAGCTCTGCGAGCTTCTCTGCGAGCAACTGCATCTCCGGTCCCGTGCTCAGCGAGTCAAAGATGTGAATTTTGACCTCGGGATGCGACTGGAGATACACGTCGCGCGCGGCCATGGCCGAGGCACAGGTGCCGGACAGGCTGCTTGTGATGGTAATGACGAAAATCTCATCCGCGCCCTCGAACGCCTTGAGCCAGCCGTCGAGGCTGGGGCAGGCCGTGCCGGATTTGCCGTTGTGAGCCGCGAGATAGTCGAGCAGCTCGTGCGTGTCGAGCGTTTCATCGTCCACGAAGTCGCGCTCGCCGGCGCGGATGGTCATGGGCACGCTCTGATAGGTTACGCCCTCCAGCATCGTGAGGTTGGCAGAGGAGTCGGCGATCAGTTTCATCATGGGGAAGCCTCCAAAAAAATAATCGGTTATTCAAAAACCTGTTGTCAGGTGAAATCATCTTTGACTACAATACAACGATTTTCAATAACTGTCAATCGGTTTTTGGAAAACTTATTGACATTTTTTTCACCAAAGTTTAAGATGATGAAAACGCAGTTTGAACGGAGGAGCAGCTATGGACGAAAATATGCGCAGCCGTCTGGCGGAGTCTGTCCGAAGCTTTCATATCCCGCGGCTCGGGGAGATCCCTGACGTGGGGCTGTATCTCGAACAGGTGACGCGTTATGTCAATCAATCCATCACGGGATGCGGGCTCAGTCCCATCACGGCCTCGATGGTCAGCAATTATGTTAAGCAGAAGATTATCCCCAGGCCAGAGAAAAAGGCCTACGGCGCGGAGAGCATTGCGTACCTCATCTTTGTCTCGTGCATCAAGAGCGTCGTCGCGATGGACGACATCCGCGCGCTGATCGGCATTCAGCACGAGACCTACGATCTGCCGACCGCTTATCACTACTTCTGCGAGGAATTTGAAAATCTCATCCGCTATGTCTTCGGCGCGAGCGACCATCTTGCAAGCGTCGGACAGGACGAGTCGGATGAAAAGGAACTGCTGCGCTCGGCACTTTTAAGCGTGACGCACAAGCTCTATCTCGACGCCTATCTGCGGCTGCTGAGGCAAGACGCGGAGCGCGCACAAAAGGAAACAGAGGAAGCGCAATGACCGTTGAACAGTTTGTCATGGCCTACGGCGCGGAGCAGGACCGTCTGCGCGCCCTGCTGCCGGAGGGCTTTGCCTCGCTGCGGCCGGTGCTGCGCATCAACGCGGAGGTGCGCGACGGCAAAACGAGGGCTCTCGAGTTCAACACTGCCGCGGAAAGAGCCGACAATCGCGGCTGGGTCAACATCGGCCGCTGGGACGATGTTCCCTTTACGAAGGACGGCAAAAAGACGACCTTCACGCTGCCGGAGCTGACGATCTCGTTCACCGGCGTCGGCATCGAGGGCGGCTGCCCTGCGGAAAAGGACAACGTAGGCTGCTATTACTTGAAAGACGGTACGTTTACGCTCGTGCCCGCGGAGAAGATCACAGCAAACAAGGAATTCTGCGACTGTGAATTCGCCTGGCGCTTTGCGGGCGGCGCGCACGGTGTCAGCCTTGGCAAAACGCTGCCCGCCATCCCCGAAGAGGAGACGACGCACTATGAAAAGGCGGCTTTCACGGTCGAAAATGCCGCCGTCATCCCCTGCATGCAGGTGTTGGGGGCCTATCAGGTGACGTTCGAGCGCTGATTTTTGAAAAAGGGCTTGCATTTTTGCCCGCGCTTTGCTATACTGCGCAATCGGGAATGAGGTTCTCCCACGGCACTGCCGAAACCGCTTTTTTGAGCTGATGACTTCTGTGATTTTGAACGGTCACAGGGGGCATCAGCTTTTTTTGTGTCCGGAGGAGGAAATTTATGTTAACTTCACTCGCACTCGTCTTTTTGGTTGGCCTTGCGCTGGCCGCGCTGTGTCAGAAGCTGAAGCTGCCGCGCATCATCGGCATGCTGGCGACGGGCATCCTGCTGGGGCCGTGCGTGCTCAACGTGCTGGACGGCTCGATTTTGTCGATCTCAGCCGACCTGCGCAAGTTCGCGCTCGTTATTATCCTGCTCAAGGCGGGACTGTCGCTCGATTTGGGCGACCTCAAAAAGGTCGGCCGTCCGGCGATCCTGATGTCGTGCCTGCCCGCAACGTGCGAGATCATCGGCTATGTGCTGCTCGCGCCGTGCTTCCTTGGCATCACGCACGCGGAGGCGGCTGTCATGGGCGCGGTGCTCGCGGCGGTGTCGCCCGCGGTCGTCGTGCCGCGCATGGTGCAGCTGATGGAAAGCGGCCGCGGAACGGACAAGAGCATCCCGCAGATGATCCTGGCCGGCGCATCGTGCGACGATATCTTCGTCATTGTGCTGTTTACAACGTTTCTGCACACGGCGCAGGGCGGCAGCGCCAACGCCGCGGACTTTTTGAGCATCCCTGCGTCGATCGTGCTCGGCGTTGCGCTGGGTGCGCTTGTCGGGTGGTTGCTCAGCCGCTTTTTCGAGACTGCCTATGCCCGAGCGCACTGCATCCGCAACAGCATGAAGGTCATCATCGTGCTGGGGGTCTCGCTGCTGCTCGTCGCGGTGGAGGGCTGGCTCGAGGGCATCGTGCCGGTGTCGGGCCTGCTCGCGGTCGTCAGCATGGCGTGCTTACTTAAGATGAAGTGCACGCCGTTCGTTGCCAAGCGGCTCTCTGAAAAATTCGGCAAGCTCTGGCTGGCGGCGGAGGTCATTTTGTTCGTCCTCGTCGGAGCGGCGGTCGATATCCGCTATATGGCGGGCGTGAGCCTTGCGGCGGTCGGCATGATCTTCTCGACGCTCATTTTCCGCGCCGTGGGTGTGTGCCTTTGCCTTGTCAGAACGCCGCTCACGGCGAAAGAGAGGCTTTACTGCGTGTTTGCCTATCTTCCCAAGGCGACGGTGCAGGCGGCCATCGGCTCGGTGCCGCTTGCGGCGGGGCTGCCCTGCGGCAGCATCGTGCTGTCAGTCGCGGTGCTCGGCATCGTCATCACCGCGCCGCTCGGGGCGTTTTTGATGGACACGAGCGCGCCGAAGCTGCTGAGTAAAGCGGAGGAATAAAGAAAAGGACTTGGACGCTTTCGTCCAAGTCCTTTTCTGTTTTTATCAAGTGCTCACACGTCGAGCGCCATATTTGTGCGCTCCATTACCGCCACAAGGATGGGAATGAGGATGAGCTGCAAGATGATGCCGGGGATGGCCGTCGTCACCGCGCCGGAGAGGAAGAGGGCGAGGCTGAACTCCGTGCCCTGAAGGCCCGCGAGCAGGAACTTCACAAGGCCCCACACAAGGCGGCCCGCGACCATCGCGGAGATGAGCGAGGCATAGATGCGCCAGCCTGTTTTCGGCAGCTTGCGGTACAGAAGACCGGCGATGGCGCCGTAGGTCGCCATTTCAAACGCCATGGGAATAGCAATCCAGATCGGCGGCATGCCGGACATCGAGCGCAGCAGCGGGGAGATAAAGCCGACCGCGAGTCCCCACGGCCAGCCGCACATGAAGCCGCACAGCAGCGCGGGAATGTGCATGGGACAGAGCATGGAGCCGATCTCGGGGATCTGGCCGGTCAAAAACGGCAGGACCATCGCCAAGGCGAGGAAGAGCGCAGAATAGGTGAGCTTTCTCACCGGGGAAGCGGTACGGGCAGTTGCAGTGGCAGCGTTGTTCATGGTTTGTTCTCCATTCCTTCGAGCAGCAAACGGATGTGCGCCATGGCGTCGTCCAGAATAGCGGAGGACTTTTTGTCCACGCCCGCGACATACGTGCTGCATAGATTCATCGGGATGAGCACACGGTAGGCATTGCTTGACGCGACGGCGTTTGCCATGGCGGGGGAGATCTCGCCCATCAGCGCATCGGCGATCGCGATGCCGATGGGGCCGACGATGATCTGCGCGCTGCGGCAGGCCACGATGACGGGGTTTTCGCCCGTGGCCACGCGGTCAGCGCCCGCGCGGCGCATCACATCGGAAGCGGCGCTGTTCGTACCGACCGCCATGATCTCGAGGTGCGGGAAGGACTTTTTGATGTTCTCGACCAAAGTTTTGCCGAGCTTTCCGCCCTGGCCGTCGATGACAAGGATCGTCACGGTGTTCTCTTCCTCTCTTGCGTCTTGTTTTCTGCGCGAAAACCCTTGAAAAGACAAAGAAAAGGCATCAATATTCCCCTTGCAGGGAGATTGATACCTTGGTGATACCTCGTTTGCTTTCAGGGAACGCGCGGAAGAAAAGTTAGCTTGTGCCAACGCTGCCGGCTTGTGCCGACGCGGGAATTTTATCAAAAAAGCGCAGGGCTGTCAATCCCTTGCCCCTTGCGAAAGGGGCGAAAAAGCGCTATGATAAACGAAACTTTTTGGTAAAGGAACCCCGCCGCTATGACGAATTTTACCGATATTCGCGACTTTCTGCGCGCCCACTGCGCGCGCTATCCAGAGCTGGCGCTTCAGGACGTCTTCAAGGCGCTCTATCAGAGCGCCTTTGGCTGCGAGCATCTGATCGCCGACCCGTCCGCCGCCGCAGACTACATCCGCGCCGAAGCGGCGCGAAGCGGTGACCGTATCTCCGAGCTCGTCGAGCTGCTCGGCGGCGACTACTGCCGTGTGCACCTCGGCATTTTGCAGGACGGCTTGAACGCGGAGACGTTTGCGCGGCTCTTCGCCCTCTCTGCGCGGGACGAGGAGTGCGGGCGCGAAAAGCTCGAAGCGATGCTCACCGCCTTGCAGACAATGGCCGACGCGGGCGAGCTGCCGTTTTCTGCGCAGGAGACGGCGGAAGCTGTTGAGAGGTGGCGCAAGGACGGCTTTCCGCCGCTGCACCACTCCGAGATATTTCGGCAGAATTACGCGCCCGCGTACCGCGTCCTGCGGCGCGACTTCGCCCGCGCGCTGCCGCTGTTTGCGCGCATCGACCGCCTGACGGCGGAAAGAAGCCGGGTGCTCGTCGCCATCGAGGGCAGCAGCGCCAGCGGCAAGACGACGCTCGGCGAGCTGCTGCAAAATGTTTACGGCTGCCCTGTCTTCCACATGGACGACTTTTTCCTCCGGCCCGAGCAGCGCACGGAGGCGCGCTTCACGCAGCCCGGCGGCAATGTCGACCGCGAGCGCTTTTTGGAAGAGGTGCTGATCCCTCTGCGCGAGGGAAGACCCGTCGACTACCGCCGCTTCGACTGCGCGACGTTTACCATCGCCCCGCCGCAGCGGATTAAGGCGGGAACACTCAACATTGTCGAGGGCGCGTACTCCATGCACCCCGACCTTGCGCCGTACTACGATCTATCCGTTTTTCTGCTGATTTCGGCAGAAAAACAGCGCGAGCGCATCCTCAAACGGAATGCGCCCGCGCATGCAAAGCAGTTTTTCGACCGCTGGATCCCTTTCGAGCAGCGCTATTTCGACGCGCTCGATGTGCGGAACCGCTGCGATCTCATCCTTTCGGCGGACGATTAAATGAGCGTGCCGCTCGGCGCGATGCCGAGCACATATTCGACCGCAATCGCCACAAGAACGACCAGCAGCGAAATGATGAAGCCGTGAAGCATCGGCTTTGCGCCAGACTTGCACAGCGCCGCGAAGTTCGTATTGAGGCCGATGGCGGCGAGCGCCGCGACCATCAGGAACTTGCTGATACTTTTGAGCGTCGCAGCGAGGCCCGCGGGAATGACGCCGACGCTGCACAGAATGGACATTGCAAGGAAACCGAGGATGAACCACGGGAACACCGACTTCATATTGACCTTGACGCCATGGTCGCCGCTTTGCGCGGCGGCCTTTTTCTTGAGGTGCACGCTGATGGCGGCGAAGACCAGCACCGTCGGGATGATGGCGAGTGTGCGCGTCAGCTTGACCATCGTGGCAAAGTCGCCTGCGGCCTCGCTGAAGGCGTAGCCCGTGGCGACGACGCTCGAGGTGTCGTTGACCGCCGTGCCGGCCCACAGGCCGAACGCCGCGTCGGAAAGGCCCATCGCGCGGCCGAGCAGCGGGAACACGACGACCATGATCGTGTCAAAGAGGAACGTTGCCGACATGCCGTAGGCGATGTCCATGTCCGTTGCCTCGATGACCGGCGCGATGGCGGCGATGGCGCTGCCGCCGCAGATGCCCGTGCCCGCGTTGATGAGGCTGCTCGTCTTCCAGTCAAGCCCCAGCGCCTTGCCGATCACATAGCCGAGGCCGAAGCACGTCGCCAGTGTGAAGAGCATGACGGTGAGCGAGAACTTACCGACCGTCAGCACGGTCGTGATGTTCAGGCTGGCGCCGAGCAGGATGATGGCGAATTTCAGAATTTTCTTCGAGGTGAATTTGATGCCGGGCTTCGTCTTGTCATTCGGCGCGTAAAAGCGGTTCACGATCATGCCGATGAACATCGCGATGACCGACGCGCCGATCAGGTGCAGCCCTGCGGATTCCTCCAGCTGCTCTAAAAACTTGGCGACCACGGCGATGACGAGCGCGATGGCGCAGCCGGGCAGCATTTTTTTTACGGTTTCGATGAATTTCATGTGATTTCTCTCTCCTCCAAAGCTTGTTGCCGTTGTATTATAGCACCGACTCATGATATAATAAAATTATAAATAAGAATATGTCGATTCCTGTTTGTTATCGACAAAGGAGAGAGAACATGGACCAGCGGCTTGAGACCTTTTTGACTGTGTGCGCCACGATGAACTACCGCAAGGCGGCGGAGCAGCTGCATTTGACGCAGCCCGCCGTGACGAAACAAATTCAGGCGCTTGAAGCGCTGTACGGCGTGCGCCTTTTTACCTACGACAGCCGAAAGCTCAGAAAAACGCCGCAGGGCGAAACGCTTGAGATCTACGCCATCAGCCAGCGCTATCAGGACGAGGAGCTGCGCCGTGCGCTCAAACGGCAGGAGAAGACGAGCCTTCGCATCGGCGCGACGAAGTCCATCGGCGACTATATCCTGCTGCCGCAGATCATCCGCTTTTTGAAAGAGCCGGACAACGAGCTCTTTTTTACCGTCGACAATACGGCACACCTGCTCGCCCAGCTCGAGGGCGGTGAGCTTGACTTCGTCGTGCTCGAGGGCATTTTCGACAAGAGCCGGTACGAGAGCTTTCTGCTGCGCAACGAGCCCTACATCGGCATCTGCGCGAAAGATCACCCGTTTTCGGGCTGTGAGGTGCCGATGGATGAGCTCTTTTCCGAGCGGCTCATCCTGCGCGAGCCTGGCTCCGGTACGCGAAAGATTTTAGAGCGAGAGCTCATGCAGTGCGGCTACACGGTCGAGGCGTTTCGCACGAATGTCTGCATCAGCAGCTTCAAGCTCATCCGGCATCTGGTGAGCGAGGGCTGCGGCGTGAGCTTCCTCTACGAGGCCGTCGTCAAGAATGATGCGCAGTTCGGGCATTTTTCCTGCCCGCCGCTCACGGGCGTGCACGAGCTGAACGTCGTGTGTCTCAAAAACACCAATGTGCCCGCGCTTGCGCGGCGGTTCCTTGATCTGTAAATTTGGACAATTCTGCCGATCTGCGCAAAAATGCGGGGAATTGAGCGATATGACTGCGGTTTATGGAATCAGTCAATGGAAAATCCAACATTTACCTGTAAAATAGAGCTTGGATAAGATAGGTGATGATCGCCGCGCGATATTTTTGCTGCGCGGCGGCAAGCACGCGGTACGCCGCGAAAAGGGAGAGCAGGAACATGAGCGATATCAACGGCAGCAAGCCCACGAATTTCCCTCTCGACGAGAGTAAACTGGATTTCAAAATACTCCGCACGGACGCCCCGCGCGAAAACGTCCTCAAGCTCGGCAGCATGATCACGAACCGCATCGGCCTCAAGGCCACGGCGGACGACCCCGAGTACTGGGGCCTTGCCGGCGTGATGACCGATGAGATGGTCGACGTCGCGCTCAAAATGGGCGTGCGCAAGCCCAAGACGACCGAGCAGTTGATGAAGCTCACCAAAATGGAGCGCGAGCCGCTCGAAAAGCTCCTGACGGAGATGGCGTGGACAGGCATCATCGAGTACAACTGGGAGAACCTGGACGGCAAGAACCCCAAGCATGAAAAGCGCTGGGTGCTGCCGCTGTTCGTCCCCGGCAGCGCGGAATTTCTGAACATGCGCAAAAGCCAGATCGACGAGCATCCCGAGGTCGCGGCGTTCTTTGAGCGCATGACGATGCTCCCGCTCGAAAAGATCACGCCCATGGTGCCGCCGGGAGGCGCAGGCATCGGCATGCACGTTATCCCTGTGGAAAAGGCCATCGAGACAGAGAACGAGTCCGTTGACTTAGAGCACATCTCCTACTGGCTCAGCAAGTACGAGGGTAAGTACGCCAAGAGCATGTGCTCCTGCCGCGCTAGCCGCGCCAAGCTCGGCGAGGGCTGCGGCGACGACGCCGAAAGCTGGTGCATCGGTGTGGGCGACATGGCCGACTACATCGTCGAGACACAGCGCGGCGAATACATCACGAAGGACGAAGCGCTCAAAATTTTCAAAAAGGCCGAGGACAACGGCTTTGTCCACCAGATCACGAATATCGACGGTGAGCAGAAAATTTTCGGCATCTGCAACTGCAACGTCAACGTCTGCAACGCGCTGCGAACATCGCAGCTGTTCAACACGCCGAACCTGTCGCGCAGCGCGTATGTTGCGAGCGTCGAGAGCGAGAGCTGTGTCGCCTGTGGCCGCTGCGTCGAAAACTGCCCCGCGGGCGCGGTCAAGCTGGGACAGAAGCTCTGCACGAAGGACGGCTACATCGAATATCCCCGTCAGGAATTACCCGACGATGTCAAGTGGGGGCCGGAAAAGTGGAGCATCGACTACCGCGACAGGAACCGCATCAACTGCTATGATACCGGCACCTCGCCGTGCAAGACGGCCTGCCCAGCGCACATCGCGGTGCAGGGCTATCTGAAGCTCGCCGCGCAGGGCAAGTACCGCGAAGCCTTGCAGCTCATCAAGCGCGAAAATCCGTTCCCCGCGGTCTGCGGCCGCATCTGCAACCGCCGCTGCGAGGATGCCTGCACGCGCGGTACGGTCGATCAGGCCGTCGCCATCGACGAGGTCAAGCGATTCATCGCCCAGCAGGACCTGAACGCGGAAACGCGCTTTGTGCCCGAAAAGGTCATTCCGAGGGTCGACGGCGAATTTCCCGAGAAGATCGCCGTCATCGGCGGCGGCCCCGCGGGCCTGTCGTGCGCATACTACCTCGCTGAAAAGGGCTACCGCCCGACGGTGTTTGAAAGGGAAGCGCGTCCCGGCGGCATGCTGATGAACGGCATTCCGAGCTTCCGCCTCGAAAAAGACGTGGTGGATGCCGAGATCGACATCTTGCGTGAACTCGGTGTCGAGTTCCGCTGCGGCGTGGAGGTCGGAAAAGACGTGACCATCGCGCAGCTGCGCGAGCAGGGCTATCAGAGCTTCTACGTGGCCGTCGGCCTCCAGTCCGGCGGCAAGCTGAACATCCCCGGCGGCGACGCGGACGGCGTCATGGCGGGTATCGACTTTATGCGGCAGGTCAACCTGCATGAAAAGAAGACGCTTTCCGGTAAGGTCGTCGTCATCGGCGGCGGCAACATCGGCGCGGACGTTGCGCGCACGGCGGTGCGCTGCGGCGCGGAGAGCGTTGACCTCTACTGCTTAGAGGCTTACGACGATATGCCGATGGGCGAGGAGGACCGCAGCGAGTGCGAGCGCGACGGCATCACCGTCCACGCCGGCTGGGGCCAGACCGAGATCGTGGTGGAGGACGGCAAGTGCGCGGGCATCAGGTTCCGCAAGTGCACGCGCGTCAAGAACGACGAGGGCCGCTTCGCACCTGAGTTTGACGACAGTGTGAGCGAGCAGGCCGAGTGCGCGACGGTTCTCTACTGCATCGGCCAGAAGGTCGACTGGCGTGAGCTGCTCGCCGGCACCGCTGTTGAGTTCAACCCCAACGGCACGGTCAAGGCAGACCCCGTCACGTATCAGACGGCGGAAAAGGATATCTTCGTCGGCGGCGACGCTTATACGGGTCAGAAATTTGCCATCGACGCCATCGCCGCGGGCAAGGAGGGCGCGATCTCGCTGCACCGTTTTGTCCAGCACGCGACGTTGACGGTCGGCCGCAACCGCCGCCAGTTCATCGAGCTCAACAAGGAAAGCGCGCTGATCCCCGTCAATTACGACACAACGCCGCGCCAGCGCATCGGCTATAACGAGGCGCTGCGCAGGACGTTTAGCGACGAGCGCGTCGCGTTTACCGAAGAGCAGATCAAAAAGGAGACCGCGCGCTGCCTTAGCTGCGGCGCGAGCATCGTCGACCCGAACAAGTGCATCGGCTGCGGCGTCTGCACGACGAAGTGCGCGTTCGACGCCATCCACCTGCACCGCGAGAGACCGGAGTGCAGCAAGATGTACGCCTGTGAGGACAAGATGAAGGCCATCCTGCCGTACATGATCAAGCGTGAGTTCAAGATCAAGCGTGCGGCGAGAAAGAGCAAGTAATGCACGAGCTGGGCATTGTCTTCCACGTCATCAAGAGCGTGGAAAAGATCGGAGAGGAAAACGGCCTGACGAACGTCGCGTCCGTGACGCTCGAGCTCGGCGAGGTGTCCGGTGCGATCCCGCACGAACTCGAAAGCTGCTGGAACTGGGCAGTCAAGAAGACCGAGCTTTTACCGGAGGCCGCGCTCAAGATCGAGACCATCCCCGCCGTTACGTACTGCGAGGGCTGCGGGCGCGACTATCCCACCGTGCAGTTTGGCCGCACCTGCCCGCACTGCGGCGGCGAAAAAACGTGGCTCAAGCAGGGCCGCGAGATCAACTTAAAGGAGATCGAGGCGATATGACAGAACCCTATAAGATCATCGAGGTGAAAGAGAGCGTCTTCGCCGACAACGACCGCGAGGCCGCACGCCTTCGCACGCAGCTCAAGCAGGACAGAACGTTTCTGCTGAACCTGATGTCCTCGCCGGGCAGCGGCAAGACGACGACGCTGCTGCGCACGCTTGAAGCGCTCAAGGATGAGCTGCGCATCGGCGTGATGGAGGCAGACATCGACTCCGACGTGGACGCGAAGACTATCGCGGACGCGGGCGTCAAGTCCATCCAGCTCCACACGGGCGGCATGTGCCACCTCGATGCAAGCATGACGGGGCAGGGCCTCAAGGAGATCGGCACGAAGGACTTGGACCTCGTCGTGCTCGAAAACGTCGGCAACCTCGTCTGCCCCGCGGAGTTCGACACGGGCGCGGTCAAAAACGCGATGATCCTCTCCGTGCCGGAGGGGCACGACAAGCCGCTCAAGTACCCGCTCATCTTCACTGTGTGCGACGCGCTCATCATCAACAAGATCGACGTGCTGCCGTATTTCGACTTCGACATGGAAAAAGTCGTCGAATACGCGCACATGCGCAACCCGAAGCTCAAGATATTCTCCCTCTCCGCCAAAACCGGCGAGGGCGTGGACGCTTGGTGTAATTGGCTGCGCGAGCAGGTGCGCGCTTGGAACGGGTGAGAAAATGAAAAAAGAGATGTACCGCAAGGTACATCTCTTTTTGTATCCCGAAAACCACTCGCTGGGCGAGTGGTTCAAAAGAGGCTGCTGCC
>OGII01000776.1_pt1 | contig 27060 bp, 19 predicted proteins | sample 1571701 | NCBI WGS metagenome assembly OGII01 (sample SAMEA2581950, study PRJEB24529) | metagenome | biome: Human gut stool | place: China | collected 2011
TCCGTGCTACGCACTCCCACAATTCTCCCCAATATTCGCATATCGTGGGATTATCCGTTAAATTTATTCATACCACTTTCAATGCCTTCGCTTATTATGCATTCAACTGCTTCACAGGCTCTTTTATTTCCTTCTCTGAGTGCAGGATATAATTCAGCTGGAAACTTTCCAAGAACCCAGTCTGCAAGATCCCATCCCTTTGGCTTGTCTCCTACACCATACTTTATTCTTTTGAATTTATCACTGCCAAGATGAGCTATTATGCTCTTTATTCCGTTATGTCCGCCAGCACTTCCCTTTGGACGTAATCTTAACCTTCCAGGCTCTAAGCTTATATCATCAAATATAACTATCAGGTCATCAATATCAGCCTTATAATAATCCATAACCTCTCTTATACATTCACCTGAATTGTTCATATATGTCATAGGCTTTACAAGCAGAACCTTTTCCCCTTCTATAACACCTTTTCCTATAAGTCCTTTATGCTTTGCTGTATCAACACTAATATTATACTTGTCTGCAAGTTCATCTATGCATGAAAAACCCGCATTATGTCTTGTCCCTGCATACTGTGTTCCCGGGTTTCCTAAGCCTGCTACTATATACATAAATTTATTCTCCCTGTTCTGTTTATCTTATCATTAAACTTTAATTGCCGCATTGCTATGCAATTCGTACAATCCTCTGACACTTTAATCCACCATCATAATATAAATGATATCCGTCAAAAAAGGAAGTATTTATATTATTTTTAACTATTTATGCAATATAAAAAAACTGCAATCATAACAGTTAGCGTGTTCCTAACTATTATGACTGCAATCTTTTTATTTTACAACTTTAAACAAATTTAACTTTATGAAATCTCATATTATATTATCTTATGCGTTTCTTTCCTGCTACTGTACAAGCCATCATTATAGCCATAACTGCAAGTAATAAGTAGATAGCAACTGGAGCTGCATCTCCTGTTGTAGGTGCTGTAACTGTTGCATCTTCTGTAATCGTTGTATCAGCTCCAGATGCTGACTCAACTTCCACATAATCAATAACAAATGGGCTTAATCCACCTGTTACGAATGATATAGCATCATCAGATACTGTTACATCAAGTTTTTCAAGTGTATTATCATCCTTAAGATGATAAACAACTACTGCATACTTAGTATAATCAATATCTGCATTCTTCTTAAGACTTATCTTAAGTGTACCATTAGAAAGCTTAACAACACTACCATCTTTATTGCTTAAAGAAATATCAATGATCTGTGCCTTGTCTGTAAGCTTTATATCCTCTGCATTAGCAACTGCTTCCTTAACTGCTGCTACCTGTTCCTCACTTGCAGCCTTTTCTATTGCTGTAACAGAACCTGTAGCTACGCCCTTGCCTGACTCATCTACGAATTTAGCTTCCTTTGATACCTCAACGGCTGCTATTCCACTTTCTGTTGGAGTAACTATCTCTACTGGCTTAACATCATATGCATAATGAGCAGGAATCCATCCAAGTACTGTATTAACTGCTGAAACATTAGCTGATTCAATATAATCTGCAACTGCCTCAGCTGACTGATTTTCAGCCTTGCTGAACTGTCCTTTAGTTACAAAAGCATTTTCTCCTGAAACATTATTATATTCCTTGAAGATAGCTGATGTTCCATCTCCTGTGCTCATCTCACCCCATCCATCTTCTAACACATAACCATTAGTCTGTGTTCCAATAAATGTAGCATTAGAGCCTGCGCCCCATGTTCTACCATAATATCCTGATACTGCACCGGTGCTTACACCATCTGTTGTCACTTTACAGTTTCTGAATACATATGGACTTGTCTTAGCTGCTGTGATATAGCCAAGCTTTGCATTGTTTTTAGCAGCATCCTTTTCATCATCCTTATATGTCTTCCACTGTAATTCACAGTTATCAAATACTGCTGCGAATTCGCCACAAATATAATCTACATTACCACCAATCACACAATTGTTGAAATATGTATGATAGTTATTGTTCTTAGAACCATTTCTTCCAAGTGTATCCTGTGAAGAAAGAATCTTACAGTTATAACACTCAATGTTATCTGCCTCTATATAGAAAGCATTTGATCTTTCCTTATAAACATATGCTGTAACATCAGCATCCTTTGCAAGTCTGTCTACTGACAATGTTGTACCTGCAATATCTGTCTTCTCTGCTTCTGTTAATTCATAGTTATAAGTATTCTTAAATGTTGTATCTTCTGCGATGAAGTTATCACCTCTTACGATGAATACACCACCCCAGAGACTTCCGTTACCTTCTACATATGAATACTTATCTCTTGCAAGTACTTCATTGTAAAGACCTGTAACAGGATCTACTGAATAATAATATGTACCAACACCATAGTACCATGAAATAGTATGGTTATTACCTTTAAGTGTTACATATGGAGCTGCCATAACTGTCTGCTCGAATATATCTGCTTTAAGATTAATAGTAACTCTGCCGGCTTCTCCTTCTGGTCTGTCCTGCATTCTAAGAATTGCATCTGAAGCTTCATTTAATGTAGTATAATCACCAGGAACATTAAGCTCGCTCTTAAAAGCTACTGGTTCTGCCTCCTTAGCTGGAAGTTCTACATATACTTCATTAACTGTTGTTCCCTCAGTCTTAACTGAAACTCTATCATGTGTTACACCACCATTAGTTGTTACAACACTTGTATTGTATTCACCTGGCTTTAATGTACATGTATAAGAATCTCCTGAGACAGTAGCCTTATATGCACGTCCGTTAACCATGTTTGTAAGTGAAAGTTCTTTAACTGTTCCTTCTGGAGTGCCTGTGATCTTACCTTCTACAGTTACATCTGGTACATCATAAAGAGAAACAACTATTGCTTCGCCTGTAGCTGTAAATGTATCGCTGTCACCAACAGCAGCTCTTACACCACCATCATTAGTACTTAACTTATATTCATGTCCTTCAAGAAGGTCTGCATTTGCTCCATCCTTTAACTTGATTGCGTTACCACCAAGATTAGCATCTACAACACTTATCTCTAATGAATCTGATAATTTAGCATTTACATTCTCAAACTTAACTGGAACGCTTACTTCCTTATCTACAATATACTTATAACCTGCATAAAACATGTTATTAGTCTTTCCTGTTGTAGACATTACATATGTATGTCCTGGTATTACTGCAAATGTATATGAATTAATACTCGTTTCTGTATCTGTATATCCATTCTTAGAACCATCTGCTGTATTATAATCATGGATTCTTAAGAATGATGTTGAACTAAAGTATACTGTCATTGTACCTTTAGCTGCTGGAGTGAAGATAGTTAATGTACCATCTCCCTGTCCAGGAATAGTAGGAATATTGTTACTATCTGCATGTCTTTTACCTGCTGTATAGCTATTATATTCTTTTCCGTCAACTGTTACTGTCTTTCCTGGTTTTACTGTATACTGTGTTTCTCCCTGACCTACTAATGTAAGTGTGCTATCACCATACTTGTAATCACCTGTAGCAACAACATCTTCTTTAGCAATGTCATCAAGCATTAAAGTAAAGCTTTCAACTTTATCTGATTTAGCAAAATTATTTACCATTACTGAGTGAAGATATGCCTCACCTGATGCTTCACATGTTATTGTAAGTGTTGTAGCATCTCCGTTATAAGATATGCTCTGTGATCCTGCATCTGCATCTGACTTACCTGATGTTGAACCAACTTCCTTACCAGAAGCATCTGTAACCTTAAATGCAGTTCCACTGCCATACTTACATAAAGTTAATGCAATCTCTGCACTTCCTGCAACCTTAACTTCAATCTTGTCTCCATTATAAACTGCTGCACCATGCTGTCCATCATGCCAATATGCTTTATCAGCTTCTGATATTACCTTAAATACACCATCATCAGATGTATAACCATTAAGCAGTGTCTTTGTACTATATAATTTTGTAAAATCCAGTACATAACTCTTGCCAGCTTCTGGTGCCCCCGCAGCTTTTGCTATAGTTCTTACACCAGGTGCAAACTGGAATGTTCCAATCGCTAAAACGAATGTAAGAACAACTGCTAAAAGCTTTTTAGCTTTTCTGCCAATCTTCATAAAATACCTCCTGAAATATTACGGATCATTCCGCTAGATTGACTACTACTATATCCCATTATCGAATTGGTAACAACTTATATTTTTATATTTTCCTTATTGATTACATGTATTTTTAGTGTTAAAATACATATTGTTACAATATTAATAAATATTTATTTATTTTTTGGTTATTTTGCATATATTTTATATGTGTATTAATTATATATCGAACATACAAATCAACTCAAAATATTATCTTATATACAGAACGCTCCATTTCTTTATATTTTACAATTCACGCAGCTCTTATACAGCATCATATTCATTAGAAAGAAGGATTATAAACATATGAAACAGACGATACACAATATTTCAAGGTTCCGTATTGAACGTGGCATGCATGAACCACATTATTCCATGCACTCTGCACACAGTCATACATATTATGAACTTTTTTATCTCGTTAATGGTAATTGTACAATTTCCCTGGACAACAAGCTTTATACGCTTTCCGCTGGAAATATTATATTTATCCCTGCTAATGCAATCCACAGAACAAGCTATATAGGTGATAATTCATCCGAACGCATATACATAGAATTTTCTTCTGATTATATATCTACTATTGAAGATATCCTTGGAAAAAACTGGACATACAAAAATCTGTGGGGACATATACTATATATAGAACCAACACATAGATCTTATATCAACTCTTTATTTGACAAGATTATCTCTGAATATAACATTATTGACCACTATTCAGACTGCTGTATCCGTCAGCTTTTTCAATATCTGATTATAATGCTCATAAGAGTTGACAGAACTAACATAGATGAAAAAAATTATATAACACATTCACATAAAAAAATAGATGCTGATATGATAAGTGCCTCAAGATATATTGCTGAGAATTTCAAAAACAACATATCACTAAATGATGTTGCCGAATTTCTTAATCTTAACCCTGCATATTTTTCAAGCAAATTCAAAGCATTCCACGGTATAGGTTTCTCTGAATATTTAAGAAATACCCGCATTAATCATGCTGAATGGTATCTGATTGAGACTGACTTAAGCATGTCAGATGTTGCCGATGAATGCGGTTTCTGTAGTTCTAACTACTTTGGTGATACATTTAAGATTGTAAATGGCATCTCCCCTTCTGAATTCAGGAGAAAATATAAACCAAATAAAGCATAGTGTGCAAAAACTCTCTGCCATCCTACAATAATCTTGTTGGATGACAGAGAGGTATTTTTCAATCCTTACACTGCTTCTTCTATCTTTTCCCCATTCTTGCTTACAATCTGTCCTTCATAAATCTCATATATCTCATCTGACAGATAATTAAGCTCCTCTGTATCATGGCATGCTATAATTATAAGCGAGCCATTTGCCTTAAGTTCATCAAGTATGCCCTTTATAAGACCTGCACCTGCTTCATCAAGAGCATTGATAGGCTCATCAAGTATAACTATATCTGGTTTTTCCATAATAGCTGCTGCTATACCTAATCTCTGTTTCATACCTAAAGAATACTTCTTGAATGTTCTTGTATCATCAGGGTCAAGTCCAACTTTTCTTATGGCTTCCTTTATCTCCTCATCATTAATCCTGTTCTGGATAGAAGCAAGAATCTTAAGATTCTTAAAACCTGTATAATTAGATATAAATGATGGATTCTCTATAAGAAGTCCGATACTTGGTGGAAATGATATCTGCTTACCAAGCTCCCTGTCATTGATAAATACCTTTCCTGATGTTGGAAGTATAAGACCGCTTATCGCTCTCATAAGCATTGTCTTACCTGAACCATTCTTTCCCTTAAGACCTATAACCTTGCCACTTTCAAGTGTAAGATTTATATCCTCAAGTACTGTTACTTTCTTGAATGACTTTGTGTAGTGTTCTAATCTTACTACTGTCCCCATATTAATACCTCCTCTTAATTAAACAATCATCCCAATCCGTATATTAGTTTTATGCCGGATAACACAGGATAAATGATTTATATACATGTATAATAGCACTTTTACTAGATAATGTATACTAAAATTTTAAAAATATCATATTATATAAAAAAGATGCCGTATTAATAAAGCAATATTAATATGACATCTTTTTTATTTAATCATATGCGTGTCAAAAGCGAATTACGTTCTCTGATAATTCCTCTACTTCATCAGCATCATAATATGCTTTCAAAACTGCACTTTGAAGATTTTCCCTGGCATGCTTATTGATAGGATGAGCTATATCCTTAAATCCTCCCTCAATAAGATGCTTACTAGGCATAGCTACAAACAAGCCTTTTTCTCCCTCGACCACTCTTATGTCATGTATAACAAACTCGTCATCAAAGGTAATTGATACATAAGCGCGCAGCTTACCACTGCCTGCAATCTTCTTGACTCTAACATCTGTAATATTCATTTGTTACCCCTATCTGTCTTCTATACAACCTTTTTCTACTCTGGTTAAGACCCTAAATATATATTTATAATCTTTAATAATATGATGGACTGTCTTCTATGACAATCTTTATACCATTCTCACCGACATATCGTGAATTAGCTTTAATAGTGCTGTTACTCTCAACTATACAGTTCTCAATATATGCATTATCTCCTATATATGCATTATTCATGATAATTGAGTTTTTAACAACAGCATTATTGCCTATGTATATCTTCTTAAACAGAACTGAATTATCAACTGCTCCATTAACTATACATCCACACGATATAAGACTGTTTGATACATTGGCACCATAATTATATTTAGCTGGTGGAAGATCATCCACCTTAGAATATATATCTGGATACTGCTTAAAGAAATAATCTCTTACATCTCTCTTTAAGAAATCCATATTAGTCTTATAATATGAATCCACAGATGATATGTTGTTCCAGTATGTATCAAGCTTGTAACCATATATCTTCTTAATGTTTCTATATCTTACAAGTATATCCCTGACAAAATCATACCTGTCTTCTTCTGCTGCCTTTTCAAGTAATTCAATAAGAAGACGTCTTCTTACTACATATATACCTGTTGATACAGTTGACAGATTCGTTTCTAAAGGCTTCTCATCAATATCTGTAATACGTCCATCCTCTGCAAGTGCAACAACACCATATCTTCCTATGTCTGCTCTGTTATCAAGCTTCTTTACAACCATGGTAACATCAGCCTTTTTCTCTATATGATACTGAAGCACCCTGTTATAATCAAGCTTGTAGACACCATCACCAGAAGCAATAACTACATATGGCTCATGGCTTGACTTAAGGAAATCTATATTCTGATAAAGTGAATCAGCTGTTCCTCTGTACCAGCTGCTGCTCTCTGCTGTTATAGTAGGTGTAAATACATATAATCCACCCTGCTTTCTACCAAAATCCCACCACTTAGATGAACTTAAGTGTTCGTTAAGTGATCTTGCATTATACTGTGTTATAACTGCAACCTTCTGGATATGTGAGTTAGACATGTTGCTAAGTGCGAAATCTATCGCCCTGTAGCTTCCTGCAACAGGCATGGAAGCAATAGCCCGCTTGTTTGTCAGTTCACGCATCATCCTGTTGTTACCGCCTGCTAATACTATACCTATTGCTTTCATTCTACTTCACCTGCCTTAATTATGATTCCACCGCTTGGTAATAAGCCATCCGGATAATCCTCTGCTGATGTAACTCCAGATATCGCCGTATTCTTTCCAATCTTAACTCCATCAGGAATAACCGAACATTCCCCAATAGTGACAAGACCAGAATTATATATCTTAGGGAACTTGACATTCGGTGCTTCTTCGCCTACACCAAGTTCTACATTATCACCTATAACTACTTCTTCTGCTATTATTGACTTGTTAACTATTGTATTCTTTCCAATAACGGAATTATTCATAATGATGGAATCTCTTACTACGGCACCTTCTTCTATGGTTACACCTGAACCTATAACAGAATTATAGATTCTGCCATATACTTCTGTTCCATCGCCTACTATACTCTTTTCAATAAATGTATTATCTGCAACATACTGAGGTGGAATAGTATCTGTTCTTGTATATATCTTCCAGAATTCTTCATAAAGATTAAATACAGGAATTATATCTATAAGCTCCATATTAGCTTCCCAATATGAACTTAATGTTCCAACATCTTTCCAGTAACTGTTATATTCATATGCAAATATTCTCTTGTTGTTATTAAAGCAGTATGGAATTACATGCTTGCCAAAATCACATTCGTTCTGGTCTTTAAGCTTTATAAGTGCTTCCTTTAGCACGCTCCACTTAAATATGTATATACCCATAGATGCAAGATTACTCTTAGGCTCTGCTGGCTTTTCTTCAAATTCAGTTATTCTGTTATCCTCATCCGTAACAACGATTCCGAATCTGCTGGCTTCCTCAATAGGTACCGGCATAGCTGCTATTGTAATATCAGCATTGTTAGCCTTATGATAATCAAGCATTATCTTATAATCCATCTTATATATATGATCACCTGAAAGAATAAGCACATATTCTGGATGATACTGTTCCATATATTCAAGATTCTGATAAATGGCATTGGCAGTTCCAGTATACCATTCACTGCTTGTACTCTTCTCGTAAGGAGGAAGAACTGTTACACCTCCCACATTACGGTCAAGATCCCATGGAATACCAATTCCTATGTGGGAATTAAGTCTTAATGGCTGATACTGTGTCAGTACACCAACAGTATCAATACCTGAGTTAATACAATTGCTGAGTGGAAAATCGATTATTCTGTATTTTCCTCCAAACGCAACTGCAGGCTTTGCTACTTTTGCTGTTAAAACTCCAAGTCTACTGCCCTGACCACCGGCTAACAGCATAGCTATCATTTCTTTTTTAATCATGCTACCACCTCTGATGTTTAATTTACTATCTTAAGTTGTATAAATTATATCATATAATTCCGATTAAGTAAAAATAATTTTGTCTTTTTTTGGTGATTTTTCATACAATTTATTCACCTTTTTATTGTTACATTTTAACATATGTATTTTCAGTTAATTTTACGCTTTATTTTACACAGCACTTATATGCAGTATACATTTTATGCATTCCACATCATTATTATTACAATTATATGATGTCGGGCTCAAAAGCCACCGACTTTGATACCTACGGATTGTTCTGTGCTACGCACTCCCACGTCTACGCTACGCTTCGGTCCATGCTAAACATCTGCCACTTATTTCTCTAGTACCCCCTGCATATATAACTTTATGCGTTTTATGTTTGAAAAATATATGCTTTAGGCATATAATCTCTATGATGACTTTTAAATATCTTACTAAATATTAATATAAGGTAATATGATTCTGGAACATGTATACAAGCCTGCATAAGCTTTATGTTCTGACATCATGTCATCATCAGTTTATTAACAATAATTTATAGAAAGAGGAATATCATATGTTTAATATTGATTTTAATCATCCGATACATGTACATTTCATAGGCATAGGAGGCATAAGCATGAGTGGACTTGCCAGGATTCTTCTTGACAGGCACTTCACTGTCTCAGGTTCTGATGCACACGAATCAGAGCTTACAGATGAACTTGCAAAGGATGGATGTCTTATATCTTATCCACAGTCAGCAGACAATATCACTGGTGATATTGACCTTGTCGTATACACTGCTGCTATCCACCCTGACAACAAAGAACTTAAAGCTGCTATTGCTGCTGGTATTCCTACTATGACAAGAGCAGAACTGCTTGGTCAGATTATGAAGAACTATCACACAGCTGTCAATGTAGCTGGTACACATGGAAAAACAACAACGACTTCCATGATTACTGAAATTCTTCTTGCCGCCAACGCTGACCCAACTATATCTGTTGGTGGTATATTACACAGTATAGGCGGCAACATAAGAGTTGGAAGTTCAGACATTTTTGTTACAGAAGCATGTGAATACACAAACAGCTTCCTTTCTTTTAATCCTACGTTGAACATTATACTTAACGTTAAAGCTGACCACCTTGATTTCTTTAAAGACCTTGATGATATACGTCATTCATTTAAGCTCTTTACAGAAAAGCTTCCATCTGATGGAACCTTAGTTATCAACACAGATATTGATAATTACGAATACTTCTACCAGGATACAGACTGTGAGGTTATCACCTTCGGTTCTGATCCAGCCAGGTCAATGTACAGTGCTGCCGATATAAATCATGATGAATATGGACGCTGTTCTTACACTCTTCTTATTAATAATAAACCATCAGGAACTATAAAGCTTTCTGTTCCTGGCGTACACAATGTATACAATTCGCTTTCTGCAATCGCTGCATGTATTAAGCTTGGTATATCCATGGAAGCTATTCTTAAAGGTCTTGTGAATTTCACAGGTACTGACAGACGTTTCCAGAAAAAGGGAGTATTTAATGGAATAACAGTTGTAGATGACTATGCACATCATCCAGATGAGATAACTGCAACTCTTAATTCTGCAAAAATGTATCCACACAACAGAATATGGTGTGTATTCCAGCCACACACATATTCAAGAACTAAAGCACTTATGCCGGATTTTGCCAAAGCGCTTGCTCTTGCAGATAATGTTGTACTTGCCAAAATATATCCTGCTCGCGAAACAGATAATCTGGGAATAAGTTCTGCTAATCTTTGCAGTCTGATTAAAGCTGAAGGAAAAGAATGTTACTATTACGAATCATTTGAAGAAATTGAAGACTTTTTGAAAAAAAATTGTATCAACGGTGACCTGTTGATAACTATGGGGGCTGGTGATGTTTATAAAATCGGGGAAGACCTGTTAAAATAGGCATTTCTCCACTGTATAATATTTTTTCAACAAAGTTATCCACATTATCCACATTTTTATGTTGTTATACACAATATAAAAGTGTGGATTTTTTTGTTAACAACCTTTAAGTCAAAAATACAGCAAAATACATTATTTATACCACTTTGTCCACGAGTTATCCACATTATCCACAATATCCACAACAATATCCACCTGCTTTTAACACACTTTTCATTTAATTTTCACTATGATATAATCTGCACTGGCAGAATATCTGCCGCTTAATATTATGTTACATCATAGCAATCATTAATCATCAGGAGGATAGACAAGCTATATTTATAGCTTTTAATATCATATGGGCAATCTTACATTAACTACAAAGAACAATTATGGATACACAACCATTTCCAATATATTTATAAGCAGCTTTGTACCTGAAGCCAATGGCGAATTCGTAAAGGTATATCTTTATCTTTTACACCTTATAAGCACTGGCAATTCCAATATAAGTATCTCTTTACTTGCAGATACCTTTAACCAGACTGAGGCCGATATTATGAGAGCACTCAGATACTGGGACAAGCTCAATGTCATATCATTAACATTTGCCGGTAACAACGACAGCCTGTCCAACATAACCATCAATGACTTCAGCTCTGACAACAGTGCCGCCAGCACTACTAAAGCTGATTTTAACAATACCACATTTCCTGAAACTGCCAAGCTGGCATCCTCAGCAGCTATAGCACCAACAGTGCCTGCTGCACCTTCATATAACATATCAGAAGGTCCAAAACATGTCGAACCTTCCAGCATGCAATATTCTGCGGAAAAAATAAGCGAGCTTAACTCCGATGAGAACTTTTCTATGCTGCTTTATGTTATAGAATCATACCTTGGACGTCCACTGTCTATTAAAGAAACCAATGCAATAGTATACTTTTATGATTCACTTGACTTTTCTATCGAACTTATAGATTATCTTTTTGAATATTGTGTAGAACACAACAAGAAAAGCATTAACTACATTGAAAAGGTTGCTCTTGCGTGGGCCGATAAAGGTATACATACTGTTACAGAAGCAAAGGAAGAAGTATCTAACCATACCGACTCTGTTTACCAGATTATGAAAGCCTTCGGAATCTCTAACAGAGATCCTGGACAGCATGAACGTGCCATGATATCTAAGTGGGCTGATACTTACTGCTTTGACACTGATATAATTATAGAGGCCTGCAACAGAACAATCAAAGCCATACACCAGCCAAGCTTTGAATATGCTGATACTATTCTTTCAAAGTGGAAAAGCTCAAACATCACAACTATGGCAGACATCAAAAAGGATGATGCAGCATATGCAGCAAGCAGCAACAGCAAAACCAGATATCAGAGTTCTGCCAAAACCGGTTCAACAAAATTCAACAATTTCCAGCAGCGTGATAAGAAATCTGATGACTGGTACAACTCTTTACTTAGCAATAACAATTAACCTGTCAGCATAGCTTATGTTTTACAGCTTACCGATATTATCAGATTTAACTTATCAATATATTTAATTATATGAAAAGGAGTAGTTATGTCACTTACTAACACACAATATGCAGCTGTTATGCGTATGTACGATGATATTCATACACACAATGCAGCCATACAGAACGAGCGCTACAAAGAAGTAACAAGTCTTTGTCCACAATATCAGACAATCGAAGATGAGATAATCTCCCTTTCTATGCAGGAAGCTGCCAAACGTATCGGAAATGACTCATCTGACACGAATACTGATGAGTTCAATGAACGCCTGCAGTCCCTTATTAAACAAAAAGCTGTACTCCTTGCTTCTATAGGCAAGCCATCTGATTATCTTGACAATATTTATACATGCAAAAAATGTCAGGATACAGGATATATCAACGGCACCAGATGTTCATGCTTTAAGAAAAAAGCTATTGACCTTATATATCATGATTCCAATCTAAAGAACATCACTGCCAACGAAAACTTTTCAACATTTTCCTTTGACTGGTATGACAAAACAACTATTGATTCTGCAACAGGACTCACACCATACAATAATATTCACAAGGTATTTGATGTATGCCAGTCTTTTGTAAAAACTTTTGATACTAACTTTTCAAACCTTTTATTATTAGGAGAAACCGGTGTAGGAAAAACTTTCCTTTCCAACTGCATAGCCAAGGAACTGCTAGACAGCTATCACAGCGTTATATACCTCACTGCCATAGAGCTGTTCAAATGCTTTGAAAACAGTGACTTCAGCAAAGGCGAAGATGTGGAATATCAGGATGTCAGCTACTTTATTGACTGTGATCTTCTTATAATTGATGACCTTGGAACAGAAAGCTACAACTCTTATACCATTTCCAAGCTGTTTTATGTCATAAACGAAAGAATACTTAGAAGAAAGAGTGTTATTATATCAACTAATCTTTCTATGCCCCAGTTAGAGAATACATATTCAGAACGTATATTCTCAAGACTTATCAGTGCATATACAATACTCCGCTTATTCTGTGAAGATATAAGGGTACAAAAGGCTACAAAAGGAAAACATTAATTTTAAAAAATGTCAAATATAATCTTAAAAAATGCCAAATATAATTGACTTCTATAATATTTATGATTATAGTTAATTATGTATGTGTATTTAGAATTTAATTCACTGGAAAGTATGAATTAGATTCTTTATATAATAAATATTTTATCTATACAATGGAGGATAATACAATGCCACGAGACGAACGTCATACTGCAACAATTCCATACGGAACACTCGGAATCATTCCTTTAAAGAGCTGCTCTGCTATGGGCGAAAAGGTTGATGAATACCTTGTAAACTGGAGAGAACAAAGAGAACACGAGAATCAGTCTAATCTTGCATTTAGCGGATATAAAAGAGACAGCTATGTTGTAAGTGCCAGCACACCTAGATTCGGTTCAGGTGAAGGTAAAGGCGTCCTTAACGATTCTGTCCGTGGTTATGACTTATATATTATGGTAGATGTATGTAACTACAGCATCGAATATTCACTTTGCGGTAACACTAACCATATGTCACCTGATGACCACTACGCAGATCTTAAAAGAGTAATCGCTGCAGCCGGCGGAAAAGCAAGAAGAATCAATGTTATTATGCCATTCCTTTATGAAAGCAGACAGCATAAGAGATCTGGAAGAGAATCCCTTGACTGTTCTCTTATGCTTCAGGAGCTTACAGCTATGGGTGTTGAGAATATCATCACTTTTGATGCACATGATCCACGAGTACACAACTCTATTCCACTTAAGGGATTCGAGTCTGTATCATGCACATATCAGTTTATTAAGTACCTTTTACTAGGCGTAGATGATCTTCATATCGACAGCGAACATATGATGGTAATAAGCCCTGATGAGGGTGGTATGGGACGTGCTGTATACTTTGCCAATGTACTTGGCCTTGATATGGGTATGTTCTATAAGAGAAGAGATTACACTAAGATTGTTAACGGACGTAACCCTATCGTTGCCCACGAATTCCTTGGTACTAACGTAGAGGGCAAGGATGTTATCATTATCGACGATATGATATCTTCTGGTGAAAGTATGATAGATGTTGCTTCTGAGTTGAAGAAGAGAGGTGCAAGCAGAGTATTCTGTGCAACTACATTTGGGCTTTTCACTAACGGCTTTGATAAGTTCGATGAAGCTTACGAAAAGGGTATTATCGATAAGATTCTTACTACTAACCTTGTTTACCAGCCAGCAGAGCTTCTTTCTAAGCCTTGGTATATCAACGTAGACATGAGTAAATACATGGCTCTTCTTATTGATACACTTAACCATGATTCTTCAATCAGTGATCTTCTTAATCCTGTTGACAGAATCCAGAAGAGAGTTAAAGAGTATAACGAAAGATATGCTAAGTAATAGATGACCATAAGGTCTTAGCATTTATATATATAACAGGGAATATTTATCAGTATAATGTATGGCGGCGGCTATATAATGTATTGGTAACTATTCCCTTTTTATTGCAGCTTACATCTTAAGATGATAAGGTACTGAATGTAATTAATATTTAATGTAATAATACAACCATTCATAACTAATAATAAATAAAGCCTTTCTGCAGCAATGCAACAAATAAAAAACGGTTACTATATTATCGCTATGTAATATAGTAACCGTTATTTTAAGCTATTCAATTGTGTTTTCCTCCAAATCATTATTCTTTTAATTAACTATTCTACAATGAATTTAATTATTCATAATGCTTGGTATGTGTCATATTTCCATTGGACTATACCTTCCTTTCTCACTCAATTCCTTACATCTATATTAACATTCTTAATGAATGGTTTCGATATATAATCTATCTATTAATATATTGTCTTATGAACTTGTCTCTTTTAATATAGTTAATATATATCTTTTATATCGATTATTAATATGTTTAAGGTCTTGTTTGTTTGTAACTGTATATTAACATGCACTTGTTGATTTGTCAACTCTTTTTTAGATTATTTTTTATTATTTTTAAACTTGTCATTCAGTTGTTTGATAGTAATGTGAATTGTTTGAATTGTGTCAATATTGCAGTATATTGTATACGTTATTATGATGATTGTACAATATTAAACCCTCATATATTGAACTCCTTATACAGCCTTTCTCTTTCACTTTCATCTGTCACCTTTGCTATATCTTCCACTCTGCCTCTTTTCTTTAGTTCCACTACTAGCCTTGCTAATTTCTCCTCTCCTTTTATCTTTCCTCTTGCTTCTCCTCTTGCCTCTCCTCTTGCTTCCCCTATCGCTTCTCCTTCCTCATAGCTCTGCTTTTTCACGCCATCTATATATGCCTTTTCATCAAATTCTGTTAGCAACATATCTGTCACCTCCGCCATATTTTTACTAAGGATATCCTTTAGTACATTATCGCGTATTGCTTCATCAATTGCAAGTGCTACTGCCTCTGCAAATATTTCTTTCTTATTGATTGACTTCATTTCTTTTTTATATTCTTTTGTCAATGTATCACTTTTCATTCTTACAAGTGTGATAAATCTGGAATACTCCATAAGCTTCTGACACTTTTCCATCAGCTCCTGATTACACCCATAGTTGATATTCAATAATTGTACGACTACTTCTACGCTTGGTTTATTTGTTTTGTCAGCCTCTGTACCTGCTGTATCTTTTAAGCCTTCCCCTTCTGGCACCTGCACAAATGCATCTGATAATCTTAGTTCCTGCTCCTCCGGCTGCTCTTCTGTTCCATTATAGAAAACAACATATCTTGGAAATGGCAGCTTAACAAGCCGCTCATTATATATAAGCAGATTATTCTGATCTATATATCCCTTATACAGCTCAGCAAAATAAATCAGCCCTCTTACCGGCATATTGGGATTCACGCTGCTCTGATGCTCATAAAGATTCAATTCACTGTTAATAATGAACGAAATGTCATTCTTATAGCCTATATATATGGCATCCTCTATCGTGGTAATTGTTATAAGGCTGTCATCCATATGCTCTGTATTATTCAATGCATTGTACAAACTAAGCAAATCCTTTTTATACTTTCGTTGTAATCGACCCAATATATGTTGTAATCAACTTATTTTTTGTTCATTAAACAAATCATATCAAAATAGAAAATATAAGATAATAAAAACGGCTACTATATTATCGCTATGTAATATAGTAACCGTTATTTTAAGTTATTCAATTGTTTTTCCTCCAAATCATTATTCTTTTAATTAACTATTCTACAATGAATTTAATTATTCATAATGCTTGGTATGTGTCATATTTCCATTGGACTATACCTTCCTTTCTCACTCAATTCCTTACATCTATATTAACATTCTTAATGAATGGTTTCGATATATAATCTATCTATTAATATATTGTCTTATGAACTTGTCTCTTTTAATATAGTTAATATATATCTTTTATATCGATTATTAATATGTTTAAGGTCTTGTTTGTTTGTAACTGTATATTAACATGCACTTGTTGATTTGTCAACTCTTTTTTAGATTATTTTTTATTATTTTTAAACTTGTCATTCAGTTGTTTGATAGTAATGTGAATTGTTTGAATTGTGTCAATATTGCAGTATATTGTATACGTTATTATGATGATTGTACAATATTAAACCCTCATATATTGAACTCCTTATACAGCCTTTCTCTTTCACTTTCATCTGTCACCTTTGCTATATCTTCCACTCTGCCTCTTTTCTTTAGTTCCACTACTAGCCTTGCTAATTTCTCCTCTCCTTTTATCTTTCCTCTTGCTTCTCCTCTTGCCTCTCCTCTTGCTTCCCCTATCGCTTCTCCTTCCTCATAGCTCTGCTTTTTCACGCCATCTATATATGCCTTTTCATCAAATTCTGTTAGCAACATATCTGTCACCTCCGCCATATTTTTACTAAGGATATCCTTTAGTACATTATCGCGTATTGCTTCATCAATTGCAAGTGCTACTGCCTCTGCAAATATTTCTTTCTTATTAACTGACTTCATTTCTTTCTTATATTTCTCCGTCAACATATCGCTTTTCACTCTTACAAGTGCAATAAATTTGGAATACTCCATCAGCTTCTGGCACTTTTCCATCAGCTCCTGATTACACCCATAGTTAATATTAAGTAGTTGTACAGTTACTTCTACGCTAGGTTTATTAGCTTCTTCTACTACTATACCTGTCCGTGCTTCCCCCTCAGGCACCTGCACAAATGAATCTGACAATCTTAATTCCTGTTCCTCTGGTTCGCCCTCTGTTCCATTATAAAAAACAACATATCTTGGAAATGGTAATTTCACAAGCCGCTCATTATATATAAGCAGATTATTCTGCTCTATGTAGCCCTTATACAGCTCAGCAAAATATATAAGCCCTCTTACAGGCATATTGGGATTAACGCTGCTTTGATGCTCATAGAGATTCAATTCGCTATTTATAATAAATGAAATATCATTCTTATACCCTATGTATATCGCATCCTCTATCGTGTTAATTGTAATCAGGCTCTCATCTGTATGCTCTGTATTGTTCAACGCATTGTATAAACTTAACAAATCCCTCTTATTATTAAAAACCTTCCTGAACAATGTATCCTTGAACTTTCTGTTTAGCTTCAAATTCATACCTCCTAGTTTTACGAAGTAAAATGCGACTGCCTTTGCAGGAGCAGAGGTATTTACCCTCCGTACTTCTAATTTCATTACTAATCTTATTACTAATTTAATTACGTTTTTATTGTCATACTAGTAATAATAGTATTGGTATTATATAAACATATTTGCTGTATATTTACAATATGCTTTTTATACACTTGTTGTATGTTGAAGGATAAATGTTGTAATTGGTAATATTTTTGTTTCAACACATCATTAACAGACATTATTAACAGGCTGCTTTTAATATATTCAGAATTATAAATGCATCCTCTCTTTTCAATAAAATATTTAGCAAAATAATTACAATTAAATAAAAATAAATCCCCCATTCATACTCACATGGGTTGTATGAATGGGGGATTATAACGATTACATATTAAATTATATTTAAGATGTATCGTCATACCTTTATGAAATAAGCTGTTCTTATGTATTAGCTACATACTGCCTAAATTACTGAAGGAGTGTAAGAACACCCTGGTTAGCCTGGTTAGCCTGTGCAAGCATAGACTGTCCAGCCTGAGCTAAGATGCTGTTCTTGCTGTAGTTAACCATTTCTTCAGCCATATCTGTATCACGGATACGTGACTCTGCTGTCTGAAGGTTCTCAGAAGCTGTATCAAGGTTGTTGATTGTGTGCTCAAGTCTGTTCTGAACAGCACCCATCTTACCTCTTGCAGCAGATACCTTCTTAATAGCTGCATCAATAGTTGTAGTAGCTGTCTTAGCGCTCTCCTGAGTGCTTAAGTTAACACTACTTCCACCAACACCAAGTGCGTCAGCGCTCATGTCATCAAGTGTAAAGCTCATTGTCTGACCTTCGTTAGCACCAATCTGGAGCTCAATACCCTTGCCTGTTGCTGTTGTTGATGGCTTTAAATTGACACTTGTAGTAGCTGCCTGATCTACTTCTGCATTAATACCTGTCTTAGCACTTATTAACTTAGCCATTGCAGATGCATCATTAACACCTACTGTTCCATCTGTCTTTTCAGTTTGAACATAATTAACATCCTTATAATTATCACCTAACTTAGAAGGATCTGTAACATATGCGAACTTTTCACCATTTACTGTGAAAATCTTATCTTCAATGTTACCTGTACCAGCATATGCACCTATTGCCGCATTAATAGATGTATAAGCCTCTGAACCAGTAGGCTGTGCACCAGCTACTACACCTGCTGCACCATCAACACTAATCAATACGCTATTTGGAGAATCACTAGCATCCTTAGTTGTAAATGTAACTGTATCAGTTTTATTTGCTATATCAAATTTATCACCAAGTGATGTATTAGATAACGCCTTAGCAATTGCTTTAGCTGTTTCAGCAGCAGTTGCAGTTTCCTGTGCAGCTGATCCAACTTCATTTCCATCTTTGTCCTTAAAGGTCTTTGTTCCCTTATCATAAGAAACTGTTACAGATGTTGTTGTAGCATTATTGTTCTTATCTAACATAGTTACTGAATATGTTGTGCTTTTACCATCAGCAAGAGCTGTTACTGTTCCTGATGTATTAACCTGAGCTACTGCTGCATGATTAGTTGTTGCACCTGTTGCTGCACTCTTACTTACAGAAGCCTGAACTTTGCTTCCTGACTGTGAACCATCAAGTAACTTCATAGTATTGAACTCTGTTGTATCAGAGATTCTTGTTAACTCACTCTGAAGCTGTTCGATTTCGTTCTGTACTGCTTCTCTATCGTCATCTGTCTCTGTTCCGTTAGCTGCCTGTACTGAAAGCTCTCTCATTCTCTGAAGGATTGAGTGTGATTCATTTAAAGCACCTTCTGCTGTCTGGATAAGTGAAATACCATCCTGAGCATTAGTTGAAGCCTGATTAAGACCTCTGATCTGTCCTCTCATCTTCTCTGAGATAGAAAGTCCTGCTGCATCATCTGCTGCACGGTTGATTCTGTAACCTGAAGATAACTTCTCTGTTGACTTTGACTGTGCTGATGAAACTCCGCTAAGCATTCTGTTAGCGTTCATAGCTGACATATTGTGTTGTACTACCATAGTATGTACCTCCGTGTAAATATAATAATTTTTTCTGGGGAATCCGTTCCCTCAAATGCTTCATGCACATTTGCTTACCAGTTACTTGAATATAAACAATTCGCATAAAGCAAATCCTTTATAATAAGCAGAACTTCCATGCTAATTCTGCGTATTATCCTTGTTTGCCATCTTGTCTTCTTTAATCAGACGGCGTATCTTGGTAAGTGTGTCTGGTGAAAACTTGGATTCTGCATAATAAGGAGAAATGAAGCGTGATGCTTCTTTGCCTTCCTTCTCTTTGTTTCTTGCAAGCACCTTGCTTCTTACAATATTCAGTTCCCTAGGGGCATCTATCAGAAGGTGAATATTTCCCTCTGAACCTCCCGAATAAACAACCCTTATATCCTCACCTATGTTGATAAATTCACCAGGCTTAATCGTAAGCTTTAACATATAACCTCCTTGTTAACCTGTTATCTGCAACAATTTATCTTAAAATGTTGCATCCTTTGAATGTTTGTTCTACTCAATTACATATTCTATATCGTCATATAATAATAATACTTAACTGCAATTACTAATAAAATTATAAAAATAGTTTGGGTTAAAAATGTTATTGTTTTATTTTTATTATCTTATTTTTATTATCTTTTTTTATTATCTTATTTTTTATTATCTTGTTTTTTATTATCTTATATTTTTATTTTCTTATTATTTTTATATTCTTTCACGACTTTTTCAAGTTATGAATTCACCTTATAAATTCACACTTAAGAATACCGAATCTTTATCATCCTGCTTTATCCCAAGATATCTTTTAGTTATTTCGTATGATGAATGATTATATATATCCATAAGAACTGCTGGTGGTGTTCCATACTTCCATGCATAATATCCGAATGTTTTTCTCATAGAGTGGCAGCTTATTCCATTCTCCATATTAAGGGAAGAGGCTGCCTGCTTTATTATCCGGAATGCCTGTGAACGGCATAGATGGGTGTGTTCTTTCTGCCCCATAAATATATATTCATTTACGTCAAAATAGTGCAGACTGTTAAGATATGTCTGCAATCCGGTTCTTGTACTTGCGTTAATAGCTATTCGGTTTTCTTTTCCAGTCTTTTTCTCTGTCACTATTATATGTTTTTTGAAACATTTTTTCCTGGAATCATAAACATCGTTCCATTTCAGCTTCAGTATATCACTTATTCTTAATGCTGAATTAACGCCAAGACATATTAAGGCATAGTTGCGGTAGTTCGTTTTCTGCTCCAGATAATAGTTTCTAAATGCTTCTAATTCTTCATCGTTACGTATTGGTTGTGCTGTTCCCATATCAAATCCTCCATTTAATTCAAAAGGATGCAACATTTTAAGATAAATTGTTGCATCCTTTTTTATTAATTATATGAATTCTAAAAGTTTTTATTCAATATGTTTATCCATTACATCTACTGATATAACGCATGATACAGCTTTAAGAACTTTTCATCTCTTTTTGCTATTGTTTCGTCATCCTTACCATCAGAATAATCATAGAAACCTTTCTTGCTCTTAACACCATATTCTTTTGCATCGCAATGTTCCTTAAGAAGTTCTGGTCCTTTAGAAACATATGTCACCATGCACACATCAAAGGCGGACCGACACCTTAGACCCTAGTATCGCTCCGCCTTTAACAGCATTATATTATAACACTATACATCATTATATTTCTAGAAATCAACTTCTGTATCATAGTAGCAGCACTTAAGAAGCTTCTCCATCTCTTCCTGGCTTGGCTGACGTGGGTTAGAGCCTGTACATGCATCCTTGATAGCATTAGCTGCAACATCTGGAAGCTTAGCAAGGAATTCATCTTCTGGAACGATTCCCTGTTCTGCTGGAAGTCCACCCTCACCATAGTTCTTAATGCACTGTGGTATGTTAAGCTCGTCATTCATCTTACGAAGCATAGCGATTAAGTTATCAATCTTAGCTTCAGTTGTATCTCCACCTAAGCCTAAGAAATCAGCTATGTATGCATAACGCTTAGCTGCTGTCTCGTCCTTAGAGTTAAACTTGATAACCTTAGGAAGATACATAGCATTAGCTGCACCATGGATAATATGTCCACCTTCAAATGCTGCACCTGTCTTATGTGCCATAGAGTGTACAATACCAAGTAATGCGTTAGAGAATGCCATACCTGCAAGACACTGTGCGTTGTGCATTGCATCTCTCTTCTCCATATCTTCGTTATATGAACCAACAAGATCATCCTTAATCATCTTCATAGCATGAAGAGCAAGTGCATCTGTATAATCACAGTTAGCTGTTGATACATAAGCTTCAATAGCATGTGTCATAGCATCCATACCTGTATGTGCTACGAGCTTCTTAGGCATAGTCTCTGCAAGCTCTGGATCAACAATAGCAACATCAGGAGTAATCTCAAAGTCTGCTAAAGGATACTTAATACCTTTCTCATAATCTGTAATAACTGAGAATGCTGTAACCTCTGTAGCTGTACCTGATGTAGATGAAACAGCACAGAAATGAGCTTTAGTACGAAGCTTTGGTAAACCGAATACCTTGCACATATCTTCAAATGTTGTTTCTGGATATTCGTACTTAATCCACATAGCCTTTGCTGCATCGATAGGAGAACCACCACCAATAGCTACTATCCAGTCTGGCTGATATTCTTCCATAACCTTAGCACCCTTCATAACTGTATCAACTGAAGGATCTGATTCGATACCCTCGAATAACTTAACTTCCATTCCTGCTTCCTTAAGATAATCCTCAGCTCTCTGAAGGAATCCGAAACGCTTCATAGAACCACCACCAACACAGATGATAGCCTTCTTTCCTTTAAGAGTTTTAAGTGCTTCAAGAGCTCCCTTACCATGATATAAATCTCTTGGTAATGTAAAACGTACCATAATCCTGTACCTCCTAAAAATAGAATTAAATAATATGTGATTAATATGGATTAATGTAATAATCCACCGGTTGCACCCCACAATGCAATCATTCATTTGTTTGATTAGATTGTTAATACTCTAACAATCTTTATATCAATAGTATATACCCCTTTTTTTGTTATTTCAAGTAATTATATGTTAATTTATTGTATTTTATATGTATTTTATTTGTATTTATTACATATAGCTTTTCAGGCATAAGAATTATCTTACAAATAAAAGCTCCTAATATGCTAAAAGCCCTGATTCAGCCAGCAGCACAATGCGATATACACGATATTGCAGTACTGCTGGTCAAACCAGAGCCTTATTATTATCTATTTGATTGTTGTTTGATTGTTGTTTAATTGTTATCTGTTTTATTATTTCATAAGATTAATCCAGATATAGATTTATCCAGAGATTTATCCAATAACTTCCTTTACTGTCTTAACAACATTATCAACTGTGAAGCCAAAGTGCTCGAACAATGTAGCTGCTGGACCAGAAGCACCAAAGCCCTCCATAGCAATAACCCTGCCATCAAGTCCTACATACTTATACCAGCCAAAGTCTGAAAGTGCCTCAACTGCAACTCTCTTTCTTACAGCATTAGGAAGCACGCTTTCCTTATATTCTGCTGACTGCTTATCGAACAGCTCCATGCTTGGCATACTTACAACTCTTACATCTATGCCATCCTTCTTAAGTTCTTCCTTTGCATTTACTGCAAGGCTTACTTCTGAACCGCTGGCGATTATAATAGCATCTGGAACTTCCTTCTGCGAATCTGCGATTATATATCCACCCTTAAGTGCATCCTTAGATGAACCCTCCATCTGTGGGAGATTCTGTCTTGTAAGTACAAGTCCTGTTGGTCCGCACTCGTTCTCAACCGCATACATCCATGCTGCTGCTGTTTCTGTTCTGTCGCAAGGTCTGAATACTGTGAAGCCTGGAAGTGAACGGAATGCTGCGAGCTGCTCGATAGGTTCATGTGTTGGTCCATCCTCGCCTACACCTATGCTGTCATGAGTGAATATATATGTTAATGGAAGCTGCATAAGTGCTGTAAGTCTTGCCATTGGCTTAACATAATCACTAAACACAAAGAAGGTTGCAACAAACGCCTTAAGTCCACCGTGAAGCATAAGTCCGTTTCCTATTGCTGCCATAGCCTGCTCTCTTACACCAAAGTGAAGATTGCTTCCTGCATAATTATCCTTAGAAAAATCTCCTGCATCCTTTAGGTTAGTCTTGTTAGATGGTGCGAGATCTGCTGAACCACCTATAAGATTAGGCATAGCCTTCTTTATCATATTAAGGATAGTTCCACTTGTATTTCTTGTAGCTTCAGCTTTATCTCCCTTTGCCCAATATTCATCAGAATTGAATAAATCAGACATATCATATCCATCAAAGTAGTTATCCCATAATTCTTTCATTTCTGGATATTTCTCTACATAAGCTGCAAACAGCTCATTCCACTTATCCTCTGCCTTTGCCATATTAGCTGAAAGCTCTTTATAATGGTCATATACTTCCTGTGGAACCTCGAAGTCACCCTTACATGGCCATCCGATATTTTCCTTAAGTGCGGCAACATTATCAACACCAAGTGGCTCACCGTGTGCACTAGCCTTACCCTGCTTAGCAGGACAGCCGTATCCTATAAGAGTATTAACTTTAATAAGTGATGGTCTTGTCTTATCAGCCTTAGCTTCTTCTATAGCCTTTCCTATTGCACAAAGATCGTTGCCATCCTCTACTTCTATTGTCTGGAAACCAAATGCCTTGAATCTTGTCACAACATCCTCTGTGAATGCTATATCTGTGCTTCCTTCAATAGATATATTGTTAGAATCGTAAAATACAATCAGCTTTGAAAGTCCTAATGTTCCTGCGAGTGAGAAGCATTCAGATGAAATACCTTCCATCATGCAGCCATCTCCTCCTAAAACATATGTATAGTGGTCAACTACAGGATATCCTTCCTTGTTGAATACAGATGCAAGATGTGCTTCTGCCATAGCCATACCTACTGCCATAGCCATACCCTGTCCAAGTGGACCTGTTGTAGCCTCAACACCTACTGTATGTCCATACTCTGGATGTCCTGGTGTTAAAGAACCAAACTGTCTGAAGTTCTTAACCTCATCAAGTGAGAGATTACCTATTCCAAAAAGGTGGAATAATGAGTAAAGTAACATAGAACCATGTCCACCGGAAAGAACGAATCTATCCCTGTTGATCCATTCAGGATTCTGTGGATTATAGTTCATATGCTTTGAGAATAACTCATAAGCTATAGGTGCTGTTCCAAGTGGCAGACCAGGATGTCCTGAATTAGCCTTCTGGATAGCATCAGCGGATAACACCCTGATCGCGTTTACTGACATTTCTTCAATATTCATATTAATCCTCCATTTCTATGATGTATTTCCACATCTTATGTTTACTCTTTTTTCAATCCTTAAAGTCTGCCTCTGTAAGGAATATCACATCACCAGTATCACTGCGCTTCTTCTTAAGACCACCAAAGAACTTTCTTGATGCTCTCCTTTCAGAGTTTGCGATTGCTTTATTAACAACTTCTTTAATATCATCAAGCTTGATATTATCATTTATGTTATGAAGCTTATCTATCTTAAGATAAAGCTCAAGAAGTGCATCATCACCTACTTCATACTGTCTCTTTCTTGCAAATCTTTTAGCCATTTCCACAAGCTCATTAACATTATACTGCTTAAGAGTTATCTTATGGTTAAATGTTTTAGTAAGCTCTGGGTTAAAGTTAAGAAGCACATTCATTTCTGCATCTGAATCTTCAAATATAACTATCATTCTGTCTGTCTCTTCATGCATACATGAAACTATCTCATTTATCCTCTTAGGCTGGATAGTTCCTGCTCCTTCTACGATAAGTGCTGTTCCCTTAAGCTTACCCATCGCCTTTACTATACCTCTCTGGTTGATACTTTCGCCAGATGTTTTGGCTATCTTCTTAGGCTTGTCAGGATATACATAATTAATCGCCCTTACTATTGTTCTTGCAAGATCTGTCTTGTCAGAGCTTGAGTTACCAGATATAAGAATATTACCGCATGCTGATGTTTTCATATTCATCTCTTTATCAAGTGACTCAAACAGCTCGACGAGCTGTGCCTCAAGTCCTGGCATTTCTCTGTACTTTCTGAATATCTTTGCTAATTCTCCAGAAAGCTTCTTCTCTGACTGTTCTTCATCCATATCATCCATCTGCTTACCATCCTTGATGTCGCTATCAGAATAAACAGCTGTTGTTTCTGAATATGATGCTGCTGTTTCATTTACCTGCACTGCTATGCTATCAGCTGCATATGAAGCTTCATCTACCTTATCCTGTTTCTGTTCGTATTCCTTAAGCATTTCGTCAGTTACAGGACTTAACTTTGCTGTATCAAGTGAAAGCTCTTCATTTAAATCATCTTTGTTATCTTCGTTATCTTTATCCACCAGACTGTCAAAGTTCACTACCTTAGCGTTATTCTGTGGTGTCTGTGCAGCCATATCAGATGTATTGATAACCTCTTTAGCAGCCTCTTGTTCTGCATTCTTAAGTTCTTTTACTGTATTCTGTTCAAGGATAAATGCTGCTTTGCCTGTTCTCATGGCAAGGTCACGTCTGGCCGAATCAAGTGCAACCTCTGCCTCTGCAAGTCTTTTCGCCTCTGCTTCATCGAATTCTGTGCCTTTGTTTAAAGCCTCTTCCTTCTTCCTTGCGATTATACGTTCATAAGCCTTGCTCTTCTCATCCTTTTCATCAAGCATACGTTCAAGCTCTGCCTTAGAGAACTCCTTCGTATCCTGCTTTCCATACTTTTCTTCCCTTACAGATTCTATCCAGTCTGTGATACTTAGCTGGCCTTCTATCTGCTCATCCTCTGTCTGGTCATCATTATATGGCTGCTCACTGTCTGTATCTGCTGATGCAGTCTTTGCTAAGGTATTATCAACAT
>OGII01000779.1_pt1 | contig 27023 bp, 16 predicted proteins | sample 1571701 | NCBI WGS metagenome assembly OGII01 (sample SAMEA2581950, study PRJEB24529) | metagenome | biome: Human gut stool | place: China | collected 2011
CACGACATCCGGGGCGGTCTGCTACTATGGTAATTCAATCTCTGTGTATATGTTATGTCTATGAAATTGCTTCCAGCAGTTTGATGGCGTCAACATATTGCGCTATGCCTTCTGCCACCTTCTTGGCGTCGCTCATGGCGAGCACCACCGTTGAAGGGCGGTTGACCACGTCGCCGCCGGCAAACACTCCCTTGCGGGTTGTCATGCCGTAGGGCATGTCGCGTGTCAGCACATAGCCGCGGTCGTCAACGTCGATTCCTTCCGTTGTGGAGACTATACGGCTGGCTGGCTGTGAGCCGACAGCCATTATCACCACGTCGGCGTCTTCTTCGTGACGCTCGCCGTTGCACTCAATCACCACGTCGGTTATATCGCCTGCATCGTCGTGGATGTCGACAATGCTCGACTGCCATTCAAACTCCACTCCTTCGGAAACCGCCTCGTCGTATTCGGAGCGCAGCGCCGACATATCGTTGATTGTGCGGTGGTAGACCACCGTCACCTTCTCCGCGCCCAGTCTCACTGCCGAGCGTGCCGCGTCCATAGCCGTGTTGCCGCATCCTATCACAAAGACGCGGTCGCCGTTGCCCACAGGCACTTCGTTGCGGTCGAGGTTGCCCTCGTTGTAGAGGCTCACGCGGCGCAGGAAGTATATGGCTTGGCGCACACCGCGCAGGTGTCCGCCGGGAATTTGCAGTTTCTTGGGCTTGGCTGTGCCTGTGCCCATGAAGATGGCGTCGAAGCCGCGGTCGAACATCTGGTCGACGGTCAGGTCCTGACCGATGGTCGTGTTGCAGCGGAAGACCACTCCGAGTTCCTCGATTTTGCGGATTTCGCGGCGCACCACCTCTTTAGGCAGTCGATATTCAGGAATGCCGAACATCAGCACGCCTCCCGGTTCTGGCTCCATCTCGAAGACCTCCACCGCGAAGCCTTTTCGCGCAAGGTCGCCGGCGACGGCAAGTCCGGCAGGTCCGCTGCCAATCACCGCCACGAGTCCACGCGTCTTCTGCGGCAGCCGCTCGCGGATGAGCTGCATGTCGCCGTCGAAGTCGGCAACGAAGCGTTCCAGTTTGCCTATAGCCACAGGGCGTTCCTTCTTTCCGAGCACGCAATGCCCCTCGCACTGACGCTCGTGAGGGCATACGCGTCCGCACACGGCAGGCAGGTTGCTCTTGCCGTTGATTATGTGCATGGCGTTTCCGAGATTGCCCATCGACAGTTCGTGAATCCAGTCGGGAATGTCCTGACTGATCGGGCAGCCCTTGCTGCATTGCGGTACCTTGCAGTGAAGGCATCGCTTTGCCTCGTTGATAGCCTCGAGCATAGTGAAACTTTCGTTGGTTTCTGAGAAACGCTCTTTTGTTTTAGCCGATTGTTCCATAACTATATAGTGGTGCAAAATTACGATTCTTGTTTATTATGACAAAATCAAAACGAAACTTTTTGTTTTCGTTTTGAAAGTTTTTTTTAATCCTGACTAGCTTTCGCTATTTCGTTTACCACATTTTTAGCTACATCCACGATGGTTTGTGCCATCTCTGTGTCGGCAGAGCCGGCATCGCCGCCTGCACGCTTGTCGTTGAGGCAGGAGAGTGGCGCAACGGCGCGTTTGGCGCCTATCATGGTGAACAACGGCAGCATCTTGTGGGCGGTTTCAGCCATTTCTTTCAGGTTGTCGTCGGCTATGGCGCGCTCCATGCGCTGGATGTTTTTCCGCGTTTCTTCGGCAAACGTGAGCATAATCTCGCGCGAGGCGTCGGCATCGTCGGCGCTGAACGCTGTCAGTGCGGAGAAGTCGAATGTGTCGGTCTCGTTATTTGCCATGGCAGCCTCAACCACGTCGACAATTTCTTGTTGGCGGAACGGCTTGTGCAGACATCCGGCAAAGCCTTCGCCACGCAGCGAGTCTACGTCCATGTCGCTGCGTGCGGTCACGGCTATTACGGGAATTGACGCTGCCTCGTCGCATCCGAGGGAGCGGAGGTTGCGCAGCAGGTCGAAGCCGTTCATGGCTGGCATCTGGATGTCGGTAAGCACGGCGTCGTGGTGGCATTCTGCGATTTTGACAAACAGTTCCTGTGGCTGCCGGCATACGGTGACGTTGGCACCAAGATTGCGCAGCATGGCTTCCGTGAGCTGCAGTTGCAGATTGTCGTCGTCGATGAGCAGCAGGCTCCACGGCTGGCTGAACCGGGCGTTTGCCGCGGGGCGATCGTTGGCAGATGTTGTGTCGGCATCGGCTTTAGGCATCGGCAGCTCGACGCCGAACCGGCTGCCTTCTCCTGGTTTGCTGCTCACGCTCATCGTGCCTCCGAGCAGAGCCACGAGTTTCTGTGTTATCGACAGTCCGAGTCCGAAACCTTCCTGTCCCTGCGCGCTTTTCAGACGGGTAAACTCCTGGAATATCCGTTTCTGCTCGTCTTCGGTCATTCCGCATCCGGTGTCGGCTACGCTGATGCTTAGCCGTCCGTTGTCGAGTTTTGCAGACATTGACACAGAGCCTTCCTTGGTGAATTTCATTGCATTCGACATCAGATTCTCGACAATCTGTCGGATGCGGAAAGGATCGCCTGAGAAATAGCCGTCGAGCGCGCTGTCGCAGTCGTATTCAAGGCGCAGACCCTTTGCGGCTGCTGCCGGACGGTAGCTGTCGGCAACGGCGTTGAGCAGTTGCTGCGGGTTGAACGCCGCGGTGTTGATGTCCATCTTATCGGCGTCCAGACGGTGGTAGTCGAGCAGCGAGTTGACAAGGTCAAGCAGATGTTTCGCCGACGTCTGCATATTGCCGAGGTATGCCGCGCGTTTCTTTCCGTCGGCTGTCTTGTCGAGCAAATCGGCATAGCCGATTATCGAGCCGACAGGAGCCTTGATGTCGTGGGTGATGGTGAGCATCAGCCTTTGGCGCACGTCGAGCAGGTCCTCGGCGCGTTTCTTGGCTTTTTCCAGCTCGTGGCGGTAATGGTTGCTGCGGGTGATGTCGCGCCATATCATAAACAGAAACGCCATTGCCAGAACCACTGCGGCAAATGCTATTGCGGCAATCTCACGGGCGGCATGGCGTCGCACCGATTCGGCTTGCAGATGCTTTGTCTCTGCCGTGCGCGAGCTCTCGTCGACAATCACGGCAAGCAGCTCGCTCACCTTGCGGCTCAGCATCTGTCCGTTGATGCGCAGTTCCGCCGTCTGCCGCTTCAGCTGTGCGATTTGTCCGATGCGGTGTCCGTCGACCCGCTTGCGCACACCGGCAAGCATCCTCGCCACAGTGTCGGCGGGGTTGATGGTGTTGGCGAGCGTGTCGGTGTGGTGTTCCGTCACTGTCTCGCTCACGTGCTGCGGATTGTTGTCTTCCTTTGAGAAAGCATCGCGCAGACGTCCGAAAAAGTTTTTCCGTTTCTTGTGAACCACATATTCGCTTGTGCGCACCGTTTGCGAATGCTGCACTTTCGGCGCCGCTATCTCGCGGTTCTGGTTCGCTATGAGGTCGTTGATATATTGTTGGTAAAGTTCGTCGGAGTTGTCGGCCTCCATTGCGTCGAGCAGGTTGTCCATGTTGTCAACCTTTCTGCCGAGCAGCATTTTCACAGAGTCGAGCCTCGCCACCTGTGCGCGGTCGTTGACGATGGCGCGCAGCGAATCGACTGCCTGTGCTGTCAGCATCATAGCATCGACATAAGACTGAAACAGGTCGGTCTGCCCGGCGCTCAACGCCTGTCCAATCACCTCCGCCTGATACAGCTGGCTCACAACGTCGTTTGTGGCACGTTGCCGGTTGTTGATGGTGCGTTCGGCACCGTCGGAGCGTGTCAGCGAGTCGAGAACGCCTACAATCAGCCACACCGCCGCCAAAAACAACGCTATCACCGCCGCATATCCCACGGCAGCCTTCATCTTGGTCGATAAATTCAATCGTTTCATAACCTTTGCAATTTAAGGGGAATCCAAAGGTAGCAAAAACCTCCAAATTCGCCAAAATTCGTAGTGTTTAGGCAAAAGATCGCTCAGAAAAATGTAGTATTGAGGCAAAAGATCGCTCAGAAAAATGTAGTGTTTAGGCAAAAGATCGTGTAAAAAAGTGTATCTTTGCAATGTAATTGTCTAAAATATAGAAAAATAATCCTTAATGTCTGAAAGATATGGAAAGAACGGTAATGATGCAATTGAAAAATTGGAAAAACAGTCAGTTCAGAAAACCTTTGATTTTGACAGGGGCAAGGCAGGTTGGGAAGACGTATGTGCTGAAAGAATTCGGCAAGAAGGAATTTAAAAATGTTGCATACGTAAACTGCGACAACAACCCTGACGTGCGAAGCCTTTTTGATGAGGATTATGATATGAAAAAGGTGCTGATGATAATAGGTGCGATTACGAAGCAGCCTATTGTCCCTGGCGAAACCTTAATAATTCTTGATGAAATTCAAGAGTTGCCGAGAGGCCTCTCTTCGTTAAAATATTTTTGTGAGGAAATTCCGGAATACCATGTCGTGGTGGCTGGCTCGTTGCTTGGCGTGGCGATGCGGCAAGGTGAATCGGCGCCAGTGGGGAAGGTTAATGTTATGCAGATGTTTCCAATGTCGTTTGAAGAATATCTGATGGCAAGGGGAGAGTCGCAGGTTTGTGGACTGCTTGGCAAGAAAGATTGGGCGTCGATTAACATACTTCACGATAGGCTTACTAAATTACTCCGGGAATATTATTTTGTCGGAGGTATGCCGGAGGCTGTGAAGACGTTTATCGACACAAATGATGTAAATGCGGTGAGGCAGGTGCAAAACGACATTTTGTTTGTTTATCGCAGCGATATGTCAAAGCATGTGACGCCAACTGTGGCAACTCGTATAAGTATGGTATGGCAGTCGATTCCGACGCAGCTCGCCCATGAGAACAAAAAGTTTATTTATGGTGCTGTCAAGGCCGGTGCGAGGGCGAAGGACTTCGAGTTGGCAATACAATGGTTGGTGGATGCCGGGTTGGTTTATCGTGTGCCGCGTGTGAAAACAGTTGGAAAACCATTGAAATTTTATGAAGATTTCAATGCATTCAAGCTGTTTGTTGTCGACAGTGGACTCCTTGGAGCAATGGGCGAGATGGAGCCGATTGACATGCTTATGCCAGGCAATTCAATGGCGGAAAGCAAAGGTGCGTTTACGGAGAACTATGTGCTGTGCCAGCTGATGTGTCTAAATGACATCCATTGTTATTATTACAGCCGCGATGATTCCAGACTGGAGATAGATTTTGTTGTGCAATATAAGGGCGAAATAGTGCCGATAGAGGTTAAGGCAGAGGAGAATTTGAGGTCAAAGTCGCTTCGCTCGTTTGTTGACAGTCACAAGGGGCTGGAGGGAGTCAGATTCTCAATGTCGCCATACCGTAGGCAGGATTGGATGCGCAACATCCCGCTGTATGCCGTAGGCGCATTGTAGGCGGTGCGGTTGGCAAGAATCATAGAAATGCTTGTGGAAAATATGTTGTTAAGCATCTTTTTTGGCGTTGTTGGCGAAAATAATATGACAATAATAATGGAGAATGCTAAAAATATCGTAATTTTGCGCTCAAAATAGGTATAGTTTATATGCAGAATATCAGAAACATTGCCATCATCGCTCACGTGGACCACGGAAAGACGACATTGGTGGACAAAATGCTGCTTGCGGGAAACCTTTTCCGCGACAATCAGAACACAGGAGAATTGATGCTCGACAACAACGACCTTGAACGCGAGCGCGGCATCACAATCCTCTCGAAAAACGTTTCAATCAACTACAACGGTTACAAAATCAATATTATCGACACTCCGGGACACTCCGACTTCGGTGGTGAGGTGGAGCGCGTGCTCAATATGGCTGACGGATGCTTGCTGCTCGTCGACGCTTTCGAGGGCCCGATGCCGCAGACGCGTTTCGTGCTTCAGAAAGCCATCCAGATGGGGCTGAAACCGATTGTCGTAATCAATAAGGTTGACAAGCCGAACTGCCGTCCTGACGAGGTCAACGAGATGGTGTTTGACTTGATGTTCAACCTCAATGCAACCGAAGAACAACTCGACTTCCCGACAATCTATGGCTCTGCAAAGCAGAACTGGATGAGCGACGATTGGAAAAAACCGACCGACAACATCATCCCGCTGCTCGACGCCATCATCAAATATATTCCAGGACCTCAAGTGCTCGAGGGCACTCCGCAAATGCTCATCACGTCGCTCGACTACTCGTCGTATGTAGGACGTATCGCAATTGGCCGTGTGCATCGCGGCGAACTGCGCGAGGGCATGGAGATTGGCCTTTGCAAGAAGGACGGCTCGGTGGTGCGCCAGCGCATCAAGGAGCTTCACACATTCGAGGGTATGGGACGCCGCAAGGTGGAAAGCGTGAAGAGTGGCGACATCTGCGCGCTTGTCGGTATCGAAGGCTTTGAAATCGGTGACACTGTGACCGATCCGGTCAACCCTGAACCATTGGAGCGCATCGCAATCGACGAGCCTACAATGTCGATGGTGTTCACTATCAACGACTCTCCATTCTTCGGAAAAGACGGCAAGTTTGTGACATCGCGCCACATTGCCGAGCGTTTGGAGCGCGAGCTCGACAAGAACCTCGCTCTCCGGGTGAAGAAAGAGCCACACGAGGACGTATGGACGGTGTTCGGCCGTGGTGTGCTCCACTTGTCTGTGCTTATCGAGACAATGCGTCGCGAGGGCTACGAACTGCAGGTGGGACAGCCTCAGGTTATCATCAAGGAAATCGACGGTCAGAAATGCGAGCCGGTGGAGTTGATGACTGTCAACGTGCCTGAAGAGTACTCAAGCAAGATTATCGATATGGTGACACGCCGTCGTGGCGAGCTCGTGTCGATGACCACGCAGAACGACCGCCTGCAGATGGAATTCCACATCCCGTCGCGTGGCATCATCGGTCTGCGCACAAACGTGCTGACGGCATCGGCGGGCGAGGCTATCATGAGCCACCAGTTCTTGGAATATCAGCCGTGGAAGGGCGAAATCGAACGCCGCACCAACGGTTCGCTCATCGCAATGGAGTCGGGCACTGCCTATGCTTATGCCATCGACAAGTTGCAGGATCGCGGACGTTTCTTCATCTTCCCGCAGGAGGAGGTGTATGCCGGACAGGTGGTTGGCGAGAATGCCAAGGACAACGATATCGTGGTGAACGTCACCAAGTCGAAGAAGCTTACGAATATGCGTGCGTCGGGTGCCGACGACAAAGCGCGCATCATCCCGCCGGTTGTGTTCAGCCTTGAGGAGGCGCTTGAATACATTAAGGCTGACGAGTATGTCGAGGTTACACCTAACCACATGCGTATGCGCAAAATCATTCTTGACGAGCTTGAACGCAAGCGCGCCAACAAGAACAATTAGACAATAGGTAAAAAAAGGATTGGCGATGGAATGCGGATGTGATGACGCGTTCCATCGCTTTTTTTAGTATGCAATGAAGCCCCGGTTAACGACTGGGTGATTTCTCTATAACGGAATAGTCCGATTCTCGCCGAATTGTAGTAACTTTGCCGCCCTATGGCAACAACGGTCGATTATAGTTATAAACAGATTTGGCGAGTGGCTTATCCTATTCTGGTAAGCCTTTTGATGGAACAGATGATAGTGCTTACCGACACGGCTTTCATGGGACGTGTCGGCGAGGTGGAACTTGGCGCAGCGGCTATCGCTGGAGTGTTCTATATGGTTATCTTTATGGCTGGCCACGGATTCTGCGTGGGTACGCAGATTCTGATTGCGCGACGCAATGGCGAACGGCGTTACGGTGAGGTAGGGCAGGTGTTCTACCAGGGGCTGTATTTCTTGATGGCGCTTGCCGCGGTGTTGTTTGTCGTATGCCAGATGTATGCCGATGAAATTCTGTCGATGATGATTTCCTCGCCCAATATCCTTGCCAAGGCGGAGGACTATATCCATTGGCGTGTCTATGGCTTCTTCTTTGCCTTTGCCGGCGGTATGTTCAGGTCGTTTTATGTGGGCACGACGCAGACAAAGACTCTCACGCTCAACTCCATTGTAATGGTGCTGTCGAATGTGGTGTTCAACTATGTGCTCGTGTTTGGTAAATGCGGCTTGCCCGCGCTCGGAATCGCCGGCGCGGCGATAGGCTCGTCGCTTGCCGAGTTTGTGTCGCTTTTGTTCTTTATCGGCTATACGCGTGCGAAAATCGATTGCCGTCATTTCGGATTGTCGCGTTTCCCGGCTCTCGACATCAAGCGTCAGCGCTCTATCCTCAGCGTGTCGATGTGGGTGATGGTGCAGAGTTTCGTATCGCTGTCCACGTGGTTTATCTTCTTTGTCTATATCGAGCATCTTGGCGAGGAGTCACTTGCCATAGCCAACCTTGCACGCAACATCAGCGGACTTCCATTTATGATGGTGATAGCGTTTGCCTCGGCGGCAAGCTCGATTGTCAGCAATATGATAGGGGCTGGTCAGACCGACAATGTGGCGCTTGCCATACGCCGCCATATATGGCTCGCATATCTTTGCGTGGTGCCGTTGCTGCTGGTTGTGGCAGCTTTCCCTCAAATGTTTATACGCATCTACACCGACATTCCGCAACTTATCGACGCTGCGGTGCCTACGGTGTGGGTGATGTGTTCTGCCTATGTGGTGCTGGTGCCAGCCAACGTGCTGTTCAGCAGCGTGTCGGGCACAGGCGACACTCGAATGGCATTCTGGCTTGAGATGGCTGCGCTGGTGTTCTATATGATATATAACACATGGGTAGTCTACATCATGCGTGTCGACGTGATGTGGGCATGGACGGCGGAGATTGTCTACGGGTCGCTGATGTTTGCCTTTTGCGGGGCGTACATGCGCCGAGGCTCATGGCGCAGACGCTCCATATGACGCTGCTTACCGAAGCACTACCTTCTGCGTGTCGGCACCTTGCTTGCGGATGTAAATGCCTTTTTCAGGGTTGTTGACTTTCCTGCCTTGCAGGTCGAACCATTCGGCTGCTGCATCGGGTGCTGCAATCTCGGCGACCGCCCCGTTGCCGTCTTTGAAAGGGTCGAGGGCTGCGTTCTTGAACCTTAATTCCGCAACTCTATAAATTCTAACTTTTATAACATCTTGAGCAATAAAAACTTACCCAGTATTTTGCTGTGCCAGAGGATTCACTTAACTTAGTGTTGCAAAAATAATTAAACAAAACCTCATCAGGCATGGCAAAAGTATGAATAAAAATCCGAAAAACTCATCTTTTGGTGGTATATTTCCAATTATGGAGAAATTAGACAGGTACTGATGTTACGGAAGTTTTACCGGACAGCAATATTTGATAATATAGGCTGCAGTTCGGAAGAGCAAAATCAAAAATTTGTTTTGCTCTTCTCTTACCTTGCACTATCTTTGTCCTTGAAAAATATTGAGAGATGGAAATATCCGAACTTTGCGGACTGCTGATGCCGGCAGCCCGCGTTGCGGCATTGGGTAAATGCTTTAAAGATAAAAAGATAAAGAGAATCAAACTTGACGGGCTTGTCGGCTCGGCTCCATCAGTCGTGTTCTCGCAGTTGCCTCGATTGAAGCAACCTTATCTTGCAGTTGCCAACGATATGGACGAGGCGGGATATTTATATAGTGACCTGTGCCAGATTTTAGGTGAACAGGCGGCTTTGCTTTTCCCGTCGGGCTATAAACGCGACATCAAATATGGTCAGGAGGACGCTCCGTCGCAGATTCTGCGTGCGGAGGTGCTTAGCCGATGGGACGACCCTCAGTTGCGCGTTGTGGTCACATATCCTGAGGCGCTTGCTGAAAAGGTGGCTATGCGTCAGCAATTGATCGACAGCACATTGTCGTTTCGTCGTGGCGGCACAGCCGACTTGACGGCGACGGCGCAGCGTCTGCGCGACTTTGGCTTTGTGACGGTCGATTACGTGTACGAGCCGGGGCAGTTTGCCGTGCGCGGCTCCATCCTTGATATTTTTTCATTCACCAATGAGCAGCCCTACCGTATCGACTTTTTTGGCGACGACATCGAAAGCATTCGCACGTTCAATATAGAAACGCAGTTGTCGGAGCGGTCGGTCGATGAGATTACGGTGGTCAATAATTTGTCTACCGGAGCAGGCGGCGGCGAGTCGTTGCTGCGGTTTGCAGGAGCCGACACGGTGTTGCTGATTCACGACCGCGAATGGTTGCGGCAGCGTGTGCGTGCCGTGGCGGAGGAAACGTTGTCGGAGAGTGCGTTGATAGCCGAAGAGGGCGACAGGCACGCTATGGACAATGTGGTCGACGCTGAGCAGTTCTGCTGCGACATCGACAGCCACCGCTATGCCGACTATGCGGTTAACAACCGTGGCGACTATGATGCGGCGCTGACTTTTGACACATCGTTGCAGGGCGTGTTCCACAAAAATTTCGACATCATCAGTTCTACGTTCCGTCAGTTTGAGTCGGACGGCTACAAAATATACATACTTTCCGACAGCGAGCCTCAGTTTGAACGTCTGCGCTCTATCTTCGACGACCGAAAGGACGATATCCGCTTCACGCCGGTGCTGCGCACGCTTCATGAGGGATTTGTCGACAACGAGCGTAAGATTTGCGCGTTTACCGACCATCAGATTTTTGAACGCTTCCATAAGTACACGCTCAAGAGCGACCGTGTGCGTTCGGGCAAGTTGGCGCTGTCGCTTAAGGAGTTGTCGCAGATAGAGGTTGGCGACTTTATTGTGCATGTCGACCACGGAGTGGGACGCTTTGGCGGGTTGGTGCGCACTGCCGTCAACGGAAAGATGCAGGAGATGATAAAACTCACGTATCTCAACGATGATAAGATTTTTGTGTCGATTCATTCGCTCCACAAACTGGCAAAATACCGCGGCAAGGAGGGTGTGCCTCCGAAGCTCAACAAACTTGGGTCGGGGGCGTGGAACAGGGTGAAGGAGCGCACGAAGTCGAAACTCAAAGACATCGCGCGCGACCTTATCCAGCTTTATGCCGCACGCCGCAAGGAGAAGGGATTCGCATATTCGCCCGACGGATATCTGCAGCATGAGCTTGAGGCCTCGTTTATCTATGAGGACACGCCCGACCAGCTGAAGGCGACGGAGGCGGTGAAGGCCGACATGGAGAGCGAACGCCCGATGGACCGCCTGGTGTGTGGCGATGTGGGATTCGGCAAGACGGAAGTGGCGATACGCGCTGCTTTTAAGGCTGCCACCGACGGCAAGCAGACCGCTGTGCTTGTACCCACCACGGTGCTGGCTTATCAGCATTTCACCACGTTCTTAGAACGCTTGAAGGACTTTCCCGTGCGTGTCGACTATCTCAGCCGTGCGCGTAAGCCGAAAGACGTGAAGCGCATCCTTGAGGAATTGAAGGAAGGCAAAATAGACATAATCATAGGCACTCACAAACTTATCGGAAAAACGGTGCAGTTCAAAGACTTGGGACTGCTCGTGGTCGATGAGGAACAGAAATTCGGCGTCGGTGTGAAGGAAAAACTGAAACAGCTGAAGGTGAACGTGGACACGCTTACAATGTCGGCTACGCCGATTCCGCGCACGCTGCAGTTCTCATTGATGGGCGCGCGCGACCTCAGCGCCATCAACACGCCGCCGCGCAACCGCTATCCGATTATAACCAATGTCACTGCCCTCGATGACGAAATACTGCGCGAGGCAATCAATTTTGAGCTGGCGCGTGGCGGACAGGTGTTTATTGTAAACAACCGCATCGAGCAGCTGTTCGACCTTGAGAGCCGGGTGCGCCGTCTGGTGCCCGACGCCCGCACGGTGGTGGGGCATGGGCAGATGGCGTCCGACAAGCTGGAGCAGACAATCATCGACTTCGCCGCGCATCAGTACGACGTGCTGCTTGCCACCACAATCATTGAGAGCGGTATCGATATGCCGAATGTCAACACCATCATAATCAACAATGCGCAGAATTTCGGATTGTCGGAACTGCATCAGTTGCGTGGACGTGTTGGGCGCAGCAACCGCAAGGCGTTCTGCTATCTGCTTGTGCCGCCTGAAGCCGCGCTCACACCGGTGGCACGTCGCCGTCTGCAAGCCATCGAGAGCTTCTCCGACCTCGGCAGTGGCATACATATCGCCATGCAGGACCTTGACATCCGCGGCGCTGGAAACCTGCTCGGCGCAGAGCAGAGCGGCTTTATTGCCGATCTCGGCTATGAGACGTATCAGAAAATTCTCAAAGAAGCGGTGCTTGAATTGAAGACGGAGGAATTTGCCGACACCTTCGCCGACGAGCATCAAGACTCCGCCAACACCGAATATGCCAACGACTGCACTATCGAGAGCGACCTCGAAATCCTCTTTCCGGCATCCTACGTGCCTCAGGAGAGCGAGCGCATACTCCTGTACCAAGAACTCGACAACATGGAGCGGCAGGAGGATGTCGATGCGTTTTGCAAACGTCTTGAAGACCGTTTCGGAGCGATTCCCGACCAAGCGCACGAGTTGATTCTTGTGGTCACGTTGCGCAGGCTTGCCCGCCGTCTCGGCATTGAGAAAATCGTGTTGAAGCAGGGGCACATGACAATGTTTTTCGTATCGTCGGAAAATGCGGCTTATTATCAGTCGCCGGCTTTCGGCCGCATCCTGACTTATCTGCAGCAGAATGTGCGCATAGCCAACCTCAATGAGCACAACAACCGCAGGTCGATGCGCATCGACGGCATCAAGACCGTGCGCGAAGCCACCGACGTTGTGCGCCACATCCTCAATCTCCCCGTATGCGATTAAGTGTCGTTCCTTTCCGTGAAATCCATGCGGAATAGACGATGGAGGGGAAAAGCACACTGTCGCTGAACAAGGAGCTTATACACAAACTATGCTGATGGCAAGGCATCATAAAATAGCTAAACTTTTCGATGGAGATTTTATGGTACGCAATGACGAAGTCGGGAAAGAAGCAGCAACTAAATCAGCGGCCGTTTCATTTTCTTTATAATTTCGTTTGTGGTCTGTTATCCCGAACTCGCGTTATTGTGCAATCACTTTAGCTATACCTAAAAATTGTACTCATGCTTATTGAATACAACGGCATTCATCGTGTGGCTATCATAATTAAACCAATAATGAAATTCTATTGTGTTCCAACCCAAAACAGAAGTATTGACCATATTGTCTCCTATTACAATTGTTCTCCGATTCCTTTGAATTTCTCAATAAAAGCGACGATTTTTTGAAACACAGTTTGCTTCTTTGTCAGATATTGCGGATTCAAAGGACTCATTTTAGGCAAAATATTATTGAAGTCTGTCCCATTCTCATTGGCAAATTTACGTTTCAACGAGAGTTCAATATAATGCTGGGCTTCTTTTTCATTCAGATTTTCACCTGCAATCAAAGCAACAGCTTCTTTTTTCAATTCTGCTTGTGCATATTCATAGAACGCCTTTATAACATCCGTTCTATCAACATACGAATCCAAGTTTGATTGATTGATAAAATCAATTATCAGACTCTCTTTGGATCTGTTACCAACACTTGACCTGATAACTCGGCGAATTTCTTCTATCAATGAAGCCTTATCCAACTTCTTTTTATTCTTATCGAATATAAGTTCAAGAATATAATCCAAATCTATTTCTTGCGATTTAAGCAGGTCTATCTCGAATATGACATCATCCCAGTCTATTTTTGATTTTTCAGTTTTCTTTCCCTCTCTTTCATGCCTCAACCAATCTCTGATGTCGTTATAAGTTGATTTGTAATCCTGAATAATTCTATCAGACGGCATTTCCAATTTTTGCATTTTAGTAATGTCATCATCTGTTACAAAATATTCTTTTTTAAACGCATCTACTGCTTCCGGATTATCAGTATCAACAGTTTGGAATGCTTTTAAAGCTGTAAATTCATCATAATTCTGCAATATGTTTTCCACCCGCAGATATTCGCCAAACAACTTGACAAATTCTTTCTTATCCTGTTCTGTAGCAATATCATCTGTATCGGGAAATTTATCATTCAGTTCTTTTACAATTTCGATATATCCTTTTCGAGCTTCACCGGAAACAATGTCTTTAAAACCTTCCAGATATTCTTTATAACTCTTTTCTAATACGAAATTTGCCGTTTTTTCATCACCAAACAGTTTTATGGCATCAATGGTATGCTGTTCAAGATCTCTGAATGTAACAATATTACCGAAGGTCTTGGTCGAATTATAAATTCGGTTTGTGCGAGAAAATGCCTGTATCAATCCATGATAACGCAGGTTCTTATCCACAAACAGAGTATTCAGAGTAGGAGCGTCAAAACCTGTCAGGAACATACCCACTACAATCACCAAATCTATCTCTTTGTTTTTCACCCTCTTGGCAAGGTCTCTGTAATAATTCTGAAACTCTTTGCTGTCAACACTATAATTAGTGCCAAACATAGCGTTATAGTCAATAATAGCCTTAGTCAAGAACTCTTTTGCACTGAGTTCCATTGCTGATGGTTCAAAATTCTCGTCTGCAATATCGCCTATTGCACTTTGTTCCTCATTGGCAGCAAAAGAGAAAATGGTAGCGATTTTCAACTGCTTTTCAGAACCTTTTTGCAAACTGTTTAACTTTTCATAATAGCATTTGGCGGCATCGACACTACTTACGGCAAACATAGCGTTAAAACCTTTGCTATCTCCCTGATTACGATGCGTTTTGATTCTGAAATTCTGTAATATGTATTCCGAAATTTCATTAATACGGGCAGGGTGAAGCAATGCCTGCTTATTTTCCGCAGCACTTAGCTTTAGTTCGTCTTTTTCCGTTTCTATCTCTTTGAAACGAGGTCTAACATCATTATAATCAACTTTGAATTTCAATACTTTTTCATCACGGATGGCATCCGTTATCACGTATGAATGCAATTCCCTGCCGAATACGCTTGCCGTTGTATCTGCCCCAAGAGCGTTCTCTGGGAATATAGGAGTGCCGGTAAAACCGAACTGATAATATTTTTTGAATTTCTTTTTTAACTGTTTTTGTGCTTCACCGAATTGGGAACGGTGGCATTCATCGAAAATAAAGACTACCTGCTTTTGATAAACAGGCAAATTACCTTCACTTTTCATCAAATTATTTAGTTTCTGAATTGTAGTGACGATAATTTTATTGTCTTCTTTTTCAATATTCCGTTTCAAACCAGCAGTACTTTCCGAACCGTTGACACTGTCAGGTGAGAATCGTTGGTATTCTTTCATGGTCTGATAGTCCAAGTCCTTACGGTCAACGACGAAAAATACTTTATCTATAAAGTCCAATTGTGTTGCCAATCGTGCAGCCTTAAAGCTGGTAAGCGTTTTTCCGGAACCTGTGGTATGCCATACATATCCGCCACCTTCGGTGGTTGACCATTTTTTTGCTTGGTATGCGCTTCTGATTTTCCATAACATACGTTCTGTCGCAGCAATCTGATACGGGCGCATGATTAGCAAAGTATTGTTGACATCAAAGACGGAATATGTAAAAATAATATTAAGCAACGTATTTTTTTGGAAAAAAGTCTCTGTAAAATCTTTCAGGTCTTTTATCAATTTGTTTTTTGCATTTGCCCAATTCATGGTAAAGTCGAAACTGTTCTTGTTTCGCTCTACGGTATTGGCAAAATAACGGCTATCCGTACCGTTTGATATTACAAATATCTGAATGTATTTAAACAGTGAATTGTCACTATTAAAACTTTCTTTAGAGTAGCGGTGTACTTGATTAAATGCTTCTCGGATAGCCACACCGCGTTTTTTCAATTCAACCTGAACCAACGGCAAACCATTGACCAATATCGTCACATCATAGCGATTAGCCTGTGTGCCGACTTGCTCAAACTGATTAATTACCTGCACCTTATTTCGGGCAATATTTTGTTTATCGGCAAGATAGATGTTTTTGATATGTCCGTCATCAAAAACAAAATCATATATGTAGTTATCGTGAATCTTACGAGTTTTATCAACCAAAGTATCACCTGGTTTATCCAAATATTCCTCCACAAAGCGTAGCCACTCATTATCAGAAAACGCCATCTCATTCAATTCCTGAATCTGTATGCGGGCATTAGCCAACAACGCTTCGGGAGTTGAAATATCAGGACAATATTCATAACCTTGATGCACCAAATCTTGAATAAACTCTTGCTCAAGACTTGCCTCAGATTGATATGTAACCGATGGCTCGTGAAGTTCATTATACTTTGTATAGTCATCAAGAACTATAAAATTATTCGATTCTGCTATAGTGTTATAATATGCCATTTTATTATTCGGTATAATAGTTATTATCGACAAGATGCTTTAAGAGAAATTTTAATGTATTCTTTTCAGGCTCCGTAGGTTCTGGGACAGCCTCGTTTGACAATGTAGAATGGTTTGTGAATTGAATAATCCTGTTATAATATGTCTTCTTGTCATCAGGTAACAAGTCTGACCATTGTGGATAGCCTAAAAAGTTTGCGGTCTTTTCGTAAAGATTTCGAAGAAGCATGAAATGATACTTTTCAATCTTATTATCATCAACTGCTTCTTGGAGGACGGACCTCAAATACAAGTGGTATGAGAAACTTTTATTTGAATCTCCAAGTTTCCCATTCAACTCATATGTGCCGTCGTCTTCTTTCTTTAATAGATAGCAGCACTCGTTCCCCTGCTTATTTTTCTTCTTTAGCTCCAACTCATTGTAAAGTACATTATAAAACAATGGATTATGAGTTGTAATGATAAACTTAATATCAGATTGACTCGACTTTATTAATTCAGCAATATTAACAGCAAGTTCTATTAGGTGATTCTCATCCAAAGAACTGACAGGGTCATCGATAAAAATATATTCTAACTCATCAAATTGGTTAGTGTCACGATTTGAAGGTTCTGACTCATTCAATGTATCTACAACCAGTTTTATCAAGCTAAAAAATACACACCAAATAAGACAACTCTCTTCTCCTTTGGAGATTTTGATATTGTCTATCTTATTATCATCTCCACGCTCTAATGAAAATGTAATCTCGTTAAAGTCTTTGTTAAATGACGGAGTAAGCTTGTCATTAGTATAATGTTGGAAATGGGTAATTACATTAGACTCTTGACCTTGATCTTTGAAAATCCAATCAGTAAAACTGTTTGGGTGTATGATTAACTTTCTATTGGTATCTTCATCCAAATCATTATCCCAATAGAACAAATCTTCGGTAAAGGCATTATAGTAGAGAACTTTTAATGGCCTCTCTTCTTCTGTCTCTTCACCTTCAGTTTTGGGTGCAACCAACTCCTTAAACTCACGCGATAAACGTGTTTTTCCGACACCATTAAAGGCATAGATTAATTGTACCTTCTTATTGGCATCTTTAAGCGTTTGGGCAATTTCGGTCAATGTCTTTCCCATATCAAGCACTTAGTTTATACTTTGGAAATGATAGGAGTTTATCTCTATAATATTCATATTGCTCTTGCACTGCTGCAATCTCTGCGGGTAATCCTTGTACAAGATCACTAACCAATGCGTCGAACTTGTTGAGCAGTGTCGCAATTCTTACTTGTTCTTCGTACGGAGGTATAGGGATAATTGCATTGCCTAAACCCTTTGCAGAGATTGAACATATCTTTCCCTCTGAAACATGTTTAACAATTTGTTTGTGATAGTACTTTGTTCGCAAATAATGAGATACATACAGAGGATATAAATCACTCTTGAATATGAAACAAGCATCATGAACTGCGGCAGGCTCATCGCCAAGCCAAGCCATACCAATTCCAATATCTTCTTTGTTCTCTCCGGCAGCAACTATCACAACATCATTCTTTTGAGCGTACCTCATTTTGGAGGCTAGCTCATTCCTAAGCATTCCCTTACTCTTTGTTGCATACAAGCCGTAATATGTATACATATCACCATAATGAATGCAAGGGACACCATCATTAACAATGTCTGTCCTCACAAAGCGTTTTCCTCTTACAAATGTACCTATCTCACTCATTTTCATCCATATTACGCTTTGAATACCCCCCCCTCTATTCCATTGAAGGTCAATAACTTATTTCGATAGTATTCATATTGTTCTTGTCTCGCTTGCAGCTCCGCTTGCAGCTCCGCTTGCAGCTCCGCTGCAAGATTTGTGAAATCATCAAGTATGCGAACTATTTCTTCTTGCACTTCAAGAGGAGGAACAGGTATTTCTATAGAGGCAATACCCGCTGGTGACACAAAAAAACGTGTAACGCCTTTAACTTTTTTCTTTACATCTCTTTTGAATGCAGGAGTTTTCATATAATAATTAATATAAGTAGTATTTACTAACCCCTTGTATTCTTCCTTTAAATGTAGACCGAATAAATGGTCATCTAAAAATACATTATCTTCTATTTCATCTTCAACAACTGAAGATATTGCGCATTCTTCGGGAACCTCTGAAGCCGTTGTTAGTAGAATATCTGTTTGGCGTACTGTATTTTGATTAAGATTCTTAACAGTTGCAAATGGCTTCTTGCTTACATCAATTTTTAGATTTTGATATGTATTTAGATAGTCTATAAATTTACAATTTCCTGATTCTTTCCATTTCAATGATACACCAGTCATTCCGTTGTATACATCAAAACATTCAGAAATCTTCTTATACTCTACTCCATCCGGACAAAGTTTCTGTATTAATTCTTGCAGTTCACTCATAGTTCATCCTCCTCCAATTCTGTTACTATTTTGTCTATTTCAGCACGCAGTTCGTTTTCCCGTGCCACAATCCGGCGGATTCGTTCGTTCAATTCCTTAATGTCTGTCTTTGGACGGGTGTCTTCCACCTCAATATAACTGCTTACCGACAAATTATAATCATTTTCAGCAATGACTTTATAATCAACCGATTTGGCAATATAGTCAACATTTTCCTTTTTATCAAAGATGTCTATAATCCTGTCTATATGCCTGTCTTCGAGTACATTGTTGTTGGTTTCTTTCGTAAAGAAACTTTCTCCGCTTGCATCTATGAACTGGATTTTAGTATCGGACTTATGCTTTGACAGAACCAGAATATTAACCGCTATCGAAGTGCCATAGAACAAGTTGGAAGGCAATGAGATAATGGTTTCCACATAGTTCCCGTCCACTAAATATTTCCTGATTTTCTGCTCAGCTCCGCCTCTATAGAAAATACCGGGGAAGCAGACAATAGCTGCACGTCCCTTGCTTGAGAGATAATATAACGCATGAAGAACAAAAGCAAAATCGGCTTTTGATTTCGGAGCAAGTACCCCGGCAGGAGCAAAGCGGTCGTCATTGATAAGAGTCGGATCATCCGAACCAATCCAATTTACTGAATAAGGTGGATTGGAAACAATGGCATCAAATGGCTTGTCATCACCGAATTGAGGATCAATCAGTGTGTTCCCAAGAGCAATGTTAAACTTATCGTAATTAATATTATGCAGGAACATATTCATACGAGCCAAGTTGTAGGTTGTATGATTTATCTCTTGTCCGAAGAATCCATCTTCAATTATGCGGTCTTCAAACTGCCTTTTAGCTTGCAATAGTAATGAACCCGAACCTGCGGCAGGGTCGTATATCTTATTGACAGTAGCCTGCCTGTGCATGGCAAGTCGTGAAATGAGTTTTGAGACATTTTGCGGAGTAAAAAATTCGCCTCCCGACTTTCCTGCATTGGCGGCGTAATTGTTTATAAGAAATTCGTAAGCATCGCCGAAAAGGTCAATCTCATGTTCTTCAAAACTCCCAAAATTCAAACCTTCCACACCTTTCAAGACAGTTGCCAAACGACTGTTTTTATCCTCAACTGTATTGCCAAGCCTTGTACTGGTTGTATCAAAATCGGCAAACAACCCTTTGATATTCTTTTCAGAAGCGTAACCATTGGCTGAGCTTTCAATAGAATCAAAGATGGCTTTCAAGTCTGTGTTAAGATTGGAATTTGTATTGGCAGTCTTTACAACATTGACAAAAAGCTGGCTTGGATATATAAAGTACCCTTTTGTTTTTACTGCATCATCTTTAATTTCCGGAGTGATAATGCTGTCGGGCAAAGATGCATAATTTATACGATCATCTCCACCTTCAATATAATCTGTAAAATTTTCACTGATGAAACGGTAGAACAATGTCCCCAAGACGAATTGCTTGAAGTCCCATCCATCTACTGCCCCACGCACTTCATTGGCTATTTTCCAAATCTGAGATTGCAGCTGTTCTCTTTGCTGTATGCTTGTCATTTTATCTTTTTCTTTCCAATGTTATCAAATAGTATCTACTTACTTTTATTGATTAGTTCTCTTTGTTCAATATTTAATAATTCAGCTATTTTTGAAAGAGTAACCAAATCAGGCTGTTAGACATTGGTGCACCATTTAGATGCAGTTGATGAATCTTTTTCCAACTGTTCAGTCAACCATTTTCCTGTTTTCTCCTTTTCTATCAAAACCGACTTCAGCCTATTTATACCTTCCATGCCAATCACTAAATTGAATTCTATGCAAAGATAATGAATTAATTTTGTTGGATAAATTAGGCGTAAATCATTTTCTGTTTTGCACGTATGTCTTGACTTTGGAGGGGAGAGATTTTAGCATGTAGTTTTGGGAAACCGGAAATATTTCGGGTGTCGGAAGTTTGATTGTTTAGGGTGAAATTTTTCATGAAAATGATTGGCCTACAATTTGATGAAAGTTAATTTTCCGACTTCGGAATGGGACGCCCAAATTAAGAACTGCTGGTCAATTGGTCTACAAAGGTGATGAGAAGCGGATAATGCTTCCGAAGGATGGGTTGTATCTTGTGAAGATTGGAAATCAAACAGTGAAAGTAGTGATGTAGAAATGTCACTTTCTAGAGAAACTTCTCAATTAAGTTTGATTAACCGGAGCGGAAGTGTCGTGATTGTGGGATTTTTGCTCCGGTTTTTAATTGCTTGGAGCTGTCGTGCAGATTTGTTTGTTCAAGAATGCTGCCGGTTTGCGGGCAGGCGGGAATGGCTCTTCGGCTTTAAATGGGGGAGCGGAGCTTGAATTTGTGGTTTTTTAGGGCAATAGGCAGATAATTCGTGGAATTTGTCTAATTTTGCAACTGAAAAACTGTCCGCAATGGGCGGATAACGAAAACTGGATTCTTATGAAACATATTCTTGCCGTGTATCAGTGGTGTGTGGCTATGCCTATTTTGTTGGTGGTGACTATTATCACTGCGTTGCTGACCATCTTTTTCAGTCTGCTCGGAATGAGTAGGCGCGGTGGCTATTATCCTGCGCACTTCTGGGCCAAGCTGTGGTGCATATTGATGTTTGTCAAGGTTGAGGTGAAAGGCCGCGAGAATATCGACCCCAAGACGTCGTATGTGTTTGTGGCAAACCACCAGGGTGCTTACGACATTTATCTTGTATATGGCTATCTGAACCACAACTTCAAGTGGATGATGAAGAAGAGTCTGGAGAAAATTCCGTTTGTCGGCGCAGCCTGCCGCATATCGAAGCATATTATGGTGGACCGTTCGTCGGCGTCGGCGATACAGCAGACCATGGACAGCGCAAAGCGCATTCTGAAGGACGGTATGTCGCTTGTGGTGTTTCCCGAAGGGTCGCGTACGCCTGACGGCGAGATGAAGAAATTCAAGCGTGGCGCGTTCTCACTTGCCACTGAATTCGGGCTTCCGATAGTGCCGCTGACAATCGACGGCTCTTACGACGTGATGCCTAAAAACACATTCCGCATCACTCCGGGAAAAATATCGCTGACAATCCATAAACCAATATATTTTGACAAGGTGGGTGCTGACAACAAGGCTTTGACCGAGGAATTGCTCGAGAAAAGCTATAATGTGATTAAAAGCGGTCTGCCGGGATAAAAGCATGCGTACAAAAAGAATATTTGCGGTGGTTGTGGCGCTGGGTCTTGTGGCTGGCAACGTGTGGCCGCACGACATTGCGTCGGACGTCGATGTGGAGACGTCGGCCGAGGTCGTGGCAGAGCAGGAGCCGCAGCCGGCGGTCGCCGATTCGGTGACGATGGCCGCCGACACTGTCAAGAAACAGAATTTCTTTAAAAAGGTTGGAGCTTATTTCAAGCGTTCCAATCATTTCGACCCTTCAAAAAAGATTGACTTCGGTGTGATCGGCGGGCCGTTCTATGCCTCGGCTACCGGTGTCGGCATCGGGTTGGTGGCATCGGGACTTTATCGCATAGACCGCAACGATGTGACGCTGCCGCTGTCAAACGTGTCGATATTCGCCAATGTGGCCACGTCGGGAATGATGGCGCTCGGCGTGAGGGGCAACAATGTGTTTCCACGCGAACGCTACAAGTTGGACTATACGGTCTATTTCTACACTTTCCCGTCGAAGATATGGGGCGTGGGCTACGATGCCGGCAATCTCGACGACAATGAGCGGAATTATTCGCGCATCAAGTTTGAGGCAAAGCCGCGTTTCCTTTGGCGTGTGTTTGACAATGCGTATGTGGGTCCGGTGGCAAACTTCCAGTATGTCAAGATGACCGACCTGAACGATGATGTGATAGGGCTTGTTGGCTCGGCGGAGAAGAATTTTATGGCAGTGGGTGCGGGCGTGTCGCTCAACTATGACTCGCGCGATGTGGTTACGAATGCCTCGCGGGGATGGCTTTTCCAGCTTGACCAGCTGTTTATGCCTGCTTTCTTCGGCAACGACGATAAGTATATGGTGACCGACCTTACGGTGGCAACCTACAAAAAGGCGTGGAAGGGGGCGATTATAGCGGGTGAATTCCATTCGCAGCTCAATTTCCAGGATGTGCCGTGGCCAATGATGGCTTGTGTGGGCGGGCCTAACCGTATGCGCGGATATTTTGAGGGACGCTACCGCGACAAGTGTATCGTGGAGGCGCAGGTGGAGCTGCGTCAGCACATCCGCCGGCGCAACGGCATAACGGTGTGGGTGGGAGCCGCCAACGTTTTTCCGGAATTTGAGCAGATACGTTGGAAGAAAACGTTGCTCAACGGCGGATTCGGCTATCGTTGGGCATTCAAGGAAAATGTGAATGTGCGTCTTGATCTGGGATTTACCAAAAATGGGATTGGCTTTGCGTTCAACATCAACGAGGCGTTTTGATGAAGAATTGTGAATTTGACAATAAAAGCGTAATTTTGCAGAAATATTTGTAACAACACGGATGCTTAAGATAAAGAAACTATATGGTTTTATGCTGCAAGGGTTCCTGCCTTTGTTCATGATGACGTTCTGCATCTGTCTGTTTATCGTGTTGATGCAGTTCCTGTGGCGTTTTATCGACGACCTTGTTGGAAAAGGATTGGAGATATCCGTCATAGCCGAGCTGTTTTTTTATGCCGCGCTCACGATGGTGCCGCTGGCATTGCCTTTGTCGATTCTGCTGGCGTCGCTGATGCTCTTCGGCAATCTCGGCGAACGGTTTGAGCTGACGGCTATGAAGTCGTCGGGCGTGTCGCTGCTGAAGGCAATGCGGCCGTTGATGGTGCTGATAGCCCTTGTGGCTGTCGGCGCGTTCTTTTTTCAGAACGATGTGTTGCCAAAGGCGCAGGTGAAGATGTGGACGCTGGTGTTTTCCGTGCGTCAGAAATCGCCTGAACTCGACATCCCGGAGGGCGTGTTTTACGACCAGATAGACGGCTACAGCGTGTTTGTAAAGCAGAAAAACCGTGAGAATGGACGATTGTACGACTTGATGATCTATGACGTGTCGCAAGGATTCAACAACTCCAGAATAATTCTTTCCGACTCGGGCAAGCTCAGTTTCACTCGCGACAAGCGCCATCTGTTCCTTAAACTATGGAAAGGCGAGCAGTTTGAGAATCTGAGCGACCAGCAGGTGTCGTCGGTGGGCGCGCCATACAGGAGGGAGTCGTTTTCCGACAAGGAGATAATGATTCCTTTTGATGCCAACTTCACGCGAATGAACGACAGCACGATGCGCAAGCAGTATGTGGGCAAAAACATTGCCGAGTTGCGTCAGACAATAGATTCGGTGAAGGTGCGCATCGACAGCGTGGGCAACATATTCGGCAGAGACCTGCAGGAAGTGCAGTATGTGGGCGTCGACAATTTCATCCGCAAGTCGGACGGACACGGCGGCATCCTCAAGCAGCCTGCTCCGGAGGTGAAATTGACCAAGCCTGTGGATGTGGATGCGGTGTTCAACGGCAAGACGTTGGCCGACAAGCAGCGCTACATAGCCTTTGCCATCGACCGCGCACGTCAGATGAAAAATGAGTTTGAGTTTAAAAGTTATACGCTTGCTGAAGACAAGAAGGTGATACGCCGGCATCAGATAGAGATGCACAAGAAATTCACGTTGTCGATAGCCTGCTTGATTTTCTTCTTTATAGGCGCGCCACTGGGTGCCATTATCCGCAAGGGCGGCATCGGTGTGCCTATTGTAATCTCCGTATTGCTCTTTGTGTTCTATTACATCATAGACACGTTTGGCTACAAGCTTGCACGCGACGGGCGTGTGGACGTTTGGGAAGGCATCTGGGCAAGCACGGCGGTGCTGTTTCCGTTGGGCGTTTTCCTTACGTATAAGGCGGTCAACGACTCTGCGGTGTTTAACGCGGAGGCATACGTGGCATTCTTCCGCCGTCTGGTTGGAAAGACGGAGCTGCGTCGGGTGGAGATGAAGGAGCTGTCGATGGAGGATGTCGTTGCCGACAGGGCGTGTGCCGCGTTGTCGGAGCTGAAGGCGGATGCAGACGCTTTTTATCACCGCAACAGGACGCGGCAGAATTATTTCGCCTATTGGACACGCGGCATGAGCCGGAAGTCGTTGACGCAACTGTCGGACAAACTGGAGGATGTGGTTGGCTATCTGTCCAACTCACGCAACCAGCTGGTTATAAACAAACTTATGGATTTCCCTGTTATAAAATATAACCGACTTGTGCAGCCGTCGGTCTATGGCAAGACGGCGCGGGCGGTGATGATTGTTGTGCCTGTCGGATTTCTTGTCTATATAATAGGTGTCAAGCAGCATCAACGGTTGAGAAGGGATGTAAAGAAAATTTCACAGGTTTGCGATGAACTTACTCAGATAATAAAAGATAACAACCAAGGAGATGAACGATAAAATAAAATTAGACAGCATTGAAGACGCTATTGCGGATTTCAAGGAAGGAAAATTCTTGATAGTGGTAGACGATGAGGATCGTGAGAATGAGGGAGACTTCATTATCGCCGCCGAGAAAATCACGCCTGAAAAGGTGAACTTTATGTTGAAGCATGCACGTGGCGTGCTTTGTGCGCCGATTACGCTTCAGCGTTGCAAGGAACTTGACTTGGACGTGCAGGTGTCGGACAACACGTCGATGCTCGGCACTCCGTTCACTGTCACTGTCGACAAGCTGGAGGGATGCTCCACTGGTGTGTCGGCGCATGACCGTGCCGCAACGATCCGCGCTCTTGCCGATCCAAATGCGAAGCCTGCCGACTTCGGACGTCCTGGACACATCAATCCTCTTTATGCGCAGGACAAGGGTGTGCTTCGCCGCACGGGGCATACGGAGGCGGCTGTCGACCTTGCTCGTCTTGCCGGACTGTATCCTGCCGGTGCATTGATGGAAATCATGAATGATGACGGCACAATGGCGCGTCTGCCTGAATTGAAAAAAATATCAGAGGAATTCGGAATAAAGCTGATTTCAATCAACGACTTGGTGGCTTATCGTCTGAAGCAGGAGTCGATTGTGGAAAAAGGCGAAGAAGTGGATATGCCGACGAAGTATGGACATTTCCGACTGATACCGTTCTTGCAGAAGTCGAATGGGTTGGAGCATATGGCTATTGTAAAGGGCGAATGGGAGAAGGACGAGCCGATTCTCGTGCGTGTGCATTCGTCGTGCGCCACTGGCGACATCCTCGGCTCTTACCGTTGTGATTGTGGAGCGCAACTCCACAAGGCAATGGAGATGATAGAGAAGGAAGGCAAAGGCGTGGTAGTGTATCTTAACCAGGAGGGGCGTGGCATCGGCTTGATGAACAAGATGCGCGCGTACAAACTCCAGGAGAACGGTATGGACACGGTTGAGGCAAATCTTTGCCTCGGATTTAAGGCCGACGAGCGCGACTACGGCGTTGGCGCAAGCATTCTGCATGACCTTGGCGTGTCAAAGATGCGATTGCTCACAAACAATCCGCAAAAAAGAATCGGACTTACTGGGTATGGACTGACGATAGAGGAAAATGTTCCATTGGAAATCGAACCTAATAAATATAATAGATTTTACCTTCACACTAAGAAGGACCGAATGGGGCACGACTTGCATAATGTGGACTAGATTCTGGAAATAAAAGGAATCGCTGGCATTCTTGATGAATGACCGGCGATTTTTTTTGTTCTTATAACTCGTTGATAAATTGGCGATTGTGAAAAAAGTTGAAAAAAGGGATAAAAAAAGTTAGTAAGTGTGATTGTCCCAATTTATAATGTTGAAAAATATATAAGAAAAACAGTAGAATCTATTATGTCTCAAAATTATGAAAATTTGGAGATTATTCTTGTTGATGATGGTTCGCCAGATAAATCACCAGAAATAATTGACGAATTAGGCAAAGAAGATTCAAGAATTGTTGTGATACATAAGAAGAATAATGGGGTATCATCAGCAAGAAATGTAGGATTAGAAATTGCAAAAGGTGAATACATTACTTTTGTAGATGGAGATGATTGGATTGAAGAAGATTATGTTTCATATTTTGTTTCATTGCTGGAAAAAGAGAATAGTAATGTTGTAATGAATAGACGAAATTTTTCACAATTTAATCAAGCCTCAAGTAATGATACATATATTATATCTGCTGAAAAAGCAATTGAATGGATATATTTAGGGAAGATATTTGTTGCAGTTTGGAACAAAATGTATAGGGCGTCATGGCTCAAAGAAAATAATATCTTGTTTGATGAAAATATATGGTATGGAGAAGGAATGCTCTTTAATATAGACTGTTTGCAATATACAGAAAAAGTTGTAATTGGTGAGAAATGTGTGTATCATCAAACACCGAACCCTAATAGTGCTATGCGCAAATTTAAT
>OGII01000791.1_pt1 | contig 26697 bp, 26 predicted proteins | sample 1571701 | NCBI WGS metagenome assembly OGII01 (sample SAMEA2581950, study PRJEB24529) | metagenome | biome: Human gut stool | place: China | collected 2011
GCAGGTACAGCTCAAATGTCCCTGCCGTTCTCTTTTATTTTTAAGATTATAGAAACACAACGCCAATAAACTGTTTCACCGGTTACAGGAGGCTACAGAACAATTTGTCACGCAGCATTCTTTGAAGTCTGCCCCGAATTGCTATATCTTTACCAGAAACCACCTGTCTTGATTTGCAAAAAGCGGTCATGACTTATTCAGATTTCTCGCAATGGCTTTGGCTACCTCCGCCACATTAAGAGGCTTGGAAACATGACCGTTCATGCCCGCATCCAGAGAGGTCTGCACATCCTCCGCAAAAGCGTTGGCCGACAGTGCAATGATGGGGATTTCTTCTGCATCCGGGCGTTCCGCCTGCATGGCGCGGATGGCTTTTGCTGCCTGCAGTCCGTCCATTTTCGGCATCATAATGTCCATCAGGATAATATCATAGGTACCCGCCGGGTGATTGGCAAACAGGTCGACAACCTCCTGCCCGTCCGCCGCACGGGTTACGATCATCTCCGAATCCTCTAACAGTATCGCGGCAAGCTCGGCGTTCAAATCGTTATCCTCTGCCAGAAGCACCTTGATCCCTTTCAGGCTTTTGCGCTTTGCCGGTTTCTTTGTTTTTTCGACCTTTTCAGAGCTTGTCAGCTCCATGGGGATTTCCACGGTAAAGGTCGTGCCGACTCCCTTTTTGCTTTCCACCGCAATGGTTCCGCCCATCATTTCTACATATCCCTTTGTGATGGGCATACCCAGACCTGTGCCTTTATACTGCGTTCTTGCGTCGTTTCTCTCCTGCGCAAATTCGTCAAAGAGCTTTGTCAGGAATTCCTCGCTCATACCGACACCGGTATCCTGAACTCGATAGCAAACCACCCTGTGCTGTGCATCAGCTCCCGGACGGTTGCTCACATCCAGACGGATCGTACCGCCGTCATTGGTGAATTTTACGGCGTTGTTCAGGATGTTGACCAGAATCTCCCGGATGCGGACAGGCTCCGTCATGACATAGGGATTTTCCATCGGTTCACGGTGTACTTCAAAGTTCAGGCTCCGGTTCAGAAGGGTACCGTTTATGATCTCAATTGCACTATCCGTAACGGCGGTGATATCCGCCGGAACAGGGGAGAATACCACCTTTCCGCTTTCGATGCGGCTCAGATCCAGTATATCATTCAACAGGGACAGCAGATGATCCGAGCTGTCCTCGATTTTTTTCAGGCAGTTGTGGATTTCGGGTACAGAATCCTGATGCAACGCGATATTCGTAAAGCCGATGATGGCATTCATCGGGGTACGGATATCGTGGGACATATTGGAAAGGAAGACACTTTTTGCTTTGCTGGCGGCCTGCGCCTGCTCTGCAAGGGCGGTCATTTCTTCTGCTTTCTGCTGGGCGGCAAGCTGTAATTCTCTGCGCGTCTGCAAACGGCTCATAATAATGATCAGCGTGACCGCCATACACGAGATAAATACGATGATAAGCAAAGCCGCAGCCGGATGCAGGCGGATCATGTCTGCAAAGGTCAGATTTGTCGCTTTATATGCGGTGTACTGCGCCGCAAGATCCTCGACAAGATTCTCCGGCATCGCGTACATTGCCTTTGTCAGGATACCTGCCAGCGCATGGTTTTCCGTAGAGGAAATCACCATGCGGTAACTGAATGTGGGTTGTTCCAGCGGCATGTAGGTCATTGTACCTGTTGTGTCGCTGTTGACGAATGCCTGTGCCATGTAATAGTAGACAAAGGCTGCATCCGCTTTGCCATCGCGGACCGCTTCCATCATCTCCTGACGGGTACTGCACATCAGTTTTTCCGCACCGGGTGCCAGCACATCTTCGATCGATGTGGATGCGGTCTGATTGACTGTGGTGACAACATTGATCTTCCCATCAAAGTCTCTCCGCGTCACTTTTGCCATTCGCATCGTGATATAGGGAGCGGTCAATCCCCATTCTTTGGTCTCTGCGTAATTATCCGTATCCAATCGTGCATCAATACTGATGTTTACCGCATCCTTATTGCTTTGATATGCGATATACTCATCTCTGGTCGCAGGAACAAGAAACTCATACGAGAGTCCTGCATAGTCTGCTATCTTCCGAAAATAGTCCGGGAGAATGCCCTTTACTTCGCCATTTTCTGTATAGGAATAGGGATACCGGGTCGGGTCGCACAGAACATGAAGGGGATTTTCCTTGGAATATTGGGCAATGATACGCTTTTCTTCTTCCGTGTACTCCAGATTTTTGGTATCGGTAGTTTCGTAGTTTTTGTTATAGAGGGTCGTTTTCCAGCTGCCTTCGGCAGCGTTCATCTGATCGATCGCATAATTGATCTTATTCAGAAGTTCAGTGTTTCCTTTTTTGACGATCACATAAAAATCACTGCTGCCGAATTTTTCAAGGATGCGCTCATTGTTCATTTTGCGCAGGGAACTGGTGACAATGGCATCAACCGTTCCATTCTGAAGTGCCTCTGCTATCTCCTCAGCCGAATCGAAATAGACCGATTTGTAAGTGAAGCCTTTGGTTCGTGCATACTCCGCAAATTCATCGTTCCGGGAGTTTCCGCGCAGGAGTGCAACACGCATCCCATCGTAGGTACTATATTTTCCCTCCACGATGGTGCTATTATCGCTGCGGACAGTCAGGATACCATTGTTGGTTCCGATCGGACGGGAAAAATCAAATAATTCTTCGCGCTCAGGCGTTCTGCGGGCAGAAGTTACCATGTCGATCTCGCCGTCGATCAGCATCTGCTGCATTTCTTCCCAGCTTTTGTCATAGCCGACGTATTCATAGTCTACATCCCAGTAGCGCGCCATCAAGCGGAGAAAATCGTAGCCATAACCGCTGCGGTTTCCGTCCTCGTCCATCATGTGATAGCCGTCCATTGCAAAAAAGCCAACCCTCACACGCTCATGCTGGCTTACTGTTTCTGCTGCGCTTGCCGAAAGAGACAGCAATGCCGTCAGCAGAAGCATCGTCATTAGAATTGCCAGACCCCTGCAAGTTCTGGCTCGTTTTGTAACATTCATAACATGACCCCTTCATTTTTATAACTCTGCCGCTGGAAAATAAATAAACGCTTTCAAGGCATGGCGAACCCATGACTGAAAGCGTCATCTGACTTCATAAAGCGATATTTACGGACAGCAGAAAACAGCAATTTCTTACTGGCAACTGGCTGACCCGGTGGGTCCCTATAGCTTTGCGTCGCCGACTTGCGCCGGGTTTGCCTATGAACTTTTATAAAAAGTTTACCATAGAAATAAATCCTTGCCAAGACGTTTTTGAAAAAAAGTCGAAAAATGTTTTGAAACAGCAAACAGAGGGGAGTGATACACCATAGTCCGTCCAGCTTTCCCAGTACCGCGTCAGACCGTTTGCCGTGCGCTGGGCAAGGACGAGATATTCTTCGGTTTTGCTTGACATTGCTGCCTCCTTCCGTTTTTGAGCATAAAAACAGCGGGCAACCGTTTTATAGTTGCCCGCAGGTAGATGTATTGTATCTCTTTAAGATATATGGTACACTAATCCTGTTTGTGGATAAGAAAAAAGGATAGGAGTGTGTTACTATGGATTCACAACATCCCAAGCGTAGCGCCTTTTCCGGTAAGATCGGCTTTGTTCTTTCTGCTGCCGGCGCATCCGTGGGCCTTGGCAACATCTGGCGTTTCCCGTATCTGGCCGCAAAATATGGCGGCGGTATTTTTCTGCTGGTGTACATTGTGCTGGCCGTTACTTTTGGTTACACCATGATCGTGGCAGAAACCGCGCTGGGCCGCATGACCAAAAAGAGCCCGGTCGGCGCTTTCGGAGCATTTGGCAAGAGCGGCAAGCTGAAGTTTGGTGGATGGATCAATGCCATCATTCCCATTCTGATTGTACCGTACTATTCGGTCATCGGTGGCTGGGTCATCCGTTATCTTTCCGCCTATGTCAGTGGACACGGCAGTGAGTTAGCACAGGATGGCTATTTCTCCGGCTTTATTTCCAGCGGCCTGTCTGCTGAGGTATGCTTTCTCATCTTTACGGTTTTCACGCTTTCCATCATTTTTGCCGGTGTCCGTAATGGCGTGGAACGAGTGTCTAAGCTGATGATGCCCGTTTTGGTGGTTTTGTCTGTTGTCATTGCGATTTACTCGGTCACCCGTCCGGGAGCACTGGCCGGAGTAAAGTATTTTCTGATTCCCAATGTTGCAAACTTTTCATGGATGACCGTTGTTACTGCTATGGGGCAGATGTTCTACTCGCTGTCCATTGCTATGGGCATTCTGGTGACTTTCGGTTCCTATATGAAAAAGGATGTTTCCATTGAGGAATCCACAGAAAATGTTGAAATTTTTGACACTGCCATTGCAATCATGGCCGGTCTGATGATCATACCTGCTGTATTTTCCTTCTCTGGTGGTGACCCGAACACCCTGCAGGCAGGCCCTTCGCTGATGTTCATTACCATCCCCAAAGTGTTTGAGAGTATGGGCTTCGGACACGTTGTAGGTGTGCTATTTTTCCTGTTGGTTCTCTTTGCTGCTGTCACAAGTTCCATTGCCTTGACAGAGAGTGCCGTTTCCACCTTTGAGGATGAACTCGGCTGGAACCGACAGATGGCTACCGCCTGCATTGGTATTATCATGGTTGTCTTAGGCAGTCTGTCCGCGCTTGGCTACGGCCCGCTGGCCGGTGTGACGGTGTTCGGGATGCAGTTTCTGGACTTCTTCGATTTTCTGACAAACTCTGTTATGATGCCCATCGCCGCCATTTCCACCTGCGTGCTGGTATCCCGTGTCATCGGCGTAGAAAAAATCGAAGAAGAAGTCACAATGGACGGTAAGCCGTTCCGCCGCAAAAAGATTTTCAACTTTATGATTCGCTATCTTTGCCCTGTCTTCGCAGCAATCATTCTGATCAGTTCAGTGGCCAATACTCTTGGCTGGATTTCCATGTGACAACAAATTTTTGAAAAAGGCAGCTGTTTCTCTTTATTTAAGCGGAAACGGCTGTTTTTCTTTAATGAAAAATTCTATGTACGCCGCCCGCAGGCGGCAAAAATCAGTCCATAGGAAACTCAACCTCCGCAAACTGCGCATCGGTCATCAGCTTCAGTTTTTCGATAACACCTTCAGACAGTTCGCGCAGGGCGGTTTCATCGGGCATCAGATAGCACTGCATGAGCCGTAGTTCGTGGATAAGCCCCAGCCGGGTGCCGGTGTTGTAGAGCATCATCAGCATCAGCTCTTCGTGGTTAAAGTTCATGGGCATCCCTCGCTTTCCGGCATCCAGTTGGGTTGCACTCCGGGGCATCGCATTTTTCTTTTGCACCAGCCAGATCTGCCAGCTTTTCCAGCGTGGAAGGGCGGTTAGACAGTCCCAGTTCTTCGACTTCGGCAACCTTATCCATGACTGCATCATAGTCCTGCAACAGCCGCCGCCCCTTTTCCATGTGGTGCGCTTCCAGAATCTGCTCCCGGACTTCCTGAATCGTCAATTCGGGTGCGTCAATCTGTCCGCCATCTATCACAGAATAATCGCTGTGATAAAGGGTATAATCCCAGCCATCCTCGCAGGACTGGACAGCAAGATAGCCCTTGCCACCCAGCTCCCATGCGCCCTGCTCGTCCTGTGTCTGGATTTCAGGATAGGCGGTCGAGCCGGTGCGCTCCATCATCTCGCCGAACTGACAGATGTGATAGACGTTTCCGTACTCGCCCAGATCAAAATGATAGTCGTCCAGATGCTCGACCCGTGCCGTGTAACTGCTGCCATCGGAGCGGTCAACCTGAATCACACCATGATTCGGCACACGGTAGAGATCATCATAGTAGCTGTTGATAAGCCGGACATCATCTCTGGGAATCGTGGGGTCATCCCAGATGCGCCGCCTGCGGACACCAGACTGTGGAATGGTATCAAGGTGCTGCAAGCTGACCTCCTGAATCGCCTTGCGGTCATCACTGGAAAGCTCAAACAGATACCAGTTCCGGGCGGCAGGAATCGCATTTCTTCCGTCAGAAGGAAGATTCTGCTTGGAGATCTGCCCGAACTCCTGTGGCTCACCGGTGGCACAATCGTAGGTGGCAAAACCGACACCGGCACCGTTTTCACGCAAATGCAAAAACCTGTCCCCATTGATGAGATAGAGGGCTTCCGTTTTCTGCTCCATCAGCATCCACCCTCAAATTCCAGAGAAAACTTGCTGCGGCCATCGGCTTCGGTGCCCAGCAGTACGGTGGCGTTGTAGGTCTTGCCCTTGGCACTCTTGCAGTCCTTCAGCCGGACACGTCCATCCCGCAGCAGTTTGTCCGCCACATGGGAATCCAGCCGTTTGCCCAGACGCTTGAAGAACGCATTGTCCTTCCACAGCACGAAACGGCACTCCCTGTTCTCACAGAACCAGCCCTTTTCACGTTCCACGACAGGCTTCCCACAGTTCGGACAGACACCAATAATCTTGCTTTTCATAAGTGCATTCGCTCCTTTTTTCATTTCCGTGTTTTTTACCAGTTCGGTAATCATCGTATTGATCTCAGTCATAAATTCACCCGGCTCCATTTCGCTGCGCTCAATACGCAGCAGCTTCGTTTCCCAATCGGCGGTCATTTCCGGGGATTGGATCTCTTCGGGCATCACAGTAATGAGGGCTTTGCCCTTGTCCGTGGGCAGAAGCACCTTGTTTTTCTTGGTGCCCTTGCGTTCCAGAAAACCCTTCTGCACCAGTTTTTCGATGGTGGCGGCTCTGGTTGCCGGGGTACCGATGCCCTGACGCTCCACGCCCTCCGGCATACTGTCCGCACTGGCGGTCTCCATAGCGTGCAGCAGGGTGTCCTCGGTAAAGTGCTTCGGCGGGGACGTTTGACCCTCCTTCAGCTCTGCGTTAAGGATGCCGCACTCGTTTTCTGCCGCATTGGGCAGGGCGGTGAGTTCCTGTTTTCGGTTCAGGATGTCGGCAAGCACCTTACGTTCCACCGCTTTCCAGCCTTCTTCCAGAACCTCCTTGCCCTTGGCGGTAAATTCCTCCCCGGCACATTCGGTGGTCAGCAGGGTTTCCAGATACCGGAAGGGCTTGCTGACTGCCATCAGCGTCCGGGCGATGATGAGCTTCAGAACGTTCTGCTCGCCTTTAGGCAGCGCTTCCAGATCGGCTTGCAGCATACTGCGGGTGGGCAGGATGGCGTGGTGGTCGGTGACTTTTTCCCGGTTGACGGTGCGCCGTGTCCGGGGCACAGCCTCGTCCACATCTGCCGAGGTAATGTCGAGAAAACCCTCCAACTCCTCAGTCAGTTCCTCCAGCATTTCCTCGTCATCGTCGGTGATATAGCAGCTATCAGTTCTGGGATAAGTGGTAAGTTTCTTCTCATACAGGCTCTGCACATAGTCCAGCGTCTGCTGTGCGCTGTACCCCAGCAGGCGGTTGGCGTCCCGCTGAAGGGTGGTCAGGTCGTACAGCGGCGGCGGATTCTCGGATTTTTCCTTGCGGGTGATGCGCTGGATCGTTGCCACCATCTCCCTTCGACAGGCTTCCAGCAGGTTTTCTGCAACGGATTTTTCAGGAATGCGGCGGCTGGATGCCGTGCATCCGCTGGTCAGTTCCAGATCCACCGTGTAGAACTTTTCCGGCACAAAAGCGGCTATCGCAGCCTCCCGCACCACCGTCATGGCAAGCACCGGAGTCATGACCCGACCGACCGCTAAAGGTTGACCGTACAGACATGAAAAAAGCCGGGACGCATTGATGCCGACCATCCAGTCGGCACGTTCCCGGCAAAGTGCTGCGTTGTACAGCGCATCGTATTCAGTTGACGGTTTGAGATGGGCGAAACCCTCCCGGATAGCGTTTTCCTCCATGCTGGAAAGCCAAAGCCGTGAGAATGGCTTTTTGCAGCCCGCTTGCTGGTACACCAAGCGAAAAATCAGTTCGCCCTCACGCCCTGCGTCCGTTGCGCAAACAATGCTATCCACATCTGGGCGGTTCATCAGCTTTTGCAGAATGCCAAACTGCTTCTTGGTAGATGCAGACACGAGATACTGCCACTGCTGCGGCAGGATAGGCAGGTCAGCGATGCTCCACTTAACGAACTTCTCATCGTAGATATTGGGTGGCGCAAGCTCTACCAAATGCCCGATGCACCAACTAACCAGATAGCCGTTGCCCACCAGATAACCGTCTTTGCGGTTTGTCGCACCAAGGACTTTTGCATAGGACATAGCGACAGAAGGCTTTTCTGCCACGACTAATTTTGCGATAAAAATCCCTCCAATCTGTTTCTGATTGCAATATGTACGGCGGCAAACGCCGCCTTAAAATCAGATAGGTTCGGTGTCCTGCTCGTCCGGGGCTTCGTCCTCGTCCGGCACATCGGTCGGAATCTCAAAATCGCCCTTGTCCTCGGTGTAATCTGCATCGGGGTCAAGGGCTTCTTTTTCGGCCTGCTTTTTCTGTTTCTGCTTCATAAAAGCATAGATGCCGCCGCCCGCCGTCAAGCCGACCAATGCCAGCACACTCAAAAAGGCGGCTGCATCCTTTGTAATTTTGTTTTCTTTCGGTTGCTCAGCACCGGATGCGGCTGCCTCTTCCGCTGCCTTTTTCGCTTCTTCCTCGGCCAGCTTCCGTTCCAATTCGGCCTGCGCCACAGCTTCTTTTTCAGCAGTATAGGCTTCGGCATCCTCTTCTTCCATCAGGGTCAGAAGGTCGTCTTCATCCACCAGATTCATGAAGTGGACGGTCTGCTGTCCCTTGGCATTACGGTCAATGACCAGATAAAAAGTCGCACCCGACTTGCTGACCAGCGTGATGAACTGCTGCCCGCTGCCATCGGAATAGCTGGTGTGGTAATCATCCACCAGTGACAGATTGCCCTCCGGGGTCAGTGCGCCCGTTTCCTCATCCGTGATGGTAACGGCGTCTTCTTCCTCCACGACTTCCGGCAGAACAGGATCCTCCACCGGGGCGGTATCACCCTCATAGGCGAAAGCGGGAGCGGCCATACCGATGCACAGCACCGCCGACAGCAGCAGTGCACCAAACTTCTTAAACTTCATGTTCATTTTCCTCCTTCTCAAACGAAACTCCCACCGCTGCCAGTGCAGCCGGGTTCGGGGTGGCGTTGGCCGACTGTCGCAGCAGAGCGGCAAGCTGTTCCGGGGTCACATTGGCCGTGCGTACCATGCTGCTGACCTCGGCAGCTTCTTCCTCCTGAATCCGCCGCTCCAGCACTGCAATGCGGTTATTCAGCTTAATGCGGCGTTCCTGCTCCTTTTTGAGCGTTGCCCGCAGCTTATCCAGTTTTTCACTCATCGTAAACTCTCCGTTTCATTTTGAAAGCCGCCCGAATCCGGCAAGATACTGCTGCCAGTAGGACGAGTGAATGTTTGCATATTTGATGGGGTCACCAGCCGATACCATCATGCCGTTTCCAAGGTAGATTCCGCAATGGCTCATCCCCGGCGTATCATAGGTTCCTTTAAAGAAAACCAAATCGCCTGGTTTTGCTTCTGCTTCGGAAATATGCTGGCTTTTCTGCCATAATCCGTTGGCCGTAGTACGTCCCACATTATAACCATTCTGGTTATAGACCCAGCAGACGTATCCGGAACAGTCAAAGCCTGTTTCGGGAGAACTTCCGCCCCACACATAGGGCGTTCCGACATATTTTTTTGCTTCCTCATAGATAGCCGCAAATTCGCTGTCGGTCAGAGCTTCCGCAGGAACCGTGTAGTCGATGCCGGGTGCGCCGGAGCCATCCGAGCCGCCGGGCGGTAAGCCTCCATTAAAAAGGTAGGGTCTGCCGCCCAGCGTGTCCTGAAAAATCTGATACCGCTGCCATTGATCTTCGGTCAGTTCTTCCCGTATGACGACCTCCAAGCCACGGTTTTCCAGCTTCGTGTGGAAGATTTTGTATTCATAGGGCACCTGCGTGGGCACAGGGATGCCCGCCGGGCTGATGACCCAAACGGTTCTGTACCGTATCTGCACCTCCACCCATGTTGTCAGCTTATACTGCTTTTTTGAAGATTTCCTTCAGCTTACCCTGTACCTCCGACCGGGTATAGTCGTCATACAGGGTCGTGAGAAACGAGGTCAGCTGCCACGGGTCGTGTTCAATGGGGTCAAGGTGATACCGATACTCGTTGTATCCGGGGTGGCCCTGCGGGGTGCGCTTGATTTTTTTGTCCAGCTCTTTTTCCAGTTTCTTATAGTCCTGCTCTGCGCCCCGGATGTCCCGGTCCTCGGCGGTGTAGATGGTCTGCCCGGAAACATGCGTAGTGCCGGAAAACAAAATAGAACAGGATGAAAACGCCGACATGACCAGCAGCAGGAGCAAAAGAAAAACGCCCACGACCACAAGCGCGTGTGCGTTGCCCTTTGCAAAGTTTGCAATGCCATTGACTGCGGCACTGACTGCCGACCTTCCTTTGTCCGCCACCTGCTCTACGCCGGACCGGGCTGCCGATGCACTGCCGGCTGCCTGCGCAGCCATACCGCCTGACAGAGCTGCAGCACAGTAGCTTTTTCAATGCAGCGGCTCGCATAGGTTGAGAACCGTGCCTTCCGGGTAGAGTCGAAGGTGTCCACCGCCTTCATCAGGCCGATGGTCCCGATGGAGATCAGGTCTTCCTGGTCGCTGGGCTGGGCGTAGTATTTTTTCGCCACATGCACCACCAGCCGCAGATTGTGCCGGATGAGCGTTTCCCGCGCCGTGGGGTCGCCCGCCCGCAGGGCCGCAAAGGTCTCGACCTCTCAGTTTCAGCTTACAACAAAAAATGAGATAGGCTCCCTTTCGGGGAAGTCTATCTCATTTTGATCTTGTCAATATCAGTTGACAGATATTGGCTCTTTGCGTTCCCTGTGTCAACTTTTATTGTACAACACCACTTTTCAACGGCCCGGTTCCATGTTACAATAAGAAAAAACGAAATCGGGTGATCTTTTGGAATTTTATGGCACCATCGGCCCCGCCTGTGCCCAGCCGGAGACCTTGCAGCGCATGGTGGAAGCTGGCATGACGGGCATCCGCATGAACCTTTCCCACGGGCCCCTTTCGGCCCACAAAGACTGGCTGGACATGATCCACGCCGTGGGCATCCCCCAGCTGCTCATCGACCTGCAGGGGCCGGAGCTGCGCATCGGCACACTGACCCAGCCCCTTGTGCTGGAACCGGGGCAGAGCCTCCGGCTGGGGCAAGGGGGTGTCCCCTGCCCGGCGGCGCTGGTGCAGGCGGCCCGGCCGGGCCAGAACCTCCTGCTGGACGACGGCAGGCTCCTTGTGCAGGTTGCCGGAGCCGACGGCGCGGCCCTGCAGTGTACCGTGGTGCGGGGCGGCACTCTGCAAAGCCGCAAAAGCCTTGCGGCGCCGGGGCTGGCGGTAGCCTCCCCCACGTTGACGGAGGCAGACCTGCAAAACCTGCAGCTGGCGGGAGCCTGCGGCGTTACCGGGGTAATGCTGCCCTTCGTGCGGGGGGCCGAGGACATCCGCACCCTGCGCCAGGCGCTGGAACAGGCCGGGGCCGGGCAGATCCGCATTTTTGCCAAGATCGAGAACCTTGCGGGGGTGCAGGCCCTGCCGGAGTTCCTGCCTCTTGTGGATGAAGTGGTCATTGCCCGCGGGGACCTCGGCAACGCCATGCCCCTGTGGGAATTGCCCCGGTGCCAGAAACAGCTTTCGGCGGTCTGCCGGTCTGCCGGGGTGCCCTTTATGGTGGTGACCCAGATGCTGGACAGTATGTGCAGCCGGGCGGTACCCACCCGCGCCGAGGTCAGCGACATCTACAACGCCGTGTCAGACGGTGCTTCCAGCGTGATGCTCACCGGGGAGACTGCCGCGGGGCAATACCCGGTGGAGGCCATGGAGTATCTTGTGCGCACTGCCCGCACTGCCTTGGAATAACCAGGATGAACCGCTCGTTTTCTACGGTGGTTCCTGCAAAGATTATACCGCATTCGCCACCAGGGTGGCAATGAGCCAGCCGCCTGCTTTTTACACAAACGGATTGTAGAACCGCCCGAACCGGATGGTCACGGTGAGGCTGAGGAGCAGCAGGAGCACCCCGACACCCAGCGCGATGAGATCGCAGCGGACGAAAGGCCGCTGGGTGTACCAGGTGCGCTTGTTCTTTTTGCCAAAGCCGCGCAGTTCCATCGCGTTGGAGATGGTGTCGATGCGGTTCAGGCTGGTCAGGATGAGCGGCAGCAGGATGTTGACGGAGTTTTTGAGCCGCTTGAAGAAGGGTTCCTTTCTGCCAAGCTCCACACCGCGGGCCTGCTGGGCCTGGCTGATGCTGTGGTAGTCGCGCTGGATGTCCGGAATGTACCGCAGCGCAATGGCCACCGAGTAGCCCACCTTGTACGAAATGCCGATGCTGTTCAGGCTGGCCGCAAACTCGCTGGGGTCGGTGGCCGAGATGAACAGGATGGCCACGGGCAGGGCCACGAAATACTTGAGCGAGATGTTGCACATATAGAACAGCTGCTCGGCCGTCAGGTCATACCGCCAGAACAGGTGGCAGAGCACCGTGCGGGTGCCGTACAGCGTCGTGCCCTGGTCGGGGTCGAACAGGAAGATGAACAGGTTGTTCAGCAGCAGGAACACCAGCATGAACACCAGCATGAACCGCACCTCGCGGAACCTGATCCGGCTCAGCTTGAACGCGGCCAGGCTGACCGCCAGCAGCACCAGCAGAACCCAGGTGTTGTAGGTGATCATGCTGGCAAAGGTGAACAGCAGAAAGAACGCCAGCTTGGTGGTGCCGGTGAGCTTGTGAATGACGCTCTCCCGCGGGAGATAATTCAAAACAGTTTTAGCGGCCATGTTCCCGCACCTCCCGGTCCTGCGCGATGAAGCGCTCCACAAATTCCTGCGCGGGCGCAATGCCGCAGCGGTTGGCCAGCGTGTAGAGGCTGGTCTCCTTCAGTGCGGCCTGCCGGATGAGGGCGGGGTCGCACAGAACGCCCGCCGGGCTGCGGTCCGCGATGAGTTCACCGTCGCAGAAGACCAGCGCCCGCTGGGTGTATTCGAGCATCAGGTGCATGTCGTGGGTGATCATCCCGACCGTGACACCCTGGGCGTTCAGCCCCCGCAGGAACTCCATGATGTCGGTGTAGTGGCGGAAATCCTGACCCGCCGTAGGCTCGTCCAGCAGGATAAGCTCCGGGTCCAGCGCCAGTACGCTTGCGATGGTGACACGCTTTTTCTGGCCGAAGCTCAGCGCCGACACCGGCCAGTTCCGGAAGGGATACAGCCCGCAGATCTTGAGCGTCTGTTCCACCTTTTCCCGGATCTGCGCTTCGGTCAGGCCGGAGCGCTGCAGGCCCAGTGCCACTTCGTCGTAGATCATGGTCTTGGAGATCATCTGGTTGGGGTTCTGCATCACATAGCCGATGTGCTGGGCACGGCGGCGGATGTTCTCCTCAGCCAGCGATCTGCCGTTGAGGAAGATCTCGCCCGCATCCGGCGTCTCAAACCCGCAGATGAGCTTGGACAGCGTGGATTTGCCTGCGCCGTTCCGGCCCACGATGCTGACCATCTCCCCTTTGCCGATGGAGAAGCGGACATTCTTCAGGGTCGCCTGCCCCTTCTGGTAGCCAAAGCTCAGGTCCCGCACTTCCAGCAGCGGTTCCGGGGCCGGGGCAGCTTCCGGCTGCGGATAAGCGGTGAACCAGTTCCGCAGGGCCGCGGTGTCGGCTTCGTTCAGGACGAGGCTGTCCACATGCGACGGGTGCTTTTCCGGGGTGATGTCCACGCCCGCATACCGCAGAGCGGTCAGGTAGAGCGGCTCCCGGATGCCGTTTTCGGTCAGCAGAGAGGTGGAAAGCAGCTCATCCGGGCGGAGGTCGGCCAGAATTCTGCCCTCGTTCACGAGGACGATGCGGTCCACACTCCGCCAGAGGACATCCTCCAGCCGATGCTCGATGATGAGCACGGTGGTGTCGGTCTTTTTCTGGATCTCGTCGATGAGCTCCATGGTCTGCTTGCCGGTGGCCGGGTCCAGGTTGGCCAGCGGCTCGTCGAAGAGCAGGATCTTGACCTGATCCACCATAACGCCCGCCAGACTGACCCGCTGCTTCTGCCCGCCGGAAAGCTCATGCGGTGCATAACCGAGGTGGTTCTCGATGCCCACCAGCTCCGCAGCGCGGCGGGTGATGGTGTGCATCTCCTCCTGCGGCATACAGCTGTTTTCCAGCGCAAAGGCGATGTCCTCGCCCACGGTCAGGCCAATGAACTGGCCATCCGGGTCCTGCAATACCGTGCCCACATGGGCCGACAGCTCAAAGATGCTGCTGTGCGGCGCATCCACGCCGTCCACGGTCAGGGTGCCGGTGCACACGCCGGGGTTCGAAAAGGGGTTCAGGCCGTTGATGCAGCCCGCCAGCGTGCTTTTGCCGCTGCCGGACGGGCCTGCGATGAGCACACGCTCCCCCGGATAGATGTCCAGGTCGATGCCGGTCAGCGTGGGACGCTTCTGGGCGCGGTACTGGAACGAGAAATCTCGGAACGAGATGATGGGTTCGTTACGTTCTGCCATGGGCAAATTACCTCAGCTGTTCAAACAAAAAGCCTTTCCTCCGGCGGATGGCCGAGGGAAAGGCTGCGGGTTCCATCCAGAGTCGCTCCGGCCGGGATCACTCCTGGTCGAGAGAGCCCTTCTTGGCGATGGTCCTGGTATAGGCCAGCACCAGCAGGCCGCCCACCACCACAGCGGTGATGATGTTGGACACAGCGGCAAAGGCACCCTGCGCAAAGACCTTCTTGGCCGGCTCGGCGTAGATCAGGATATCCAGCACCGGGGCCACCACGACCCAGGCCAGCAGATGGGCTGCGATGTTGGCGACCGTAAAGGCGGCCATCTTCTTTTTGCCAAACTCGCCCTCCTGCAGGTCCAGCTTTTTCGCGAACAGGCCCACCACAACGCCCACGAAGGCCGAAGCGATGACCCAGCTCCACCAAGGGCTGCCGCCCCAGGACAGGTCGATCAGGGTGTGGCCGATGAAGCCGATCAGACCGCCGGCCACCGGGCCGTACATCGCGGCCAGCAGGGCCAGAACGGCGTACTGCAGGCTGATGTTGGTGTTGGGCACCGGGCTGGGAATGGCCACGAACCGGCCCAGAACAAAGAACAGGGCTGCGCCGATGCCGACGGCGACCACTGGTTTGATGCTGTTGTTGTTTTTCATATTCTTTCGCTCCTCTTTTTTGCGCCGCAGTGTGCGGCATTTTTTCAAGGCATTGTCAGTATACGACAAGCCGGGAACCCTTGTCAATGGACAAACGGCTCTCTTTGCAGAAAAAACGCAGGTTCTGCCGTTTCAGCGGGAGCTTTGGGGCTGCGGCACCAGTTTGCAGACCAGCCGGACCATCACCGGCGTCAGCGGGAGCCACACCAGTGTGCACAGCAGGTTGAACAGGGTGTGGGCGTTGGCGATCTGCCGCGCCAGCACTTCCAGCTCCGGCCCCTTGGGCGAGACGGCCTCCACCAGTCTTGTCATCCAGGGCAGGGCCAGCAGGCAGACCACGCTGCCCGACAGGTTGAAGCAGCAGTGCGCTGCCGCCGTCCGCCGGGCATCCGTAGGCTGACCCACCGCCGCCAGCACCGCCGTGATGGTCGTGCCGATGTTGTCCCCCAACAGGATGGGCAGGGCACCGGCCAGCCCCAGCACACTGTGGATACCGTCCGGCCCGGCCTGCTGCGCGGCCCGCTGCAGCACCGCGATGGTGGCCGAGCTGCTCTGCACCACCAGCGTCATCCCGGTGCCCAGCAGCAGCCCCAGCAGCGGCGTATGCCGCACCTGCGTCATCCAGCGGAGGAAGACCGGGTGTTCGGCCAGCGGAGCCATCGCGCCGGACAAAACTTCGATGCCGTCGAACAGCAGGCCGAACGAAAACACCGCCAGCCCCAGCTGCCGCGTCCGCTCCCGCCGGGCCAGCAGCCAGACCAGCACCCCCGCAAACAGGATGGGGAACACCCAGTCCGCCAGCCGGAACGCCACCAGCTGGGCCGTCATGGTGGTGCCCACATTGGCCCCGAACACCACGGCCACGGCCTGCGGCAGCTCCATCAGCCCGGCGCTGACGAACCCGATGACCATCACCGTGGTGGCCGAGCTGCTTTGCAGCACCGCTGTGACCAGAAGCCCCGCCAGCGCCCCGGTGAGCGGTGTGCGGGTGACGCGGCGCAGGAACCCCCGCATCCGCTCTCCTGCCGCCTGCTGCAACGCCCGGCTCATGTTCTCCATCCCAAACAAAAACAGCGCCAGCCCACCGGCCAGCCCGAATGCTGCCCGAACGCCTTCCCCCATGTGTCGTCCTCCTCTCGGTGTGGATAACACAAAAATACTCGCCTTCCGGTGGGAAAGCGAGTACATTTTGCAAGGGAGCCGGTCATTTGTCCGTCCGGGCGCAGCGCAGGGCATACCGCGCCTGTCCGCCTGTGGTGCAGGGAAACAGCTCTCTGCAGGTCTTGCTCTTTTTTTGGGGCGTTCTTAGTTCGTGCCGGTCAGCTTGAATTTGTTCAGGGTTTGGATGGTGGTCACGATGACATTGACGTTGTTGACGATGGAGCTGCCAGCAGAGAAGATGCGGGCGACGTAGTTGAACAGGGTGCCAACGTTCAGGAAGATCTTCCAGGCCTCGGTATCGGTGATCGAGCCACCGTTCAGGTAGACCATCTCGTTCTCGTCGATCGCGGCAAAAGCAGCAGGCATCTTGATTTCGTTCATAACAGGGATTCCTCTCTTTCAAACATTCGATTCGTTTTTGTGTTTCAGCAATGCAGATCAGCTCAGCCGTGCATCGCAACCAGTGTCACGACCAGGACCGTCGTTCCGACGATCAGGATCTCGCCCAGGTGGTCCTCCAGCCGGAAGGTGCTGGTAGGTTGTTCGGCCGCCTCCGGCTCCGGCTTCGCGGTGGACTCGCGCGACACAGGCGTCCAGTGGGCATACAGGGTCTGCCCATCTTCCTGGAACTCGTACTCCGCCGGCTTGATCTTATCGCCGCCCACAAGATCCGTATACCAGCCATCGAAGAGGTAGCCTTCCATGGTGGGGATGGGCAGTCTGGAAGTCCGGTAGACCTCCGTGCCGTCCGAAGTTTTGATCCGGTAGACGAAGACGTACTCCGGGGTGCCGATGCCGCCCTGCCGCTCCAGATAGATGGTGTAGTAGTTGGGGTTGTCCGCAAATGCCAGCGGCGTCACGCAGCAGAGCATTGCCAGCGTCACCACACTGAGCATCAGTCGCTTCAAGAATTGCTTCATCGTTGCTGCCTCACTTTCCAGTCTTGCCGATACCGGGCAGTGCCCTGCGCCGGAACCAGGGAGACCCCACGCCCTTCCGGGCAGACTTTCTCTATATAGGTTATACGATAAACTTAGCGTTTTGTCAATTAGGACTGCGCAATTTTCGCATTTTCATGTTTTCTGAAAACGCAACCCCGCACCGTGCTGCGGCATCAGGGCGCTGCGAGCAGGGAAACCACGGCACCAGCGCAGGGTCTTCGGCAGAATGCCGCCTGCCAGGTGATGTGTTCCGGCTCCACCGGTTCAAAATAGCAGGAGGAACACGCCGCAGCCACACCTTCTGCCTCATCTGCACTCCCGCGCACCGTGCAGAACACCGCCGTCGGGCCGTCGGCCCCGCCAATGACAGCGATGGCCGCATCCCCTTCCCCCTGCGGTTCCAGTCCATACTTCTTTTCCAACGCTGCCCGTTCGGGCGGCAGATTCCGGGGTCGGCGGCGCGGGTGGTCCCCCTCAGCGCAGTCGGAGAGGAAGAAATTTTCGGCAGCCGGGGTCAGGCGGTAGGTCATCATACAGAAGCGGTTGGGCCACTCCCAGCCATCACAGTCCGGAAGTTCCAGCGTTTCCGACCGGACATCCAATGCAGTCAGCTGATAGGTCTGTGCGTTTCCCGGTTCGTGCAGCGTCACCGACCCGCCCACCGCAGGGGTCCGAAACCGTTCCGCCGGGTGTTGTTCCAGTTCCGCTTCCAGCCGCACCTCCAGGACACGGAAGCGCTTCGGGCAGCTCTTCCGGCTCCGGGTCGCCCAGGGATAGCTTTCCCGCCAGAACTTCCAGACCGTCGTTTCATCCAGCCCATAATGCCGCAGGAACGCTGCGACTGTATCATCGCCGGCCATCTCTCCCGGAAGATAACCCACCCCGCAGCCATCTCTGGAATGCAGCCGCATCCCATTCAGTTCCAGCTCCGCGCAGAACCCCACATTCAACGGATTTTCCTGTTCCATCTGCTGTTCCTCGGCTCTGGTCAGGGTGCGGCTGCATTCGCCGTCTTCGGTCAGGCCCCATTTTTCCATATAGGCCCGCAGTTCTTCCTGCGGCACCTCCATCGCAAAGTCCACGACCAATCCCTGTCGGCACCGGTAGACCGCCGGGATGCGCCACTTGTACCCATGCCATTCAAATTCGCGGTCCACGCGCAGTTCCTCGCCGGGGTCGTTTCCCTCCTGTGTTCCCCAGAAATTTTTCCCAAAGCAGACCTTCCAGCGGCTGTGTTCGTGTCTCATGGCAGTTGTCCCCTTCCGTTTTTCTCTATTTTAACACCATTTCATCGCCCCCGCAATTTCTTTGCGAATTTTTGCCGGTTCCCAGCTGCCTGCCCCTACACAAACGGCGGCGGTTGTGCTATGATAAGGCTGAAAAATCGGTTTGGCACTGCCAACCCATGAAGAAGGTGTCGTTCATGTCTGATCTGCTTGAGACCCTGCGGCAGGAGGGCGTCGATCCCGCACTGCTCGCCGCTGTGGAAGAATACCGCGCAGCCCACCCGCTGGCCGAGGCGCTGCGCCCCCGCATCCCGGTGTCGGCCTTTACCTATTATGGTAAGGACGTCTGGGAGCAGGCTCTGGCCGCGCTGCTCTGCGGCGAGAACCTGCTGCTGGCAGGCGGCAAAGCCACCGGCAAAAATGTGCTGGCCGAGAACCTCTCCGCCGCCTTCGGCCGCCCTGCGTGGGACATCTCGTTCCATGTGAACATGGACGCTGCCTCCCTCATCGGCATGGATACATTCGAGGGCGGCGCGGTCAAGTTCCGGCCCGGCCCGGTCTACCGCTGTGCCCAGTGCGGCGGGTTTGGCGTGCTGGATGAGATCAACATGGCCAAAAACGAGGCGCTGGCCGTCCTCCACGCCGTGCTGGACTTCCGCCGCGCCATCGACGTGCCCGGCTATGAGCGTATCCCGCTGGCCGAGGAGACCCGCTTCATCGCCACCATGAACTACGGTTATGCGGGCACCCGTGAGCTGAACGAGGCGCTGACGTCCCGCTTTGTGGTCATCCAAATGCCCACCATCACGCAGGACAACCTCGAAAAGCTGCTCCGTGCCCAGTTCCCCGACCTGCACGCAAACTATGTCCACCAGTTCGCCCTGCTCTTCCTCGACCTGCAAAAAAAGTGCGACAGCGCGGAGATCTCCACCAAGGCGCTCGATCTGCGCGGGATGCTGGATGCGCTGCGGCTGATCCGCCGGGGCGTCCCGGCCGGGGCCGCGCTGGATATGGGCATCACCAACAAAGCCTTTGATTCCTACGAGCAGGGGCTGATCCGGGACGTCATCGCCGCCCGCATCCCGGCGCAGCTCACTGCCGCAAAGCTGTTCCGCTGATGGAAGCGCAGAGCTACACCGCCGAACAGCGGCGCGCAGCCAATCAGGTCTGGGCGGCAGCCGGTGCCTATGGGTTTGAGCCGCTGTTCCTTGCACACAACACCGACGGCACGATCGATTTTTACATGAACTGCATCGTGGGCCTGGTGCACAAATATTACGGCGACGATCTCATCCGGAGCCTGTTCGGGCTTTGGGATGGCGACATCCGGGAGGCCGAACTCGACGACCTGACCTGGCTCTACCTCGAAAGCGCAGCCTATGCGCTGGAGCTGCCCCGCCGCCCGGTGCTGGCCGAGCTGCGCCGCGCCCATGCGGACTACTTTTTCGGCATCCAGTACAAGCTCTCCCGGCAGGAGTGGATGGCCAAGAACCAGCTCGTCTACACCATGCAGGCAGACCGCTGGCGCACCGTGCAGGGCCGCCGCCCGCCGGTGATGACCCCTTACGAAGCCGACCTTGCCGCCGCGCTGGCCCCGCAGACGCCGCCGGAACCGGCTGCGCTGAAACCGGCCCTGCTGGCCCTCTTTGCCCGCGCGAAGCTGTTTGACGGCACTGTGCACAAAAAGGCCGCGCTCCACCTGCATCTCGAAGGGCTTCTGGTTTCGCTTGCCACCAAAACGCTCCCCACCCAGATGATCAAGACCGACCGCGTCATGGTCGAGCATTCCAGCGCGGTGGATGCCGCAGGCAGCGGCGGGCTGACGGTGGACAAGCGGCTGGCCCGCATCACCCTCCGGCAGAACGCCGCCGAAGACCGCGCCTACATCGAGAGCTGTTTCGGGCGCTCCCTCTACCCGCCGGAACGGCTGCGCAAGGCCGAGCAGGAGCTTTGCACCGGCGATCATCTGGGGTGCCATCTCTGGTTCGCCGCCGGTGTCCCCAGCCCCGAACAGGCTCCCACCCCGGAGGCAAAGCATCTGGCCGAACAGGCGCAGCTGCAGGCCGACCGGAACCGCGCCTACTATGCCAAGAACCGGGAGCTGCACCGCAGCGTCGTGCTGCGGCTGACCGAGCAAATCCGCAACTGCATCCTCGTGCATCAGCAGCCCCATGCGCGGGTGGCCCGCAGCGGCAGTCTGGACCCCGTGCGGGTCTGGCGGGCCCCTGTGCTGGACGACGCCCGCGTCTTCCGCTGCGCTGAGGAGGAGAACCAGCCCGCCTTCACCGTGGACCTGCTGCTGGATGCGTCGGCCTCCCGCCTGCACTGTCAGGAGGTCATCGCGGCGCAGGGCGTCATCCTTGCCGAGAGCCTGACCGCCTGCGGCATCCCTGTGCGGGTCAGCTGCTTTTCCAGCCTGCGGGGCTACACGGTCCTGCGGGTGCTCAAAGGCTTTTCGGACAAAAATCTGCAGAACATCCACCAGTATTTTGCCTCCGGCTGGAACCGCGACGGCCTGGCCCTGCGGGCTGCGGGCGACCTGTTGGACTTTGCGCCCGGCCCCGCGCCGCGTCATCTGCTCATTTTGCTGACGGACGCCTCCCCCAACGACAGCCGCCGTGTGCCGCCCTCTTCGGAGAACCCGCTGGGGCACGACTACGGCGGAGCTTTCGGTGTGGACGATGCCGCTGCCGAGGTGCGCACCCTTCGCCGCAAGGGGCTGCGGGTCTCCGCCGTCTTCATGGGCGAGGACCGCTCCATCCCCGATGCCGAGCGCATCTACGGCAAAGATCTGGCCCGCATCCGCGGCATGGATCAGCTGGCCCGCGCGGCCGGGCAGCTCATCCAGAACGAGATCCGCGAGCTGGGCGATTGATTCCTCGCACCAAAAGACCGGGACTGCATGTTTGCAGCTCCGGTCTTTTGGTTACAACCATAGTGTTTACCCTTTCCCCCAATGTGCAAAAATATTTTTGCAATCTTCAAACTTTTAGTTGTAATTCATGACAACTTATGCTATAATACAGCCAGAAAAGAACGAATCAATGGTTGTACGAGGAAGGAGACCCGCTATGGATGCCAATCGTTACTTTGAGCAGATGCACCAGGTCATGTCCGCGCAGAAGCGCGATTTCTCGTTGATTTTGAGTGTAAAGGTGCAGGATCTTGGCGGCGCGGATGCTTACATTGAGCTGCGCCGGAACGCATCCGGCCGCGCACGGGTCTTCTATTCCACCATGGGCCGCCGCAACCTCAACTTTCAGTTGTTCCGCAAAGGCTGGCAGTTGTGCCACAACGCATCCGGCGAGATGACCGGCCGTTTCCCCACCAAAGCGGACGCCCTGTTGGACGCAGCGGACTTTTCCGCCTGCATCCGGGACGATGCCTTTGACCCGGCCCGCACGGAGTTTCTCGTGAACCAGCTCCGGCGTCTTTCGGACACCTCCTGCCCTCCCCTGCCGCAGTCGGCCCGCGAAGGGGCGCTCATCACCGTGGACAGCTTTGTGGGCCGCAGCGGGCACTGGTGCTATTGGAGCACGCAGGCTGCTGACTGCCTGCCGCTCGCCGCGCTGCTCTGCTGGCTGGGCGATTTTCTGGCCGGGAGCGAGCGCCGCACCCTGCAAAACTGCCCACAGGCCATGGAGCTGGCCGCGCAGTGGCAGGCGGAACTTTGCTCGCCCTTCACCCGCCCGGCGGACGTCGTCCGTTCTCCTGCCCAGCGCCCGGCCCCGCGCCGCGCCGCCCCTGCCGCGCAGAACCCCCACTGGCAGAGCATTTTGGCGGTGCTGGCCACCGTATGACAATAGTGCCCCGCCCTCTGGTTTTCCAGAGAGCGGGGCACTTGTTCAATATTCGATCCCCTGCCGGGCGGCGATGCCCTTCTGGTATGGGTGGCGGCAGCACTTCATTTCGGTGCTGTAATCCGCCGCATCCAGCATCCACTGCGGCGCAGCGTGTGCCGTCAGAACGCATTCCTGCCCATCCGGCCGGTGCAGAACGGCCGACTGAAGCAGCTCTTTGTCCACCATATCCAGTTCCCATGCGGAACCGGCCTCGTCCAGAAGAAGCAGATCGGCCGGCTGGGCCATGGCAGCCCGGAGGTTCTCATTTTGCAGCGCCCGCGTAGCCGCCTTTTCGGCGTCGTTCATCTGGAAGACGAACTTCTGCCCGGCCTTGCCGCGGTAGACTTTGGCCCCCAGCTGCTCCAGCAGCGGGATCTCGCCGCTTTTGCCGCCCTTCAGGAACTGCACGATGACCACACGCTTTCCGCTGCCCAATGCGCGCAGCGCGAGGCCCATGGCGGCTGTGGTCTTGCCCTTTCCATCGCCCCAATAGAGATGCAGCAATCCGCGCTCCATCATGCGTTTTCCTCCGTGTACTGGACGGTTTTCACCACGTGCAGGATGTGCTCCGCCTTCCAGTCGCAGGCATCCAGCACATAGCCGCCTGCGTTGGGGCCGCACCATGCGTGGAAGGTCTTGTGCGGCACCGCGAACCGCTCCATTGCGGCCATCTGGGTGCCGCCGTGCGCCACGATGACCAGCCGCTCCTCGCCGTCGACAAGTGCCTTGTCCACCAGAGCGGCAAACGCCGCGCAGACACGGTCACCGAAATCGCTCTTCCGCTCCCCGTCCGGGTGAGCGCTGGCTTCGTTCTGCCGGACCCACTCCAGATACTCCGGGTCCTGCTCCACACGGACGAACTTCTGCCCCTCGAACCGGCCGAAGTTCATCTCCTTCAGCCCCTCCACCGGCACCAGTTTTGCATCCGGAAAGAGGATCTTTGCCGTCTGCGACGTGCGCTGCAGCGGCGTCACGTAGACGACCTCCGGGGAAAAGTCCGCCCGCCGCAGCTGGGCCGCGCTTTCGGGCGAAAGCGGGATGTCCCGCTGGCCCTGATACCGTTTCTGGGCGTTGTATTCAGTTCTGCCATGGCGCAGCAGATAGATCCACATGGTGTTGTCTCCTTTTTCATCCTTTTGCCGCCCCATTATAGCCGATTTCCGCAAAAGATACAAGCCGCCCACGGTTCATTCTTCCCCCGCGCCTGTGCTCCTTTTGTCCAGCGCAAAAAAGCACCCGCCGCAGGATGTGCAGCAGGTGCCGGAAATTTGACCGTTCTTATTCGTACAGGGGGAACGCCTTGGTGAGCGCCAGAACGCGGGCGGAGATGTCGTCCCGCTTCTCGTCATAGTGCCAGATGCAGTCGGCAATGCAGTCGGCGATGATCTTCATCTCTGCCGGGCCCATGCCGCGCGTCGTGACGGCAGGGGTGCCCAGACGGACGCCGGAGGTCACGAAGGGGCTGCGGGTCTCGCCGGGCACGGTGTTCTTGTTGGCCGTGATGTGCACACTGTCGAGGCGGGCTTCCAGCTCCTTGCCGGTGCACTCCTCCTCCCGCAGGTCGAGGAGCATCAGGTGGTTGTCGGTGCCGCCGGACACCAGCTTCACGCCGCGGGCCTGCAGCTCAGCCGCCATGGCCTGTGCATTCTCCACGATCTTGCGCGCATATTCCTTGAATTCCGGCTTCAGTGCCTCCCCGAAGCAGACGGCCTTTGCCGCGATGACATGCTCCAGCGGGCCGCCCTGGGTGCCGGGGAAGACGGCGGAATTGATCCGCTTGGCCAGCACCGCGTTGTTGGTCAGGATCAGGCCGCCGCGCGGGCCGCGCAGGGTCTTGTGGGTCGTGGTGGTCACAACGTCTGCATAGGGCACTGGGCTCTGGTGATAGCCGCCCGCCACCAGACCGGCGATGTGGGCCATATCGACCATCAGGTAAGCGCCATAGCCGTGGGCGATCTCGGCCAGCTTTTCAAAGTCGATGGCGCGGGGGTAAGCCGACGCGCCCGCCACGACGAGCTTCGGGCGCACCGTTTTGACCTGCTTTTCCAGCGCCGCATAGTCGATGACGCCGTCCTCGTTGACGCCGTAGGACACGAAGTGGTAGTTCTTGCCGGACATGTTCACCGGCGAGCCGTGGGTCAGGTGGCCGCCCTGCGACAGGTCCATGCCCATGACAGTGTCGCCAACGTCCAGCAGTGCAAAGTAGACGGCCAGGTTGGCCTGTGCGCCGGAGTGCGGCTGCACGTTGGCATACTTGGCCCCGAACAGCTTGCAGGCGCGCTGGATGGCGATGTTCTCCACCTCATCCACATAGGCACAGCCGCCGTAATAGCGCTTGCCCGGCAGACCCTCGGCATACTTGTTGGTCAGCACCGTGCCCATCGCAGCCATCACGGCAGGCGAAACGATGTTCTCGCTGGCGATCAGCTCGATGTTCTCCCGCTGGCGGGTCAGCTCGCGGCCCATCGCCGCAGCCAGCTCCGGGTCAGCCTTGCCCACCAGATCGATGGTGTCCATCATTTCATCGTACATTTTTACTACCCCTCTCTGACAGATCGTTCCGGGCAGAGCGGCTCCGAAGTGAGCCTTGCTCCCCTCCTCTTTATGATAACAAAATCAGCCCCGATGCGCAACCATATTTTCGCCTAAGCCCTTGCTTTTTTTGCGGCCAGCGTTTATTATATCTGTATAAAAATCCGTTCCCGCGTTTGTGCAGCTTTTCAGAATCAGCCTGCACAAACTCCGGAGGGAACAAGGGAGGAAACCGCAGATGGATCATTCCCTGCAAAAAGCAGCCCAGCGCAAAGCGGGCATCGCTGCTCGGCGGGCGCTTTCCGCCGCCGCACGTTCTGCCGCAGACGCCGCGCTGTGCCGCCGCATCGCAGCACTGCACTGCTTTCAGAACGCCCGGACGCTCCTTGCCTATGCCGCCTTCGGTGGGGAGGCAGACCTGTCCGCTCTGCTGGCGGAGGCGGTGCGGCAGGGCAAGACCGTCGCCTATCCCATCTGCGGCGCGGGCTTCACCCTGACGGCCGCTGTGCCCGGCCCGGACAGCTGGGAGGTGGGTGCATACGGCATCCGGACCCCCATCCCGGAGCGGGCGCAGCTGCTCCCGCCCGAAGCGCTCGACCTGGTGCTGGTGCCCTGCACGGCCTTTGATGCCGCCTGCCGCCGCGTCGGAATGGGAAAAGGCTACTATGACCGCTACCTGCCCCGCTGCCGGAACGCCGTACTGCTTGGCGTTGCCTTTGAGGCGCAGCGGGTGGAGCAGGCCGCTGTGGACGCGCACGACCAGCGGCTGGACGGATTTGTAACAGAGGAGGGGATCTATCGTGGAACTGATGAATTTGAGCTGTGAAGCGTTTTTAGAAGACCTTGCCGGCAGCGCCCCGGCACCGGGCGGCGGCGGGGCCGCAGCTCTGGTGGGTGCCGCCGGTGCCGCCCTTGGCAATATGGTCGGCAGCCTGACCATCGGCAAGAAAAAATATGCCGCCGTGGAGGCGGATATCCTCATCATGAACCGCCGTGCCGCCGCCCTCCGCAAGCGGCTGGAAGGGCTGGTACAGGCCGACGCCGACGCTTTTACACCGCTGGCCGCAGCCTACAAGCTGCCCAAAGAGACCCCGGAGCAGCAGGCCCACAAAGCCGCTGTGCTGGAGGCCGCGCTGGAAGAGGCCTGTGCTGTGCCGCTGGAGATCATGTCCGCCTGCTGTGAGGGCATTGCGCTGGCGGCGGAATACGCCGAAAAGGGCAGTGTGATGGCCGTATCGGATGCCGGGTGCGCTGCACTGTTCTGCAAGGCCGCCCTGCAGGCCGCCGGGCTCAATGTCTCCATCAACACCCGGCTGATGGCCGACAACGCCCGCGCCGCCGCCCTGAATGCACAGGCCGACGCCATGCTGGCGGAGTTTGTGCCGCAGGCCGACCAGATCTACGAGAAACTCACACATTCCTTGAGGGGGTAATTCTGATGGCAACGATTTTGAAGGGCGCGCCCGTTGTGGCCGCCATGAACGAAGCAAACGCCGCCCGCTGTGCTGCAATGCAGGAAAAGGGCGTCGTGCCCACGCTGGCCGTGGTGCGCGTGGGTGCCCGCCCGGACGACCTTTCCTACGAAAAAGGCGTTCTGACCCGCTGCGGCAAGGTGGGCGTCGCCGTAAAGCAGTTCCTTCTGCCCGAAGATGCTGCACAGGACGCGCTTCTGGAGGTCATCCGGAAGATCAACGCGGACCCGTCCATCCACGGCTGTCTGCTCTTCCGCCCTCTGCCCAGGCAGTTCGATGACCGCGCCGTCCGCGCGGCGCTGGCCCCGGAAAAGGACATCGACGGCATCACGGACGGTTCGCTGGCCGGTGTGTTCACC
>OGII01000795.1_pt1 | contig 26484 bp, 20 predicted proteins | sample 1571701 | NCBI WGS metagenome assembly OGII01 (sample SAMEA2581950, study PRJEB24529) | metagenome | biome: Human gut stool | place: China | collected 2011
GAGAGAAATGTCCGCGAAAACGCAGGATAAGGAGAATCCAGAGGAAAACTGCCATTGAAACAATGGCGGTTTTCTTTTATAATTAGGGAAGAGGGATGTAGCAGTCCAGTCATATGGAAAAATCAGATCTCGGAAGGGGATAAATTATGAATATATCGCTTATTTGTTTTACGAGAGCTGGATTTGAGACGATGAAGCGGATCAACAACGCCCTTTCCGGAGCTTCTGAAGCTTTCACGAATGCGTCCTGCCCTGAACAATACGATAAGAGTGCGGAGGCGGAGGACAGACCATGCAGCGGGGACACTCTGTACAAGTCTCTGTGGATCGCCGGGCGGTACGCACTGCAGCTCGCGGCGGCGGATGCCGGAGTGCCTTATCAGGCGGTGCCGGAGGGCGGACTTTCGGAGTGGACGAAGGAGGCTTTTCTGCGGGACGATGCTCTTATTTTTGTGGGTGCCTGCGGGATCGCAGTGCGCTCCATCGCACCATATGTGCGGGATAAATTTCAGGACCCTGCGGTGGTCTGTGTGGATGAGGCGGGACAGTTTGTGATCCCGCTTCTCTCCGGGCATGTGGGCGGAGCGAACCGGCTGGCGGAAATGGTGGCTTCCGGGATCGGAGCAGTGCCGGTGGTGACAACGGCGACGGATGTGGAGAAGAAATTTGCGGTGGACATGTTCGCAAAGGATCATGGATTTGTGATCACGGACCGGAAACTTGCGAAGGAGATTTCGGCCGATATCCTTGCGGGTGAGCCGGTGGGAGTGTTCTCGGATTTCGGATTTTCAGCGTGGAAGAAGATTCCGGAGGGACTTTTTGAGGATCGGATCTGTAAGCGGAATCTCTGGGTTACGGTGTCCGGAAAAGAAAAAAAGGGGATTCCGTCGGACCGTGTCCTGCGCCTGATCCCGCGGTGTGTGGCGCTTGGGATCGGCTGTAAACGCGGGACACCTGTGGAGAAGATCCGGACCGCAGTGGAAAGCGCGATGGAGCGGAATGGAATCGATCTGCGAAGCGTCTTTGCGGCGGCGAGCATCGACATCAAAAAGCAGGAGCAGGGACTCATCGAATTCGCAAAGGAACTTCAGGTGCCGTTTCTGACATTTTCCAGTGAGGAGTTAAATGGACAGCCGGGAGATTTCCCGGAGTCGGAATTTGTGCAAAAGACCACGGGAACCGGAAATGTCTGCGAGCGGTCCGCAGTGGCTGCGTGCAGGCTGGGCGTGAGAGCTTCTGAGTGCAGGATCCTGATCCATAAGGAAGCGGAGGACGGCGTGACAGTGGCCGCAGCGTATTATATGATCGGAAAGTCCGGAGAAAATGCGGATCGGGAAGAAAAATCGAGAGGATAGAGTAGAAAGAATATGATGATCCTGATAAATGGGGGAAGCTCCAGCGGAAAGTCCGCATTTGCAGAGACCCTGATCGTAGAACAGGTAAAGAAAGAAGAGGTGATGGCGGAAGCCACCGGAAAATCGATGCGCGGCGGCGCCCGGAAAACGGATCTGCGCCATCAGCCGTCCTGTTACCTTGCAACCATGATCGCCTGGGACGAGGAGTGCAGGGAGCGGATCCGAAAACACCGCAAAATGCGGGAAAAAAAGAATTTTATGACCATCGAGTGCCCTGTGGATCTTTCGAAGGCGGAGGTCCCTGCCAGGAGCCGGTGTCTGTTAGAGTGTGTTTCCAATCTTGCGGCGAACGAGATGTACCGCCGGGACATGGAAGATCCGGAGAATGGCGCGATGGAACGGATATTGGAAGGAATCAGGATGATCAGAAAAAATGCGGACTTTCTGGTAGTCGTGACAAATGATGTGTCCGGGGATCAGGGGCCGTACTCGGAGGAGACGGAAGCGTACCGGAAGCTGTTGGGCGGAATCAACTGTGCGTTGGCCGGGGAGGCGGATGAAGTGTACGAGGTGATCTGCGGTGAGCCGGTGATGGTGAAGAAAAAGAAGAGGGAAGATACGGAAGTGGAAGAGAGAAGAACGGATCGATCTGTGGATCGTCAGAGAGGGATCAGGCTTTTTGTAGGAGGCGCGTATCAGGGGAAATCAAACCTTGCGATGCGTGAGGCGGTGACGGAAGAAAACCGCTTCATTCTTGTGGCAGACGGCGAACAGTCACCGTTGGAAGACGCGTTTGATTCGGAGGCTGTTCTGAATCTTCATATCTATATTCGAAGGCTTATAGACACAGTACTGGGTGAGTATGACGCGAAGAGAGAGGATGACAGAGTGTTCTGCGACAGTATCCGCAGTGAAATCAATGAGAGAACTGTAGCTGTGAGGGACTCGGCTGAAAGAACATCTGCCGGAGAAACAAAGATGGTCAGAGAGCAGACGAAAGAAACGGAAAATATCGAGATCCGGATCGAAGAGGTCATGTACCGGTATCTGGATATGATCCTTAAGAAGAACCCCAACGCAGTCATTACCTGCGACGAGATCGGCTGCGGAATCGTTCCCATCGATAAAACAGACCGCCTGTGGCGGGAGATGAGCGGGGATGCCTGCCAGTATCTGGCGGCGCGGGCGGTGAAGGTATGCCGCGTTGTCTGCGGGATCCCGATGGCTTTAAAGGGCGGTGAGACATGATGGAGTACGGACACGGCGGTGATATCTACCGGAACCGGAATGTGGAGCTGGATTTCTCGGTCAACGTAAATCCCTTGGGAATGCCAAATTTTGTCTGGGAGGCAGCCCAGAGGAGCATTGCCTTCTGTACAGGATATCCGGACAGCTCCTGCGAAAACCTGCGGGGACGGTTGTCAGAGCTTATCGGTGTCCCGGAAGATCAGATGATCTTCGGAAACGGGGCGGCGGAATTGATCTTCCGGCTGGTACAGGAGGTACGGCCGAAAAAGGCAGTGATCCCTGCGCCATCTTTCGCGGAGTATGAAACGGCGTTGAGATCCTGTGGGACAGAAATCGCTTTTTTCTATTTAAAAGAGGCGGAATCTTTTTTCTTAAACGTATCGGAATTTCTGGATTTTTTGAGAACAGAGCAGCCGGAGATCATATTTTTATGCACTCCGGCGAATCCCACAGGGGCCATGATCCGTCAGGCAGATCTTTCAAAAATCTTAGACTACTGCAAGAAACATGGGATCCTGCTGGTTCTGGACGAATGCTTTGTGGAATTCCTTGATGAGGAGCGAAGCTGCGGCTGTATCCGTGAATTTCTCGACTGGGAGACCGGAAGACCGGAACATGGCGGAAGCTTATTTCTTCTCCGGGCATTCACAAAGACATATGCCATGGCGGCTGGGGTATGGATTCTGTACAAGCAGAGAGCTCTTAGAACGGATGGAGGAGAACTGGCAGCCCTGGAGTGTTTCGATCCCGGCGCAGGAAGCGGGATATGCGGCACTTTCGGAAGAACGGATTCCTTTTTTGAAAAAGATGCGGGAGACGGTGGCGAAAGAACGGCAGTATCTTTCTGACGGACTGACGAAAGCAGGCTTCACGGTATTCCACTCGGACGCGAATTTCCTCCTGTTTAAGGACTTCAAGACCGGTCAGGAATCCTGGCTGTACGAATATTTTCTGGAACGGGGGGTCCTGATCCGGTCATGCAGGAATTACAGACTGCTTGACAGACGATTTTACAGGATCTGCGTCCGCTCCCATGAAGAAAACCGGGAATTCCTGGAGATATTAAAGGACTACAGGTAGATCATCCGGAGGGAAAACGCAGCCGTTGGAAGAAAATGAAAGATACATTGGAAAATGACAGAAGGATAAATAAATTTTCTGTATGTTTATAAGCAAAAATAATATAAAATCGCAAAAAAATTATATGAATTGACGGTTGCTAAAATTCGACAAAGCTGTTATACTCTAGGATAATAACTGGAACTGACGCAATGACAGTTTTTAGTTATATTTTTTTTAAACATAATAAAACAGAAGAAAGAGAGGGAACCATAAAATGGGTAAGATCATTGGTGAAGGTATTACATTTGATGATGTGCTCCTCGTACCTGCATATTCTGAAGTAATCCCGAATCAGGTTGATGTTTCAACACACCTGACAAAGAAAGTCAAACTCAATATTCCATTTATGAGTGCCGGCATGGATACCGTTACTGAGCACCGCATGGCGATCGCTATGGCGCGACAGGGCGGAATCGGTATCATTCACAAAAACATGTCGATCGAGGCGCAGGCTGAAGAGGTAGATAAGGTAAAACGTTCTGAAAACGGAGTAATCACAGACCCATTTTATTTGTCCCCGGAACATACATTAAAAGATGCAGATGAGCTGATGGCAAAATTCCGCATTTCCGGTGTTCCGATCACTGAGGGTAAAAAGCTCGTCGGAATCATCACAAACCGCGATCTGAAATTTGAGGAAGATTATTCCAAGAAGATCAAAGAGTGCATGACTTCCGAGCATCTGGTTACAGCTAAAGAAGGCGTAACTATGGAAGAAGCAAAGCGCATTCTTGCAAAGGCAAGAGTCGAGAAGCTTCCGATCGTCGATGAAAACTTTAACTTAAAAGGACTCATTACGATCAAAGATATCGAGAAACAGATCAAGTATCCGAACTCCGCAAAGGATGATCACGGAAGACTTCTCTGCGGTGCCGCAATCGGAATCACAGCAAATGTTCTTGAGAGAACGGAAGCCCTTGTAAATGCAAAGGTCGATGTTGTTGTTCTCGACTCTGCACACGGACATTCTGCGAACGTTATCAACTGTGTAAAGATGATCAAGGAGAAATTCCCGGATCTTCAGGTAATCGCCGGTAATGTTGCAACTGGTGAGGCTACAAGAGCCCTGATCGAAGCCGGCGTTGACGCTGTCAAGGTTGGTATCGGACCGGGATCGATCTGTACGACACGTGTCGTTGCAGGTATCGGTGTTCCGCAGATCACTGCGGTTATGGACTGCTATGCGGTTGCAAAGGAGTACGGTATTCCGATCATCGCCGACGGCGGTATCAAGTATTCCGGAGATGTTACAAAGGCACTGGCTGCCGGCGGTAATGTCTGCATGATGGGATCCATGTTCGCGGGCTGCGATGAGAGCCCGGGAGACTTCGAACTTTATCAGGGAAGAAAATATAAAGTATACCGTGGAATGGGATCCATCTCTGCTATGGAGAATGGTTCCAAAGACCGTTATTTCCAGAGTGATGCCAAAAAGCTGGTACCGGAAGGGGTGGAAGGCCGCGTAGCTTACAAGGGTTATGTGGAAGACACCATTTTCCAGCTTCTTGGAGGACTTCGTTCCGGTATGGGTCTGTGCGGAGCTAAAGACATTGAGACACTGAAGACTACAGGCAGATTTGTGAAGATTTCTGCAGCTTCTCTTAAAGAAAGTCATCCCCATGACATTCATATTACAAAAGAAGCACCGAACTATAGTGTAAACGAATAAACTGATTGATAGACAAAAGGCTGTCAGCTCATAAATTCTTTTCATGATCTTAACTTCCTTTTTAGTTGCAAAAGGGAAGAACAGATGGTAAATTAGAAACATGGGCAGACAGCCTTTGTCTGTCTGACGATAAGTGGATACTGTAAAAAAAGTAAAACCTGATGAATAGGTCTGTCATAACCATAGAATACTATATGCAGGAAAGGATATAAAGAATGAGAAGAACCAAAATCGTATGTACATTAGGACCATCTACAGATAAAGAGGAAGTATTAAGAAATCTGATGAAAAATGGCATGAATGTAGCCAGAATGAATTTCTCTCATGGAACTCACGAGGAGCAGAAAGCAAGACTGGATATGATAAAGAAACTCCGGGAAGAGCTGAATCTGCCAGTGGCAGCACTTCTTGATACAAAGGGTCCGGAGATCCGGATCGGTGATGTAGAAGGAGGAAAACTGGAATTAAAGCCGGGCCAGGAGTTCACGCTGACCACTGAAGAGATGCTGGGAACCGAGAAGAAAGTCACGATCACATATAAAGAATTGTACAAAGACGTGGAACCGGGAGATTCTATTCTGATCGACGATGGACTGATCGGCATGGAAGTAGTGCGCATTGATGAATCAGATATTGTTTGTCGTGTGAAAAATGGAGGATTTATTTCAAATCATAAAGGAGTAAATGTTCCAGGTGTAGAACTGAATATGCCATTTGTCAGTCCGAAGGATCTTGCTGACATTGTATTTGCTGTAGAGCAGGATTATGATTTTATTGCAGCATCTTTCACCAGAACTGCAGAGGATATTATGGAGATCCGCAAGATTCTGCAGGAGCATGGTGGCGAGAAGATTCATATTATCGCCAAATTGGAAAATAAGCAGGGTGTAAAAAATTGTGAGGATATTCTCAGAGTGGCAGATGGAATTATGATCGCCAGAGGTGATATGGGTGTAGAGATTCCGCTGGAGGAAGTTCCGGTAATCCAGAAAGAATTGATCCGCAAGGCAATGCATATGGGAAAACCGGTGATCACAGCTACACAGATGCTGGATTCCATGATGAAGAATCCAAGACCGACGAGAGCGGAGACCTCGGATGTTGCCAATGCGATCTATCAGGGAACCAGTGCGATCATGCTGTCCGGAGAGACTGCAGCAGGTGCTTATCCGATAGAAGCAGTACAGACTATGGCGAAGATTGCGGAACGTACAGAACAGGATATTGATTATAGCAGGGAATTTAAGCCGAGAAAGCTGGCTGAAGCACCAGATGTGACCAGCGCTATCTCTCATGCGACTTGTACGACAGCAGCCGATCTGAAAGCAGCAGCTATCGTGGCAGTATCCAAATCTGGCCGTACCGTGTCCAGAATCGCAAAATATCTGCCGGTATGTCCGATCATTGGCTGTACCACGGATGAGCGCGTATATCGTCAGTTAAATCTGCTTTGGGGTGTGACTCCGGTCGTGATGAAAGAAGCAAATACTGCAGATGAGCTGTTTGATCATGCGGTGGAACTGGCAGAGCAGAAAGGCTTGATCGCCAGAGGAGAACTGGTTGTTATTGCAGCAGGTGTGCCGGTTGGATTGTCCGGAACTACTAATATGATGAAGGTGCAGATCGCAGGTAATGCACTGGTGACTGGAAAAGGTGCCAATAAACTGAAAGCCTCCGGGAATGTCTGCGTATGCAGCAATGATGAAGATCTGGAGAAAAAATTCCGTGCAGGAGATATTGTAGTTGTGGAGCAGACTACCAATGAGATGGTTCACAAGCTGAAGGATGCAGCCGGTATCATCACAGAGACTGGTGATCGCTATTCTCATGCAGCAGTTGTGGGAATGACTTTGGAGATCCCGGTCATCACATCTGCAAGAAATGCGACCAGAATCCTCAAGTCTGGAACATTTGTGACTATGGATGCAGAACAGGGAATCGTATATAACGGAAGATAATTGCAGTCGGAAACCAAAAAGTCGGAGGGCGAACAGGTATGGATGAACCTGGAAGAATTTTTGCTGGTAAAACAGAGATTTTTGGAAAATACAGAAAGAGAAACTGGAGTCTAGGACTTCAGTCGGAGGAATGATATGTCAGAAGAGGGAAGACATGTGCATGTGGCTCCTGATGGAACGATTTATGAGCACGTACATCACGATCATGAGCATGTGCACAGTCATGATGAGGGGCATACCCATGATCATGACCATGATGAGTGCTGCCACAACCATGGACGTGGACACACGCATACTCATACAAATACAAAAGCAGTGCTGAATCGTCTTTCCAGAGCGATTGGACATCTGGAATCTATCCGTCGCATGGTGGAAGAAGGAAGAGACTGCAGTGAGGTGCTGATACAGCTGTCAGCTGTAAAGTCGGCTATCAATAATACCGGAAAAGTGATTCTTAAGGAACATATTGAACACTGTCTGGTAGATGCAGTAGAGTGTGGAGATATGGAATCAGTGAAAGAACTGGCAGAGGCCATTGATCGCTTCATGAAGTAACAAAAGATGAAAATTATGAAGAGCAGGTTTACCCATTTGTCAAGTGGATAAACCTGTTTTTTTGAAGTTTGTGAAATATAGTAGAATTTCAGAAAAATTTCTTGGTAAGTTTTCAGCGTCATTATGTCTTGCATATTAAATGTGGTTGGTATATACTTTTAATCAATATTTGGAATAAAATTAAATATAAAACACAAGATATAGTAGGGGTGAATGAAATTGTACGTAGTCAAAAAGGACGGAACAAGAGAGATATTTAATGTAGAAAAGATCATTAATGCAGTCAATAAGTCGGCTGCAAGAATTTTGTACAAATTCTCGGAGGATGAGATTCGATTTATCTGTAACTTCGCGCAGGAGCGTGCAGAGTCCCTGGAAAAAGAAAATATCGATATCCAGGATATGCATAATATTGTGGAGGGAGCTCTGGATCATGTGAATCCGGCGGTGGCAAAGAGCTATCGTGACTATCGGAACTATAAAAAAGATTTTGTACACATGATGGATGACGTCTATACTAAGAGCCAGTCTATCCGTTACATTGGTGATAAGAGCAACGCTAATACAGACAGTGCTCTGGTAGCCACCAAACGAAGCCTGATCTTTAATGAACTGAACAAGGAATTGTACCGCAAGTTCTTTATGAATCGCAATGAGCTGCAGGCCTGCAGGGATGGATATATCTACATTCATGATCAGTCAGCACGTCTGGATACCATGAACTGCTGTCTGTTTGATATTGCCAGTGTTCTGAACGGTGGCTTTGAGATGGGTAACGTGTGGTACAACGAGCCGAAGACATTGGATACAGCATTTGACGTTATGGGAGACATTATCTTAAGTACTGCAGCCCAGCAGTACGGTGGATTTACAGTGCCGGAAGTGGATAAGGTGCTGGCGCCTTATGCAGAGAAGAGCTACAAAAAATACAAAACCGAATTTTTATCTTATATGGATCCTGAATGGCAGGGAGTGGAAGAGAAGGCAGAGACCTATGCCATGAACAAAGTCCGCAGAGATTTTGATCAGGGATGGCAGGGAATTGAGTATAAGTTAAATACGGTAGGATCTTCCCGTGGAGATTATCCGTTTGTGACAGTAACCCTTGGACTTGGACAGGAACGGTTTGCAAAGATGTGCAATATTTCTCTGCTGCATGTGCATCAGGGCGGACAGGGTAAACCGGGGAACAAAAAGCCGGTACTGTTTCCGAAGATTGTATTTCTTTATGACGAAGAGATTCATGGAAAAGGCGGTGTCTGCGAGGATGTATTTGAAGCAGGAATCGAGTGCTCTTCCAAAACCATGTATCCAGATTGGCTGTCCATGAGCGGAGAAGGATATATCTCTGAAATGTATAAAAAATACAAGAGAGTCATCAGCCCCATGGGATGCCGTGCGTTCCTGAGTCCCTGGTATGAGCGAGGAGGCATGAGACCGGCAGATGAGAATGACAAGCCGGTATTTGTAGGTCGTTTTAATATCGGAGCTGTAAGTCTGCATCTTCCTATGATTCTGGCACAGTCCAGAGCAGAGAACCGGGACTTCTATGAGGTGCTGGATTACTATCTGGAGATGATCCGTAACCTTCATATCCGTACCTTTGACTATTTGGGCGAGATGAGAGCGTCTACCAATCCGCTGGCTTACTGTGAAGGTGGTTTCTATGGAGGACATCTGAAGCCGCAGGATAAGATCAAACCACTGTTGAAACCTATGACAGCTTCCTTTGGAATCACGGCCCTTAATGAGCTGCAGGAGCTTTATAATGGAAAATCTATCAGGGAAGACGGCGAGTTCGCACTGGAAGTAATGCGATACATCAATAAAAAGATTAACGAATATAAAGAAGAGGATGGTATCCTCTATGCCATCTATGGTACTCCGGCAGAGAGCCTGTGTGGACTTCAGATCGAGCAGTTCCGCAAGAAATATGGAATCGTGGAAAATGTATCTGACAGACCGTATGTGAGCAACAGCTTCCACTGTCATGTGACTGAGGAAATGACTCCAATTGAAAAGCAGGATAAGGAAGGCCGCTTCTGGGAACTGTGTAACGGTGGAAAGATTCAGTATGTGCGTTATCCGGTAGGATATAACAAAGAGGCTGTCCGCACTCTGGTACGTCGTGCTATGAAAAAAGGATTTTACGAAGGCGTGAATCTGTCACTGGCATACTGCGATGATTGTGGATATCAGGAACTGGATATGGATGTATGCCCTAAATGTGGCAGCAAAAATCTGACCAAGATCGACCGTATGAACGGCTATCTGTCCTATTCCAGAGTAAAGGGAGATACCAGGCTGAATAAAGCGAAGATGGCAGAAATCGCAGAAAGGGTGTCTATGTAATATGAAACGGATTCTAATGATAACGACAGGTGGAACCATCGCTTCTCAGGAAGGAGAAGACGGTCTGGAACCGAAGACGACCGGACAGCAGATGCTGGATCTGATTCCGGAACTTCAGGGTCTGTGTGAAATCGACTGTGTCGATCTTCTGAATCTCGATAGCACTAATATGCAGCCAGAAGAGTGGGCTGTGATGGCAAAAGCAGCATTTGAAGGAATGAAGAACCATGATGGAATTGTGATTACTCATGGAACAGATACTTGTGCCTACAGTGCAGCGGCACTGGATACGATGTTGATCCATCCTAAAGTGCCTGTGGTTCTGACGGGATCTCAGCTTCCAGCGGGAGAAGAGGACAGTGATGCGGTGCATAATATTTATGATGCATTCCTGACGGCCTGCGGAGCACCGGCGGGAGTTTATCTTACTTTTGATGGCAGAGTGATTCATGGATTATGGGCAACTAAAATCCGAACCATGGGATTCGATGCCTTTGTCAGTGTGAACTGTCCTTATGCAGGAAAAATTGTAGATGGGAAATTGATGATGCAGGAAACTGCAAAAGGAAAAGCTGTCGCAGCTGCAACAGTAGAATCAGCTGTTGATGTGCGATTGGACTCTAAAGTGGCAGTATTCAAGTTAATACCGGGGTTTGATCCGGTGCTATTGGAGACGGTGGTGGATCTGGGATATCATGGTGTGGTTCTGGAAGCTTATGGATGTGGAGGAATCACCAATTATCGCCGGAATCTTCTTCCTGCTATTGAAAAAATGATCCACAAAGGGATGGTTGTGGCAGCTACCACACAGAGCATCTTTGACGGTTGTGATTTGAGTCAGTATGAAGTAGGAGTTCGAGCTCTGAAACTTGGTGTGATCCCAGCAGGGGATCTGACCACAGAAGCTCTGGTTGTGCGGACTATGATCGCTCTTGGACGCTGGAGCGATAAGAAGGATATCGAAGCCTTTCTTCGTGGTGACATGAGTTCTGTAGACCGCAGTGTACCCTTAACAGCATTTATAGAATAAAAGTTTGCATCCATTCCCAAGTAGCCGAAAACTTCCCGGTTCACACAGACCGGCAGACAAGGAACAGTGCTGCTATGGATTGGAGCGGACATTAGGCAAAAAGAATCCCCCACAGGCGAACATGCTTGCATGTACGATTGTGGGGGATTCCTTTTGTCTGGTGTCCGATACACTCCATACGAGCGTTCCTGCCTGTTGGTCTGTGTGGACCCTCGAGGATTTCGGCCAAACATTTTATTTAGTTATCATCTTCATCTTCACGACTGTTGCTGTAGACAGTTCTCTTTCTCGCCATCTCATCGCTTTCCAGATACTCATCATAAGTCGTGATCTTATCAATAATGGAACCATTTGGCAAGATCTCGATGATTCTGTTGGCAGTTGTCTGTACGATCTGGTGGTCACGTGAGGAGAACAGCAGTACACCTGGGAATTTGATCAGGCCATTGTTCAGTGCTGTGATAGATTCCATATCCAGATGGTCAGTTGGCTCATCCAGAAGAAGTACATTTGCACCGGAGATCATCAGCTTGCTGAGCATGCAGCGGACTTTCTCACCACCGGACAGAACGCGGACTTTCTTTACACCGTCCTCGCCGGCGAACAGCATACGTCCCAGGAATCCGCGGACATAAGTCGCATCCTTGATCTCGGAATACTGAGTCAGCCAGTCAACGATGGTATCATCATTATCGAATTCCTTGGTATTGTCCTTCGGAAAATAGGACTGAGAAGTAGTAACACCCCATTTGTAAGTTCCTTCATCCGGTTCCAGTTCACCTGCAAGGATACGGAACAGCGTAGTCTTCGCAAATTCATTGCTACCTACAAATGCAACCTTGTCGTCATGGCCAAGGATAAAGGATACATTGTCCAGAACCTTTACACCATCGATGGTTTTGGTCAGTCCCTCTACGGACAGAACCTCGTTACCGATCTCGCGATTCGGCCGGAAGTCAATGTACGGATATTTACGACTGGACGGACGAATCTCATCCAGCTGAATTTTTTCCAGAGCTTTCTTTCTGGAAGTTGCCTGCTTGGATTTGGAAGCATTTGCAGAGAAACGGGAGATGAATTCCTGCAGCTCTTTGATCTTCTCTTCCTTTTTCTTGTTCGCTTCTTTCATCTGACGGATCAGCAGCTGACTGGACTCATACCAGAAATCGTAGTTTCCGGCATAGAGCTGGATCTTGCCATAGTCGATATCAGCAGTATGGGTACATACCTTGTTCAGGAAATAACGGTCATGGGATACAACGATGACAGTATTTTCAAAGTTGATCAGAAATTCTTCCAGCCATGCGATGGCATCCAGATCCAGGTGGTTGGTCGGCTCGTCCAGAAGCAGAATATCCGGGTTTCCGAACAATGCCTGGGCAAGAAGCACTTTGACCTTCTGTGCACCGATCAGATCCTTCATCATGCTGTAATGAAGATCAGTCTCGATTCCCAGACCATTTAACAGGGTAGCGGCATCAGACTCGGCTTCCCATCCGTCCATATCTGCAAACTCAGCTTCCAGCTCACTGGCGCGGATTCCATCCTCATCAGAGAAGTCCTCTTTGGCATAGATGGCATCTTTTTCTTTCATGATCTCATAGAGTCTTGCATTTCCCATGATAACGGTATCCATAACGGTATACTCATCATACTGGAAATGATCCTGTTTCAGGAAGGAAAGACGCTGTCCCGGAGTGATCACCACGTCACCGCTGGTAGACTCCAGTTCTCCGGAGAGAATCTTCAGGAAGGTAGACTTGCCGGCACCATTGGCACCGATCAGACCGTAGCAGTTTCCTTCAGTAAATTTGATGTTTACATCTTCGAAAAGAGCTTTTTTGCCGATCCGAAGAGTAACGTTATTTGCACTAATCATTGTAACACCTCAGTTTATCAGAATTTTTACATTAAAACGCACCATTCTTATTATACATAAAAGTGTTGATTTTTCAAGGAAAATCGCAAGTAAGTATAAAAACATATCTTTCCGAAAAATGTGCTTTAGAAATAATCTGATTTATGATATGATATTCCTATCAAATATCTCTTTATGGCGACAGGGGGACTCATTTATGAGAAAAATATTGTTTGCAACATCGGAGTGTGTACCGTTCGTGAAAACAGGAGGACTGGCGGACGTATGTGGAGCTCTTCCGAAGGGATTCAATAAAGATGAGTGGGATGTCCGGGTAGTGCTTCCGAACTATACTTGTATTCCAGATCATTTCCGAAATAATTTCAAGTATATCACGCATTTTTATATGGGAACCGGTTCTTATAATCCGGGTGCACATGTAGGTGTCATGACCTATGAGTATGAGGGCGTCACCTATTATTTTATTGACAATCTGGTCTATTTCGGGGGATCTAAACCGTACGGAGATTTCCGTACCGATATTGAAAAGTTTGCTTTCTTTGACAAGGCAGTGCTCTCTATCCTGCCGATCGTAGGCTTCCGCCCGGATCTGATCCACTGTCATGACTGGCAGACAGGGCTGATTCCGGTATATCTGAAGACGGAGTTCGCAGCAGGCGAATTTTATCGCGGTATCAAATCTGTTATGACGATTCATAACCTGAGATTCCAGGGAATCTGGGATATTGAGACGATGCAGGGACTGACAGGACTTCCGGATTATGTATTTACCCCGGACAAGCTGGAGTATAAGAGAGATGCCAACATGTTGAAGGGCGGTCTGGTATATGCAGATTATATTACGACTGTCAGCGAAACTTATGCACAGGAGATTCAGACACCGCAATATGGCGAAGGACTGGATGGACTTCTTTCTGCAAGACACATGGATCTGAGAGGAATCGTCAATGGTATCGATTACGATATCTGGAATCCGGAGACAGATGGCAAGATCGACACCAATTACAGTATCAAGGATGTTCATAAAGGAAAAGCAGCTAATAAAAGAGCACTTCAGGAAGCTCTGGGTCTTACAGTAGATGAGAATAAGATGTTGATCGGTCTTATCTCCCGTCTGACAGATCAGAAAGGCCTGGATCTGATCGCAGAGGTGATGGAACAGATCGTGGATGATAATACACAGTTTGTTGTAATCGGAACCGGCGATGAGCGTTATGAGAATATGTTCCGTCACTATGCATGGAAATATCCGAACAAAGTATCCGCCAATATTTATTATGCGGATGAGATGTCTCATAAGCTGTATGCAGCAGCAGATGCATTCCTGATGCCGTCTGCATTTGAACCATGTGGACTGACACAGTTGATTTCTTTCCGCTATGGCACCGTGCCAATTGTCAGAGAGACTGGCGGACTGAAAGATACAGTTGAACCCTACAATGAGTATGAAGGTCGTGGAGATGGATTCTCTTTCACCAACTACAATCCGTGGGATATGATGGAAGTTATCAACTATGCGAAATATACCTATTTTGTCCATAGAAAAGAGTGGGACGAGATGGTGGCCCGCGGTATGCAGAAGGACTTCTCCTGGGATGCTTCCAGATACAAATATGAAGGAATCTATTCCTGGCTGATTGGCTGGTAGATGCTGGAATAAATGCAAGAATGGTCGACAACCGGTCGACAAAACAGGAAAAACCGCCCGTTTTCGGGCGGTTTTCTTTCTGATGCAAAATAAAAAAACCTTGAAAAATCAAGGTTTTTACGTGAAGCTCCCGACCGGATTCGAACCGGTGACCTACGCATTACGAGTGCGTCGCTCTACCTACTGAGCCACGGAAGCTTGTTGCATAACAACAAATGATATTATATCGGATAAATAGAAGATTGTAAAGTCTTTTTTCAAAAAACTCCAGGAAAACCTTTCCTACAATGTGTACAATCACACATGAGAAAAAGTATGTTATTATAATAACAATCTTTGACCCGGGTCGTTAATATGGGGGCGATCCATAAAGATTCTGAGTATCTGGCAGAATAATAAAGGGTAACAAGAGCAGAATGGAGAGATGAAGATGTTCAAAGACGAGTATCAGAGCGTATGCAACGCGGCAAAAGGAAAACTTGGATTACTGGAGAAGAGTCCACTGGGATATTTTGTATCATCCATAGTGGCAGGCATGTTTATTGCACTGGGAGGATTTGTGACATTTACTCTTGGGGCACATCTGACTGCGGCAGGTTGTACGATTACCAAGCCGATCATGGCTTTCGCATTTGCCTCGGCACTGAGTCTGGTGGTCATGGCAGGAGCAGAACTCTTTACCGGAAATAACTTTGTGATGGCAGCCGGTTCCTTTATGGGGCAGGTGTCCTGGGCAAATACTGTGAAAGTATGGGTAGTCTGCTATCTTGGTAATCTGGTGGGAGCACTTTTAGGGGCAGTCATGTTCGTGGCAGCAGGTGTTCCGACTGGGACTGTCGGTGAATTTTTTGCAAATACAGCGGCAACCAAGATGGGTGGAGCAGCCGGCCAGCTGTTTGTGAAAGGTATCATGTGCAACCTGATGGTCTGCCTGGCAGTATGGTGCTGTACGAAGATGAAGACAGAATCCGGAAAACTGATCATGATCTTCTGGTGTATCTTTATTTTCATGGTGTGCGGATTCGAGCATAGTATTGCAAACATGAGTGTGATGGCAATCGGACTGATGAGTCCTAATGGTGTGGCAGGACTTACCATTGCAGGATATTTTCACAATCTTCTGTGGGTAACACTTGGAAATATTATTGGTGGCAGCATCTTTGTTGCACTGCCGTATTATCTGATCCAAAAGAAATAAAAGGACAGCTACCTTATATTTGGATCCCATATAAATCCGGGGCATCGGCAATTTTGTCGGTGCCCCGGTTGTTGTATGTATATAGATATGTTAAAATATATTTCATATGTTTTTGAAAAAAGTATTGCATTTTTATCAAAAATCCTGTAATATTTCAGAGGACATACAAATGTACGCTACATACGGACATGTGCAGCGGGCATAAAACAGAGGAGAATGAAAGAGATGAGCGAGAAGTTAAGAGTAGGTATCCTTGGCGGTACCGGTATGGTAGGACAGAGATTTATTTCATTGCTTGAGAATCACCCGTGGTTTGAGGTAGTGACCATTGCAGCCAGTGCACGTTCCGCAGGAAAGACTTATGAGGAAGCTGTCGGAGGACGCTGGAAGATGGATACTCCGATGCCGGAAGCGGTAAAGAAGATCATTGTTATGAATGTCAATGAAGTAGAAAAAGTAGCTGCAAGCGTTGATTTTGTATTCAGTGCAGTGGATATGTCCAAGGATGAGATCAAAGCAATCGAGGAGGCTTATGCAAAGACTGAGACACCGGTTGTTTCCAATAACAGTGCACATCGCTGGACCCCGGATGTGCCGATGGTAGTGCCGGAAATCAATCCAGAGCACTTCGAAGTCATCGAACATCAGAAAAAACGTCTGGGAACCACCAGAGGATTTATCGCAGTAAAACCGAACTGCTCTATCCAGAGTTATGCACCGGTCCTGACTGCATGGAAAGAGTTCGAACCGTATGAGGTCGTAGCTACTACTTACCAGGCAATCTCCGGAGCAGGAAAGACTTTCAAAGACTGGCCGGAAATGGTTGGAAATATTATCCCGTATATCGGTGGTGAGGAAGAAAAATCCGAGCAGGAACCGCTTCGTATCTGGGGACACATTGAAGATGGTGTGATCGTAAAAGCAGAAGAGCCAAAGATCACCTGTCAGTGTATCCGTGTTCCGGTTCTGAATGGACATACCGCAGCTGTATTTGTAAAATTCCGCAAGAAACCGACCAAGGAACAGCTGATCGATCGCCTGGTGAACTTCAAAGGATTCCCGCAGGAAGCAGGACTTCCAAGTGCACCAAAGCAGTTCATCCGCTATATGGAAGAAGATAATCGTCCGCAGGTACAGCTGGATGTAAACTATGAGAACGGAATGGGCATTTCTGTAGGACGTATCCGTGAAGACAGTATCTATGACTGGAAATTTGTAGGACTTTCCCATAATACCGTCCGTGGTGCAGCAGGAGGAGCTGTGCTCTGCGCAGAGACTTTGAAAGCAAAAGGATATATCGCTAAGAAATAAGCATCAGATATAAAGCTGATACTGCACAAACACATCGCAAATACACAAAAGGCATCAGACCCCGGGAGAAAGTATCCCGGGGTCTTTGTAATTTCAACAGAATAACCATGGTGATCCAGGGAACTTTTACTTGACAATCGTCTGGAAATAGGATAGGATGAATGCATGGAAATCGAACAAAAGTTCGTATCGTGAAACAGATCATTTGAAGGAGATTATTCATGGCAAAGGAAGATAATAAAAAAGATGATGTAAAAAAGGATGACCGTCTGAAAGCGCTGGATGCGGCTTTAAGCCAGATCGAGAAGCAGTATGGGAAAGGTTCTGTGATGAAGCTGGGAGATACTTCCCATATGCAGGTGGAGACCGTTCCGACTGGTTCTTTAAGCCTTGATATTGCACTGGGAGCAGGAGGTGTTCCGAAGGGAAGAATTGTTGAGATCTACGGACCGGAATCCAGTGGTAAGACCACGGTTGCTCTTCATATGGTAGCTGAGGTACAAAAGCGTGGAGGCATTGCGGGATTTATTGATGCAGAGCATGCGCTTGATCCGGTCTATGCAAGAAATATTGGTGTGGATATTGATAATCTCTACATTTCCCAGCCGGACAATGGGGAACAGGCACTGGAGATCACTGAGACCATGGTGCGTTCTGGAGCAGTGGATATTGTGATCGTGGACTCTGTGGCAGCGCTGGTTCCAAAGGCGGAGATCGAAGGCGATATGGGTGATTCTCATGTGGGACTGCAGGCGAGACTTATGTCTCAGGCACTGAGAAAGCTCACATCTGTTGTCAGCAAGACTAACTGTATCGTGATCTTTATCAATCAGCTTCGTGAGAAGATCGGCGTGATGTTCGGAAATCCGGAGACCACAACTGGTGGACGTGCATTGAAATTCTATGCATCTGTACGTCTGGATGTACGTCGTACGGAAGCTCTCAAGCAGGGCGGAGAAGTGATCGGTAACCATACGAAAGTAAAAGTTGTAAAGAATAAGATCGCACCTCCATTTAAAGAGGCTGAATTTGATATCATGTTCGGGCAGGGAATCTCCACGATTGGAGACATTCTGGATCTGGCTGCTAACTGTGGCATTGTGAACAAGAGCGGTGCATGGTATGCCTATAATGATGCTAAGATCGGTCAGGGCCGTGAGAATGCAAAACAGTATCTGAAGGAGAACCGTCAGATCTGTGATGAAATTGAGAGGAAAGTAAGAGCATATTATGGATTACCGGTGCCGGAAGAAGATAAAGCGAAGTCCGCAGGAGCTGATGCCGGAAGAACAGCTGAGACAGGCGAAGCTTAAAGCTTTACGGCTTCTGGAACGGATGGACCGGACAGAGGCACAGCTCAGAGAAAAGCTTTTGCAGGCGGAATTTGACTCTGAAATGGTGGAGAAGGCTATTGCCTATGTAAAAAGTTTTGGTTATATCAATGATGAACGTTATGTGCGTAACTACATAGAGTGCCGGTGCCAGAGCAAGAGCAGAAGACAGCTGGAACAGGAACTGCAGTTCCGTAAAGGAGTATCCCCAGAACTGATTCAGCAGGTGTACGAAGAACTGGAACCGGTGGATCAGTGTGAGCTGATCCGAAAGCATCTGGAAAAAAAGCATTATCGGAATGCAGAGGCAGATGACCGTCAGAAGCGGAGTGCGATAGCATCTCTTGCCAGAAAAGGATTTTGCATGAGTGATATCATATCTGTCATGAAAGAAACTGACTGATTGCACAAAATATACAAAAGCGGACAGACAACACTTGACATAATTGTAAAAACAGATTAAACTTTAAGTGTTGTGTATGTACAATGAAAATTGAATAAGGAGGTGCTCCTGTATATGGTTACGGCTATAGCAGTTCTGGTCGCAGTTGTTGTTGCAGCAGCTATCACCTGGCCTTGCGCAATCGGTTATCGGAAAAAGGTTGTGGAGACCAAGCTTGGCAATGCAGAGGACAGAGCGAGAGAGATCGTAGACGAAGCGCTGAAAGCAGCAGAGACAAAGAAACGTGAAGCGATGCTGGAAGCAAAAGAAGAGTCTATGAGAACCAGAAATGAATTAGAAAAAGAAACCAAAGAACGCAGGGCAGAGCTCCAGCGCTATGAGCGTCGTGTTCTGGCAAAAGAGGAAACTCTTGACAAGAAGACTGAGGCAATTGAGCGTAAGGAAGCAGGCTTTGCAGCACGGGAAGAGCAATTGGCAAAAAAACGTGCTGAAGTAGAAGAGCTGTCTGTCAGACGTGTGCAGGAACTGGAAAGAATCTCAGGCCTTACCTCCGAACAAGCAAAAGAATATCTTTTAAAAACAGTTGAAGACGATGTAAAACATGAAACAGCCAAGCTGGTCAAAGAAATGGAGGCCAGGGCGAAAGAGGAAGCAAACAGAAAAGCAAAGGACTATGTGGTAACTGCCATTCAGAAATGTGCAGCAGACCATGTGGCAGAGACAACAATTTCTGTTGTACAGCTTCCGAATGACGAAATGAAAGGAAGAATCATTGGACGAGAGGGACGTAATATCCGTACTCTGGAGACGATGACCGGTGGGGATTTGATCATTGATGATACACCGGAAGCAGTTATTCTCTCAGGCTTTGACCCGATCCGCCGGGAAGTAGCCAGAATCGCTCTTGAGAAGCTGATCGTTGATGGACGTATCCATCCGGCCAGAATCGAAGAGATGGTTGAGAAAGCTCAGAAAGAAGTCGAGACAATGATTCGTGAAGAGGGAGAAGCAGCAACTCTCGAGGTTGGTGTACACGGTATTCATCCGGAACTGGTACGTCTGCTTGGACGTATGAAATTCCGTAGCAGCTATGGTCAGAATGCTTTGAAGCATTCTATTGAGGTTGCACATTTGTCAGGACTTCTGGCAGGCGAGATCGGTGTTGATGTTCGCCTGGCTAAGAGAGCCGGACTTTTACATGATATCGGTAAATCCATCGACCATGAGATGGAAGGATCCCATATTCAGATCGGCGTAGATTTATGTAAGAAGTATAAGGAATCTCAGATTGTTATCAATGCGGTAGAAGCACATCATGGTGATGTGGAGCCGACATCTCTGATCGCATGTATCGTTCAGGCAGCAGATACAATTTCTGCAGCAAGACCGGGTGCAAGAAGAGAGACACTGGAGACTTATACCAACAGATTAAAACAACTGGAAGATATTGCAAACTCCTTTAAGGGAGTAGATAAGTCTTTTGCTATTCAGGCAGGCAGAGAGGTTCGTGTAATGGTAGTTCCGGATCAGGTAGACGATGCATCAATGGTATTGCTTGCACGTGATATTTCCAAGCAGATTGAAGCAGAGCTGGAGTATCCTGGTCAGATCAAAGTAAACGTGATCCGCGAAAGCAGGGTAACGGAATACGCGAAATAACTAAGATAAAAGATAACAAAGAGGATGTCGTAACATACGGCATCCTTTTCTGTTTACAAAGAAAGAAGGCAGGTACATAGTATGGCGAAGATTGGATTTATTGGAATGGGCAATATGGGACATGCGATCCTGAAAGGAGCCTTAAAAGAGTATCCCGCAGAAGAGATGATCTTCTGCGCAAAGACTTCTGAAACAAAGGCAAAAGTTCATGCAGAGACAGGGGTGGAATATACAGACAACAATGCAGAATGTGCAAATCGTTGTAAGTATCTGGTGCTGGCAGTAAAACCGCAGTTCTATGAGGAGGTTTTAAAAGAGATCCGTTATATGGTGACACCGGAGCATGTATTGATCTCGCTGGCACCTGGTAAGACCATTGACCAGTTAAAGCAGAACCTTGGCAATGATAAGAGAATCGTCCGTGTCATGCCAAATACACCGGCTATGATCGGAGAGGGAATGACAGGCGTCAGTGTGAAGCAGGGCGAATTGTCAGGCGAGGAGATGGATGAGATAAAGAAGCTCTTCGATGCCTGCGGAAAGACCGAATTTATCGAAGAACGGTTGATGGATGCGGTAGTCTGCGCCAGTGGAAGCTCTCCGGCATTTGTCTATCAGTTTATTGAAGCATTGGCAGACAGTGCGGTCAGATATGGTATGCCAAGAAAGCAAGCTTATGTATTTGCGGCACAGGCAGTGAAAGGTGCGGCTGCCATGGTGTTGGAGACTGGAGAACATCCCGCAGTCTTAAAAGACCAGGTATGCTCTCCGGCGGGAACGACCATTGAAGGTGTGGCAGCACTGGAAGAATATGGCCTTCGCAATGCAGTGCTCAAAGCATCGGAAGCAGTGTACAACAGATGTACAAAAATCTGAGATAGAGTCATACAGACACCTCCCCGTCCATAAGATGGATGGGGAGGTGTTTTTTGTGTTAGGGAGGATATGGAGGCAGTATACGAATAGCGGCATCAGGTGGAAACCAGGGCTGATGGTCTTCTTTGCAGGGATCATTGCAGGTGTTCTGATCGCACAGACAAAAGCAACGACAGCAGATACAGGATTATTCAGTGAATATTTTCTGAATCAATATGCTTCCCTGTCTGTTAATATAGAAAAATTGTTCTTGTACATAGGTGGTTATCGGATAAGTCAGTATCTGGCAGTTGTGTGCGCGGGATTTCTTCCGCTGGCACCGGCTATACTGACTGGACTGATATTTCTGACAGGAATGCTCTGGGGAACCATGGCGGGAATCTCAGTGATCCAGCTGGGTGGAAAGGGGCTGATGATCTGTGTAGCCGGACTGTTTCCGCAGATCCTTTTCTATATACCGGCCTTTGGGTGGGTGATTCTGTGGATCTCCTGTGGAGGATCGAACCGAAAAAAATATGTTTTTCTGGCGGCTTTGGGATTGTTTTTTCTGCTCTTTGGAGTTGCATGTGAGGCGGCCTTGAATCCGGGACTTGTCAGGCAGATTTTACGTAAAATATAGTGAAAAAAAGATTGAAATTCACAACATACTTGGCTATACTGAATCTAATATTGATATCTGATTTGAAGGGAGATATCAATGCAGTTTTCAGAGGTCGAGGAGTTGTTATGGAAGAAGAACTGCGATATTTTGTCGCATATTTGGAAAATATAAGAAAGGCATCACATAATACGGTCATGTCCTATCACAGTGATTTGACCAAGATGATCGCGTATCTGCATGGACAGGGAATGGATTCTGTGTCTGCGGTGCGGACCACGCATCTGAATTCCTATGTGCTGCTTCTGGAAAAGGATGGAATGGCAGCAGCTACCATTTCCAGATATATTGCCTCGATGAAAGGGTTCTTTGAGTATCTGTTTCGGGAGCATATGATCGAGGAAGATCCTGCATTTACGTTAAAACCGCCAAAGGTGGAGAAGAAGCAGCCAGGAATACTGACCATTCAGGAAATGGAGCATCTGCTTGCTCAGACCACTGAGGATACGCCAAAAGGATGCAGGGATAAGGCTATGCTGGAGCTTTTGTATGCCACAGGTATGAGAGTCAGTGAACTGATCAGCCTTCGGATGGAGGATGTGAATCTGCGTTTTGGATGGATTCTGTGCAGGGATGAAGGTCGGGAACGTATGATTCCATTTGGCGAAAAAGCGGGAAAAGCTTTGCTGGTCTATCTGGAACGGGGAAGAGATGCATTTCTGAAGAAAGATACAGAGACTCTGTTTCTGAACTGCTCTGGTGCACCCATGAGCCGCCAAGGATTCTGGAAAGTATTAAAAGGTTATGCGGCGAGAGCTGGTATCGAAAAAGATATTACACCGCGGATGTTCCGTCATTCCTGTGCAGCGCACATGGCTGCAGGCGGAGCAAGAATGCATATGATACAGGAATTGTTGGGGTATTCAGATCTTACGGCGGCACAGATCTATGCAGGATTTCAGCCAGAAGTAAAGAATGAATACAGCAAAGTACATCCAAGAGGGTGAGAAGTATGGAACACAGAAAATTGATTTCCACAAAGGCAGACACATTGTTTGCCTTAAGAAGTCTGATCCATGAGTCTGTGATTGAGGAAATGTATATTTTGCAGGTGGGAGACTACCACAGAGATAAGATCGGCGTCTGCCATGAGATCATGGATCAGTTCAGGGGAAGGCGGATTGTGGTAAGAAGCTCTTCCACCGCAGAAGATTCTTTCCAGCGTTCTAATGCGGGACATTATAAAAGTATTCTGGATGTGGATTCTTCCAGTGAGCAGGAGATCATTGATGCGGTGGATGCAGTCATTGCGTCCTATCGGCGGGATATTCACAATCTGGAAGAAGAACAAGTGCTGATTCAGTGTCAGGCCAGAAATGTCATGCTCGGGGGTGTGGTCTTCACCCGCGATATCCAAAGTAACAAACCATATTATCTGATCAATTATGATGAGACCGGGTCTACAGACAGTGTGACCAGCGGCTCTGCCGGAAGGATGATGAAGATCGTCCGGAATATTAAGGCGGAGGGGCTGCCTTCACCATGGAAAGAATTGCTTTTGGCAGTACGGGAGCTGGAGCATATTATGGATGGACTGGCTCTTGATATTGAGTTTGCCATTGACAGGGACTACCAGGTGATTCTGTTTCAGATGCGGCCGCTGGTGGCCAGCTATAAGCAGGCAGGAAGTTATGATGACCACGCATTTTTTGAACTTCTGGAAGATGCGGGAAGTATGTATGAACGACATAAAAATGTGATTACCAAAGAGCCTATGATGATGTCAGATATGGCATTCTGGAATCCTTCTGAGATCATCGGAAGTAATCCGAGACCTCTTGATTATTCTCTTTACCGGGCAATCATTACCCATCGGGCCTGGAATCAGGGAATTGCGCGGATCGGATTCCGGAAGCTTGAGGAAGATCTGATGCACCGGGTGGGAAATAAGCCGTACATCTGTCTGGAATATGCTTTTTATTCTTTGATTCCGCAGGCGGTGGACGAGGAGCTGGCACTCCGGCTGGTGCGGTATTATCAGGATGCTCTAAGACACAATCTGACGGCTCATGACAAGATCGAGTTTGAAATCGTGTTTACCAGTTATGATTTTGGAACAGAAAATCGAACCAGATGTCTGCTGGAGCATGGATTTGCGGAAGATGACCGTCAGGATCTAACGGAAAAATTAAAAGAAGTGACAATGGCAGCAATCCTTCAGTTTGATAAGATTCTGGCAGAAGACATGACAAGTCTTCAGAAACTGGAAGAACTTCGAAAAAAAGAGGAGAGGCTTCTTAGAAACCAACAGGCAGATATTTATCAGATTCTCAGAGCAGTTCAGAATCTACGGGCAGGATTACAGCATTATGGAACACCACAGTTTGCCAGACAGGCACGAATGGCATTTATGGCACGTGCATTTTTGCGGAGTCTTACAGAAAACGGACCAGCAGACGATGAAGGAAAGACCTGGTTTTCACAGGAGGATACAGATGCATTTATGCAATCAATATCTACTGTATCCACGGAATTTGAAAAAGATTTTCGGGCATTTTCCATGGATGAGATCAGCCGTGCGGAATTTAATGAAAAATATGGCCATCTGCGAGTGGGAACTTATGATATCCGTACCGAGCGGTATGACCAGATGAATTTCCGACCGGGGCCGTCAAAGAGTAAAGGCAAGGCGGAAGCTAGAGAAGATGCATTGAATCCGGGGCGTCTGGCGGAGGCTTTGAAGGAAGCTGGATTACAGGTAAGTGTCGAGCAGTTGCTGCATTTTATCCGCTATGCCATCGAACAACGGGAATATTTTAAATTTGAATTTACAAAATCATTAAGTCTCATTCTGGAACTTCTGGTACGTGCAGGAAATGAGATGGAGATCGCCAGAAATGATCTGTCCTGGCTGGAGATTGAAGATTTCAGATTGCCTCAGTATATGGCGATGGAAGAGCTGAGAGATCAGCTGGAGGTGAAAATCAGACGGAGACATAAACGGTATCAGCAATATCGGGAGCTTTCGTTGCCGGAGGTAATCCTGAACCGTGAAAGTCTTGATGTGGTGGAAGTTTACGAGGCGAGACCTAATTTTATTACGACCAAACGGATCGAGGGAGAAGTGGTGCTTCTGGAGGAAGAGCCGGGGGTGGATATTCATGATAAGATCGTAGTAGTTCCCAAGGCGGATCCTGGCTATGAGTGGGTATTTGCCAAAGGAATCAAAGGATTTATTACCTGCTATGGTGGTGCGGCTTCCCATATGGCGATCCGATGTGCGGAATTTGAAATACCAGCTGCTATTGGTTGCGGAGAGAAGATATATAATTATGTTTCTTCTCTGAGCTATCTGACACTGGACTGCCGGGCTGGAAAGATCGAGGAAGGAATTCAGTATCGGAATTTAAGTGCGTTGATCACCCAAAGAGAGGGGGTCAATCAGTACGGAGATCCGGTAGATATTCTGGAATCTGGCTATGTACGGTTCTATGAATTACTTGGATTTATTCCAAAGACCATTTCCAACTTTACCAAAAATGTAGAGATGATCTTTAATAAGAAGAGAGATCTTCTGATCGTGGTGGGAGGCGGTTCTCTTCCGCCGCAGTTGTATGACAGACCTCATGAAGATGAGCTGCAGCCCAACCGTGACCGGATGGAAGAGCAGGTGATCCATTATTGTGTGGCTCACGGGATTCCCATCATTGCCACCTGTCGCGGCATGCAGTATATCAATGTGATGTTTGGCGGAAAGCTCTGGTATCATCCGAAACTTCCGGTGAACCGGACCAGAGGCGTGGATCATCAGGTGTGGCTGGTGAAGGAACAGCGAAATATCTGGGTCAACAATTATCATTCTGACTGTATCTATGAGGAAGGTCTGGCTTCTTGCTTTGAACCTCTTGCTATTGACAGGGAAAACCATGTGGTTGAGGCCTATGGTTCGGATGAAATGAAGATTCTGGCGCTACAGTGGCACCCGGAGCGGAGATTTGAGACAGCTAATGCTTATGAGGAGACGAGAAAGATCATATTGGATTTCATTCAGAAATATGTGAAATAAAAAGTCCTGCGGAAACTGCCGGTAAGAACAGTTTTCGCAGGATAATTTTTGTGCTAGCACTCCTCAGCGATCTCGTAGAGAAGTCTTTCTGTTTTTTCCCATCCAAGACAAGGGTCGGTGATGGATTTTCCATAGCAGTGCTCTTCTACCTTCTGGCTGCCGTCCTCTAAATAGCTTTCGATCATGAGTCCCTTTACAAACTTATGAAGATCTGGTGATATGTGGC
>OGII01000804.1_pt1 | contig 26224 bp, 17 predicted proteins | sample 1571701 | NCBI WGS metagenome assembly OGII01 (sample SAMEA2581950, study PRJEB24529) | metagenome | biome: Human gut stool | place: China | collected 2011
AGTGGAGATGAAAGTGTACATTGTAGAGTTTGTGGAGAATGACATGGTGGAGTTGAATGTGGAATGCATTCCCAAATACATGTGTAGTAAAATGACAAATTTGGTGAAGTTGAAAGTGGGACGGAATGTGAGAGAAATGCCATCCAACTGTTTTTCTAATTGTAAAAACTTGGAAACGGTGGAATGGAATGCCGTAAGCATGGAAGATGCCGGTACTCCTTTTGCTTCTTCCGTGACACAAATTACTTTTGGAAAAGACGTAGAGCGTATTCCGGAGAATTTATGCAGTAAACTGAAGAATTTGACTTCAGTAGTACTGCCTGAATCTTTGAAAGAGATAGGGGGATCTGCTTTTAGCTACACAGGATTAAAGTCTGTCCATATTCCGGATAGAGTAAAATCTATCGAGTCTTATGTCTTTGAGGGCTGTGAGGCTTTGAAGGAAGCCGTAATGGGGAAGGAAATAAATTATATAGGATATAGTGCGTTTAATTCTTGTTCGGCTTTGGAAAATATTGTTATTCCCGAAAACGTGGATTCTATAGCTGGTTTCGCTTTTTCCGATTGCTCGGCTTTGACCTCGATAGTCATTCCTGATAATGTGGAAGTAATAGATGACCATGCTTTTTCCGATTGTGAAAAGCTGGTATCGTTGACCATGGGTAAAAAAGTTCGCAAGATAGACTATAGGGCTTTTGACGATTGTACGGCATTGGATAGCGTGTATTGGAATGCGGAAGCATTCCGTGGGAATGGAAGTGAGGGCGTGTTGCCTCATACATTCCGTAAAATCGTGTTCGGGGAAAGCGTGGAATACGTTCCGGTCGGGTTGTGCAAGGACAATGCCAATTTGACCATGGTGAAGATGGGAAGCCATATCCGTACGATAGGTGCCAGTGCTTTCAAACAATGTACGGCATTGAAAGAAGTGGTATTGCCTCCGGATGTGGCAAGCATAGAAGAATCAGCCTTTTACGGTTGTACGGCATTGCAGGCGGTTGATTTTCCTGCTTCGTTGGAGTATATAGGGAATACGGCTTTTGCCAACACAGGTCTGACTTCGCTGTTCATTCTTTCTACGGTTAAATCGTTCGGTACCTATGCCTTCTCGCAGAACAAGGAACTGGAATGGGTTGTAATAGCCAAAGACCCCTTCCAACATCCCAATGGATTGTTTGGCAGTTGTGACAAGTTACAGGCCATTTATTTGCCGGATGGTATTAACTTCTATGAGAATTATGGTTGGTCATATTATGGAGATAAAATACGTCCCATTGCGCTTTATAATGGGCATGAACATGTGTATAACGGATATTATCCTGATATGACTTGCGCTATCAATATACCTGATGGGTATGAATTCAAGGAAATGAAAGTAGAGGGAGATATTCCCACCGGAGTGGGAGAATACGAAATACCGGTTACGTTTACCTTTACAGGAACAAGGAATTTTGAAATCCTATCTCCTTACCGTTGTACCATCTATCCCAAGGAACTTTCCGTGAAAGCTAAGGATTGCACGAAGATATACGGAGAAAAGAATCCGGAGTTTGAACTGGAATACGACGGTTTCGTGGAAGGAGAGGATGCTTCCGTGTTGACAGAACTTCCTGTGGCTTCATGCGATGCCACCGAAACATCCGTTGCGGACACAATTTATGGGTATCCCATCTATCTGTCTGGGGGAAAAGCAGACAACTATACGTTTGTCTTTACAGGACCCGGCAAGTTGTATATCGCTCCGGCAAGTCAGTTTATTACGTGGGATCAGGATTTGTCTAATCTCCATGTAGGTGACAAAGTGGCATTGGAAGCCTCTTCCACTTCGGGACAGTTGGTTACCTTCGGATTGGCTGAGGGCGATGAAGAATTGGCCATGTTACATTGGTCGGATGGCATCGGTACGCTCGAATGTTTGGGGGAGGGCACCGTGACCTTGACGGCATGCCAGTATAGTAGCGACAGGAACTATAAGAATGCCGAGCCTGTGGTGAAGATATTGACCATATCTAAAGCGGATGGCATAGGGGCAGAAAAGGTATCGTCGATGGAAGTATACGGTTTGCATGGGCATATTCGTGTAAGAGGCATGAAAGCCGGGCTACCTTTACGGGTCTATACGTCCGATGGTGTTTTGTTACATGAAGAAACGTGCGATGGTTCGAATATGGATTTGGCCGTACCGTGTTCCGGGCTTTATTTGGTAAAAGCAGGGGATAAAACGGTCAAACTGATAATGAAGTAAGGACACAAGACAAACTTTTCTATATATACTTTGGATTGTGGGCGAGATTTGGGCAAAAGAGCCCTGTCTCGCCCTTTTTCCTTGGGATAGCTTCGTTGGTTTTATTTCCTTTACCTACCGGTATTCTTCCTTCACGACAATCTTGTCGCCGGAATCGTCCACTTTGAAGAGGTGGGGCACACGATGGTAGTGGCCGTGGATATCCTTATGGCTGTGGACAGACATGAGCAGCTCGCCATCGAACGTGCGGAACAACATGCCGTGTCCGAAGTTGGGTGGGGTAATGGGCTGTTCTTCCTGCACCCACGGGCCGTTCAATGTGCCGCTTTCCGAATAAGCTACCCCTTGGGTATAGACATTATAAATCCAACTGGTCCATATCATACCCAAGCGTCCTGTCTGGGTGCGGAACAAATAAGGGCCGTCCGTCACGCGGTTGGGAAGCGTGTCTCCTTCGATGACTTCCCGGCTCCAAGGCGATGCGCTGGCCTTGAACAATAGTTTTCCTTTACCGATGCTGCCGCTTAGGTCGGGTTTCAATTCTATTTTTTCGATGGTGCCGTCCCAGTTTTGCAGCCATTCGTGGCAGTAGACCATGTAAGGCCGTCCGTCCGTGTCTATCCATAACGTACCGTCGAGCGTCAATTTGTCTGCCGGGAGGTAAGTCTCATCCTTCATCGGGCGGTAGGGGCCTTCGGCTTTGTCGCTGACCAACACATGGCAAGCCCGGCGTTCCAGGTTGTTTCCTTTGTAACGTCCCACACTTACGGCCTGGTTGGTGAAAGTGGCAAAATAGTAGTATTTACCTTTATATTGGTGAAGCTCAGCCGCCCAAATCATGGGTTTCGGCCCCATCCAAGATTCAGGGTCGGTTTCCGTTACGGTGTAAGGGCCGTCCCAATACCGCAAGTCTTTGCTTTTCCATAACTTGCCACCCGTTCCGGTCATATAATAGGTCATGGTGGCGCGGTCGGGCAAGATGCAAGGGTCGCTCAGGACGATGGAGTCCAAGGGCACATGGGTTTTGATACGGGATTGACACATACCGCTGCATACGGCAAGCAGGCATACTAAAGCAGTCAATAGCTTTTTCATGATGAAAAGGGTTAATGGGTTTCTTTAGGGACAAAGATAGTGCTTTTTATCGGTTTTCATGTTGTTTCCGGCTGATTTGAGGTCTGCATTGCCGGATTTCTACAGGAATGGCCCGTGCCTGCACTTCGGAAGCCTTGAAGCACAGGAGAGCCATTGAGGCTTTCCGGCAGTCAGGGTGGCTTTGGTCGAATACGAAATTACCGAGGCTGTAGAATACGGGTCGGGAATCGATGTATTCCAAGGGTTGCACGACGTGTGGATGGTGTCCTATGATGGCATCTGCACCGGCCTGTACCAACAGGTGGGCATCGTAACGCTGCTGCATGTCGGGAATGGGTTGGAACTCCGTGCCCCAATGCAATACGGCCACGATGCGGGCAGAAGGGTGTGAGGCTTTATATTTCCGGATAGCAGCGGCCAACCGCTTGACGGAAGCACGGCATATATCCGGTTTTCCTTCCGCTCGCGGCCAGTTCTCTATCGGGAGGGGGATGGTGTTGAAGAGTGCCACTTCGAGCTTGCCTTTCCTTATGATTACGGGAGTGGTCTGCTCTTCAACCGTCTTTCCGTAACCGAGTGGGACAATGTCAGCGTCCCGGAGTGCGTGATAAGTATCGGCCAATCCATCCCGCCCATGGTCTATGGTGTGGTTATTGGCTAAGGCGGCGTGTGTAATACCGGCTTGCCGGAGGGCTTTGGCCCATGTGGGTTTGCCTCGGAAAACGAATTTCTTGCCCACCGGAGTGTGGCGTTCGGTGAGCGGGCACTCCAAGTTGATAACCACAGCATCGGCCTTTTGGAATGCCTCGCTGACTCCCTGAAACAGTCCTTTCACGCCTTCGCGCTCTATCCAAGGGCGCGTACCGCGATCCAACAAAACGTCTCCCGTGAAAAGGATGCTTAGCGTGTCCTCTTTCGTTTGTTGCCGACAGGAGGAAAAGAGGCAGAGAAGGGGGTAAATCCAAAGTAATGTCTTTAGCATCCTGAACTGTAGAAATAAGTTTCGTCCACTGTAGGTACATGGTCCAACAGGTAGGGACGTATCCATGAAGGTACGTTCGGTGCTTTGCCGTCCTTTAGCATTTTTTGCCATTCATCGTCCGTCAACCGTTCGCCCAAGGGACGGACGAATTCGTAATAGCTGAATGTGGCTCCACGGGTGAGGTAGATTTGTCCTCCGATGTCAACCAGTACGTAGAGGGCGTTGGCAGTGCCTGTGGCTTCATGCAGGATGCCGTTTTTTCCGCATTCCTGTACGTTGCGGGTGAATACGTCCGCTACGAGGGCTACGGAGCGTGAGGAACCTTTCACCTCTTCTATGCTGTTATAAGAGACTCCCGGCTCGATGACGCTGAGCGTGAACCATTCGATGGAGCTTCCCATTTTCTGTATGTCCATGTATTCCTCTGTCGTGAGTGTGTCTCCCCGTAGTTCCTTTTCTGTCACTCGGAGGCAGAAGTCCACCTGTTCTTCAAGGATGCGGGCTTTCGAAATCAAATCCTCATCGTCGAAATCCGTTTCCTTCAGGAGTTGTCGGTGCCGAGCGATGAGCTCTTTCAGTTTCTTCCAGAAAGTCTGGTTGGGTTCTACGTATCCGACAACGACCGGGATGGCCAATTCACCACCGCCCCCGCATTCGGCCAACATGGGCTGTTCGCCATAGAGTATGACATCATGTTTCAGTCCCGTCCACGAAGCCAAGGCCGTATATAGGTTTTTGATTTGCCAAGCCGGGGTTTGCATCAGGCAGGGATAATCCTTGTTGGGGCGTTGCAATTCTATGAGGGCTTCCATCCATCGGTCGTACATGGTGACTGTGTCTCCGGAACGGTCTTGGAATTTTCTTTTCATCTTGTCGGCCATGACGGGGTAGTCTTTCCAGTTCTCTTTCTCGTGGTAACATGTGTCGAGGAGGGCGGTCGCACTTTTTACGCCGAAGGCAGCAAACACGTCCAAAGCCTTGGGATAGGCGCGGTTGCTGTTGGGGGTGTCATCTGCCATTTCATTCAAGACTTCGTTGTCTGCCATGTAGCGTGCAGGCATGAAATTGATTTTGTCGGCACAACTTAATTGGATTTTGGGCTTGATGCGGTTGCGTGTCTTGAAGACTTCCTTGAGCATGCCGTCTATTTGCCGGATGGCATCTTCGTCGTGTGCCAGAATCCGGTCGGTCAGTCCGTGTCGGCTCATATAGTCCGCCATTTCGAGGATGGAGGCATTGTCCGGTGTCCCCATAAGGAAAGTAAGGGCTTGATTTAGTTTCAGGCAAGCTTGCCGGAGTTCAGCCGGGATACGGTTCAGCGCAGCGGCTATTATAGCCGCGCGCCACAGGGTTTCCGGGGTCTCGCGGCAGAAGGAGGCCGTCTGCAACCACGTCATACACTGGAAATAGCAACGGTCGTTTGCGTTGTGGGCGTAATGGCCGCGAGGTTTGAACAAACTGTAAGGGAAGAGTATGTCCGTATAGCCCAAAAAGGCGGAAGGAGCATCTTGGCAACCCGTAGTGCTCCGTAACTCAGCCTTGTAAGCAGGTTGCAATGCGACAGGCACGGGCAGTTCTTTCTTTGTCAGCAGGTAATAGGCTATGGCGAAATAGGTGGCGGCGTATCCTGCCTCAGCCTTAATGGTTTCTTGCTGTTCCAGGTTCATGCATTCCGTGTAGAGGGCTTGCACTATTTTCTGTAAGGCCGGGTTGAAATGGTTTCGTTCGAGGCTTTTCAGTGCATAACTGAAATACATGTGGTAGGCTTGCAGGTAGACATCCGTGGTGATGAAACTGGGTATTTGTTGGTAGTCGTTGGCTTCGTATACATGGAATAGCTGTTCGTACCCCATGGGGGCGATGGCAAAGTTGCAGCGGTCCAACATTGAAAGGAACTTTCCGCTGGGCTTTTCTATTTGGAAAAGGTTGACACAAAGGAAGGAGTTGAGCAGTTTGTGTCCGTCCCTTGTTTTGTATTTGTGTCGGGCGAGTTGGGCCATGCGGCGGTCGATCTTTTCCACGAAAGCTTTTTCTTCAGGCAGGAGTTTGACTTTGTCGTATGTGTCCGCATAAACGAGGTTTTTCTCATAGCTTTCGTAGAGCGTCTTCTCGCACAAGTCATAGTACCAATCTGTCTTGCGGCAGAAGAAATTGTTCAGGTCTCCTTCGATAAACCAGTATCCATGCAGGGCGTATGGATAACTTCTGAGGATGCGGAGTTCTTCGTAGCCCAATCCGTTGATGTCCTGTTCCAAATCCACGCTTTGGGGAAGAAGGCTGTCTGTCAGCAGGCGGGAGGCGGGAGCAGCTTGTACGGGTTGTTCCTGAGCTTGCTGTGGTTGGGTCGGTGCTTTTTTCTTATAAGAGTTGCAGGAGGCCGCCATGCCCATTGTGAGGAATAAGATGCAGCAATAGATGGAAAGATGGTGTTTCATGAGTAGTGAAAGTTAATGTGTTGGTAATTTATGGGTTGGGCAGGTCACGCTCAAATGCCAGTCCGAAGCCTTCTTGACGGTATAAAGCCTGTACTAAGGTGTCGTCGGACACACGTTCCGTGGTACAAACCCGTGCAGGAACAGAGTCACGCAAGATATGGAAGTCCACTAACGGGCGCGCCAACCGCGACCCCATCCACAATGGACGGATGAGCCTGCCCTTGTAGAGTTTGAAAAGGAAGAGCCGCTTTTCCGGATGTGGGAAATAACGGGTGGGTTTGATGACTCCCACGGCGATTTCCGGTGTCCCGTCACCAGTCAAGTCACCGCAATCGAAACGGTAGACGGGGTAGGGGAGTTCCCATTCCGACACTTCAGTACCGTCGATGAAGTGACGTAACACACTCAAACTGTCGTGTATGTGTTCCAAGCGGATTTCTCCCTTCAAACCGTTTTCGAATGAGTAGGAAAAGCATGAATCCTTGTCCGTGCAGGCTGCCGGAAGGCAGGCCATGCCCACGACAAGAATTCGTATGATGGATGTCGCGCCCTTCATCGGTTCATCGAGGTTCGCCTAACTTGCGGCAGAGTTTGCCGCCTGCCATGCAATAGGCTCCCAACAGAATGAAGGGGATACTCAGTATCTGGCCCATGTTGATGGGCATGGCGGCTTCCCATGCTTCTTGCACCTCTTTGGTATATTCGATGAAGAAACGAGCCGTGAAGATGGTAGTCAGGCAGAAACCGAAATAGAAGCCTGTACCGACTTTCTGCGGATATTTATGGTAAAGCACGTATCCGGCAATGAGGAACACGAAATAGCAGATGGCTTCATAGAGTTGGCCGGGATGGCGTGGCAGCATGTCGACGCGCTCGAAGACGAAAGCCCAAGGCACATCGGTCGGCTTGCCGATGATTTCCGAGTTCATCAGGTTGCCCAGACGGATGAACATGGCACTGGCCGGAGTGGCGATGGCAATGTTGTCCAGTACACGCATGATGTTCAGTTTCGTTTTCCTGACGTAAAGCCAAAGGGCGAGCATCAAGCCTATCGTACCGCCGTGGCTGGCCAGTCCGGCGTAACCGGTGAACACCCAACCGTTGGCCGTCTGCCGCATGGGCAGGATCATTTCCAAGGGATGGGCGAGGAAGTAGCCCGGTTCGTAGAACAGGCAGTGCCCCAGACGGGCACCTACGAGGATGCCTACGAAACAATAGAAAAATAACGGGTCGAACAGTTTGTCGGCGATGTGCTGTTGCCGGTACAGGCGTTGCACCAATACGTAGGCTGCCAACAGGGCGAAGCACCAACATAGCGAATACCAACGCACGCCGAACGAGCCGAGGTGGAAAGCGAACAGGTCGGGATTCCACGTGATAAATAACAGGTTGTCCATAGCGGTCATACGTTGAAACGGAAGTGCATGATGTCGCCGTCCTGCACCACATAGTCTTTTCCTTCCACTCCCATCTTGCCTGCCTCGCGTACGGCGGCTTCCGAACCGTAACGGATGTAATCATCGTATTTGATGACTTCCGCGCGGATAAAGCCTTTTTCAAAGTCCGTGTGGATGACGCCGGCACACTGCGGGGCTTTCCATCCCTTGCGGAAGGTCCAGGCTTTCACTTCCATCTCTCCGGCCGTGATGAACGTCTGCAAGTCCAACAAATGGTAGATAGCTTTGATGAGTCGGTCGCATCCTGATTCCTTCAACCCCATGTCTTCCAGGAATATCTGTTTTTCCTCGTAGCTTTCCAGTTCGGCAATGTCGGCCTCCGTCTGGGCGGAGATGATGAGCAGTTCGGCATTTTCGTCCTTGATGGCTTCGCGTACGGCATCCACGTGTGCGTTACCGTGGGCGGCAGAGGTGTCGTCCACATTGCAGACGTAGAGCACCGGTTTGGCCGTGAGCAGGAAAAGGTTTTTGGCCGCCTGCTGTTCGTCTTCGCTTTCGAAGGTGACGGTGCGTGCCGATTTGCCTTGTTCCAAAGCTGTTTTGTATTGCAACAACACGTCGTATTCCAGTTTGGCTTGTTTGTCACCGCCCACCTTGGCCACTTTTTCCACGCGTTTGATGCGGTTTTCAATAGTTTCCAAATCCTTGAGCTGTAGTTCCGTGTCGATGATTTCCTTGTCGCGCACGGGGTCTACCGACCCGTCCACATGCACGATGTTGTCGTTGTCGAAGCAGCGCAATACGTGGATGATGGCGTCGGTCTCACGTATATTGCCGAGGAACTGGTTGCCCAGACCTTCTCCTTTGCTGGCTCCTTTCACCAGTCCGGCAATGTCCACGATGTCGCATGTGGCCGGAACGATGCGCCCGGGGTGGACCAATTCCGCCAGTTTGTTCAGACGTTCGTCCGGCACGGTGATTTGTCCCATTTGTGCGTCGATGGTACAGAACGGAAAGTTTGCAGCCTGTGCCTTGGCACTCGACAGACAGTTGAAAAGGGTAGACTTGCCCACGTTGGGCAAACCTACTATACCTGCTTTTAAAGCCATAGTTTATTTTGTTTTTATCAATTATCTTATTTAATTAGGTGCAAAAATAAGAATAAATCCGCTATGTGGGAAATCTTTTTCGTTCTGCGCCAAACGATTTTTCAATCTCAGCCGAATGATTTTTCAATCTCAGGCGAACGATTTTCCGTTCTGCGGCAAGTGATTTTCCGTTCTCTGTGCGGCGGTTTCCCGTTTTGCAGCGGACGGTTTTGGAACTTGCCGACAACGTTTTCCAGTTTCTCAATGTGCTTCCAACCAGTTTCTTCCCCAACCGTAATCGGCTTCGAGCGGGACTTGCATGCTGTAGGCGCGTTCCATTTCTTCGATGACGATTTGCTGCACGCGCTCTTTTTCTTCCGGATAGACACTGAAGTTCAATTCGTCGTGTACTTGTAAAATCATTTTAGAACGTATGTGCTCTTTTTGGAAGCGGTGGTAAATGGCTATCATGGCAATTTTGATGATGTCCGCCGCACTGCCCTGTATCGGGGCATTGATGGCGTTGCGTTCGGCATAACCGCGCACCACTGCGTTGTGGCTGTTGATGTCGCGCAGATAGCATTTACGATGGTAAATGGTTTCGGTATATCCCTTTTCACGCGCTGTTTCAATGCTCTTCTGCATGTATTCCTTCACTTTGGGATACGTGATGAAATAGCCGTCAATCAACTCTTTGGCTTCCGCGCGGCTGACGTTCATCCGTTCGGCCAATCCGAATACGGTGATACCGTATATGATGCCGAAATTGGCTGTTTTGGCCTTGCTTCGTTCTTCGCGGGTAACTTCTTCCAATGGCTTTTTGTAAATTTTTGCGGCGGTAGCGGCATGGATGTCGTACCCTTCGCGGAAAGCCTCTATCATGTGTGGGTCGCCGCTCAAGTGGGCCATGATACGCAGTTCGATTTGGGAATAGTCGGCTGAGAAGAATTCACAACCCGGTTCCGGGATAAAAGCCTTACGGATTTCTTTGCCTTCCTCGTTGCGTACAGGGATGTTTTGCAGGTTCGGGTTACTGCTGCTCAGTCGTCCGGTCGTGGTAATGGTTTGATTGAAGGAGGTGGAACGCAGAGCTGTGGATATGTCCGGTTTCGGGATTGATAAGCTTGGGCAAGGCATCGATGTATGTACCCAATAGTTTTTTCAGTCCGCGGTGTTCCAGGATTTTTTCCACGATGGGATGGCGCGTGCGTAATGTTTCCAATACTTCTTCCGAGGTGACATATTGTCCTGTTTTGGTTTTCTTGGGCTTTTCGCTTATTTTTAGTTTTTCAAACAAGACTTCGCCTACTTGTTTGGGAGAGGCTATGTTGAACGGTTCACCGGCCAAGGCGTGTATCTCTTCTTCCAAACGGTTCATTTCTTTGGTGTAGAGCGTAGAAGTTTCCTTCAACGCCTCGGTGTCGATGCACACTCCGTTGCGTTCCATCCAAGCCAATACCGGCATGAGCGGCATTTCTACTTCGCGGAACAGGTCATAACATCCTTCTTCCTTTAACTTCGGTTCAAACACGTTTTTCAGTTTCAAGGTAATGTCGGCATCTTCGCATGCGTATTCATATACTTGCGACGGAGGAAGGTCTGCCATGTTCTTCTGGTTCTTTCCTTTCGGTCCGATAAGTTCTTCGATATGGATGGTCTGGTAGTTCAGATAGACTTCGGCCAGATAGTCCATGCCATGACGTAATTCCGGTTGTAAAAGGTAATGGGCAATCATGGTGTCGAAGATTTCGCCTTTCAATGTAATACCGTAGTTTTGCAGTACCATCAAATCATATTTGATGTTTTGCCCGATTTTGAGTATCCGCTCGTCTTCGTAGACCGATTTAAATTCATTAACTATCTTTTGTGCTTCTTCAGGGTCTTGCGGAATCGGTACGTAAAAAGCCTGATTTTCCTCGACACTAAAGCTCAATCCCACCAATTTGGCACTGATGGGGTCGGTTCCGGTGGTCTCCGTGTCTAGACTGAGAAAATCTTTTGTAACGAATAAGTCAATAATCCGCTGTCTATCTTCTTTCGTTTCAATGAGTTGGTAGTCGAAATCCTCCTTTTTGTACTTGCTGAGATTTGAATATTTGCTTGCTTCCGGGGATTCGTCCGCAAATTCTGCAAAGAGAGAGCCTTGGAAAAAGCCCGGTTCTGCGGTGGGTTGCTTTTTGGAGAACTTTCGTTCCAGTAAAGTCCGGAACTCTAAATCTTCGAATAAACGTTGCAAGGTTTCTGCGTCCGGCTCTTTTGTGGTGAGTGCCTCCAGGTCGAGCGTAATGGGCACGTCCGTTTTGATGGTGGCCAGGAACTTAGAGAAAGCAATCGTGTCGCGGTGGGTTTCCACTTTGGTTTTTAAACTGCCTTTCAGTTCGTCCGTATGTTCCAACAGATTTTCGATACTGCCGAATTGGTTGACGAGTTTGGATGCGGTTTTTCCGCCCACACCGGGACAACCCGGAATATTGTCGGACGCGTCCCCCATCAGTCCGAGGATATCAATGACCTGCGTCGGAGAGGAGATGTCGAATTTCTCGGTGACCTCTTTTACCCCCATGATTTCAAAATCTTTGTCTCCGAATTTCGGACGGTACATCTTGACCCTCTCGTTGACTAATTGGCCGTAGTCTTTGTCGGGTGTCATCATGTAAGTTTCCAAGTTCCCGTGTGCGGCAGCCTGTGTGGCCAAAGTGCCGATTACGTCGTCAGCTTCAAATCCGGCGACTTCGAGGATGGGGATACGGTAAGCCCGTATAATATCTTTTATAATAGGTACGGCGGTGCGGATGGCTTCCGGTGTTTCTTCCCGTTGTGCTTTGTATTCGGGATAGGCTTCGTGGCGGAAAGTGGGACCTGCAGGGTCAAAAGCCACGCCGATATGCGAAGGATGCTCTTTGTTGAGCACCTCCTCCAATGTGTTGACAAAGCCCAAGATGGCTGATGTATTAAGCCCTTTCGAATTGATGCGGGGGCTTTTGATGAATGCGTAGTAAGCTCTGTAAATGAGCGCGTAGGCATCGAGTAAAAAAAGTCTGTCCATACGTTATGATGATTTTCTCCGTAAATTTACGTAAAAAATATGAGTGGCTTTTGATTTTTATGTAATTTTGTACTCCGAAATCATCTGATTATATGGACGTATTAACTCAAATCCGGAAACCGGTGGAGCGTGAAATGAAAGATTTCGAGTCGCTTTTCGGTATTACTCTGCAGCACCAGAATCCTCTTCTTATGATAGCTTTGCGGCATGTGTTGAGCCGTAAGGGGAAGTTGATGCGTCCGATTTTGACTTTGTTGGCTGCAAAAAAGTACGGTGAAATCAATGATTCCGTGTTGCATGCTGCCGTGAGTTTGGAGATGTTGCATACTGCCAGTCTGGTGCATGATGATGTGGTAGACGAGAGTGGCGTGCGTAGGGGACAATCCTCTGTGAATGCCCTTTTGGATAATAAGGCTGCCGTCTTGGTGGGCGATTATCTCTTGTCTACGGCTTTGAAGCATGCGGCCATGGCTGGTGACCTGAGGGTAGTAGATTTGGTCGCTCGTTTGGGGCAGACGCTTTCCGACGGGGAATTGCAGCAGTTGTCCAACGTGAAGTCCGATGAAATCAGCGAAAATCAGTATTTCGACGTGATTCGGCGTAAAACAGCTTCTTTGTTTGCCGTATGTGCCGAAGTCGGTGCTTTGTTATCAGGGGCATCGGAAGATGAAATCCGTCGTTTAGGTGAGTTCGGCACTTATGTAGGTATCTGTTTTCAGATTCGTGACGATGTATTCGACTATTATGATGCTGAAGTAGGTAAACCTACGGGTAATGACATGAAAGAAGGTAAGCTTACTCTTCCGGTGGTGCATGCCGTACTTCAGCCCGGCGCAGAGACGTGGCATGAGACGGCGTTGAAAGTACGTGCGGGTAGGGCCACAGAAGAAGAAATCTCAGCTTTAGTGGATTTTACCAAACAGTCGGGCGGTATAGAGTATGCCCGTCGTAAAATGGATGAATTTCGTGAGCAAGCAGTCGGTTTGATTGATTCTGATGGAAACGAAGCCGTAGGTGAAGCCTTACGTTTGTACTTGGATTTCGTATTGAAACGGGTGTCTTAATAGGGTTGGGAGGATGATTTGTTCCTCCAATCCGATTATAGACGATTGATTTCTTCCGTATCCAATCCTGTACAGGCTGCTATCGTATGGGTTGGTATGCCATTGGCTTTCATCTGTCTGGCTATGTTTAGCTTTTCTTCTTCTTTCCCTTTTTCCATACCTTCCTGCATCCCCTTTTCTATACCTTTTTCTATTCCTTTTTCTATTCCTTTTTGCATCCCTATTTGTATCCCTTTTTGTTCTCCTTCCTTTGTGGCTTTTTGAACGGCGAAGTCAATGGTGTTTCTCCAGTCGCGGTATACTTTCAGGCTCGTTTCGTAGTGGTGGTATTCCTCTACGGTGAACTTCGCGATTTCTGCTGCCTCGAAGAACCGGGTAAAGACGCGTTCCTGTAGCGTAGCGGGCTTTTCCATCAGCCGCGTGAGGTTGCGTAGTACGAAGAGCCATTTGTCGAACATACTGTCAAGTTCTTCTTCTTTCTTGTTGAACTTGGGCATTTCCAGATAGATGAACGTCAGCTTGTCGTAGAACACTTCCCGGGTCTTGCTGTCGGTCAACTGCACTTCGTGGTGGAAGTACCCGTCGTGGGTGTAGTCGAACACGAAATTCAGTATGGCGATGACGTACACGGCCTTGAGTTGGTAATCCCAATCGCCGCGCTTTCCCTGCTGCTGTATGGGGAAGGAAGCGTAGTACAAGCTCCTTTCCTTGAAGAACAGTTGCTGTCCGCGCTGCATTTCCACTAATATCTTTTCCCCGCTGTCGGTCTCGCAGTAGACGTCGAACACAGCCTTGCGGTCTGCCTCGCTGATGCCGAGGTTTTCGGTGTTGAGGTAAGTGAGGTCGCGTATTTGCTCCTTACCGCTCAGCAAACTGTTGATAAAGCTGATAAGCAGCTCCTTGTTCATCTCTGTGCCGAAAAGCTTTTTGAATCCAAAGTCGGTATAGGGGTTTACGTAACGGTCTGTATATTCGTCTCTTTCCATGTTTTTCCTTGTTTGGTGATGAAGCAAAGGTAGTGTTTTCTTCGGTTCCGTGCAATCATTTTAAAAGAAAAAAGAGGCTTTAAACCTCCTTCTTATGATATGCATGGAATCATTTGAACGGTTCTATCTTCAGAAGCGAATAGTTGTCGTCATAAGCCACTGCATAGCAAATACTGTCCCCTTTGTTCGTCAGGCCCATTAGTTTCTTGCCTGTGTAGGTTTGTTTGACATCATGCCCGTTCCAATCGAATATGGATATCTTTTCCGTAAAAGGCGGGTTATTGATAGCATCTTTGGCTTTCAGGTTTTTACCCAATGTTCCGTTGAGTAGGGTATACAGGTATCGATCCGAGGCATCCATGGCCTCAAAACCGATAGGCGTTTCATCCCCCCACGTAATGGCATCCGGACTGTTTTTTACTTTGGCGTATACTGGTTTGTAGATACCGAGCGTCTTTACAGGGGAAATGCCGAGCGTATCATCTATTTGCAGGATGTCCAATACACCACCGATGTAAGTTCCGAAGGCAATACGGCTGTAGTCTCCTTTTATCGCCATCTTGGAGGCATAGCGGAAGATGGCCGCATCCTTTTCTGTTCCTTCACCCGATATGTTAGGATATGTTTTGTAAACGTTGTACGTTTTGCCGTTCACAGTCACAAGACGGTTCTCATCGAATGATTCAATGAGAAGGTATTTTCCTGATTTTGTCCTTACTGCATTATGGTAAAAACTGCTTTTTTGATAAACTTCTGCGGGGAGCGGATATTCTTTGATGTAGGATGTGGAATCCGAAAGATAGGCAAGTACGTCATATTCTATGATTTTCCCCAGAGAGTAGAAAGACACGAGACCTTCCTCTTTTTTGACGATAAAATCGTTGTAGTCGGTGATTTCTCCGAAACCACGGCCTTTCCGGACCATATTGCCGATAGCTTGTCCTTTTTCGTTATAGAGATGGATAAAGAAGTCCGACGCTTGGAAATCCACGATGCCGATGATACTGTCCATGGTGAACATTGAAGCCGGATAATGGATGGGCAAGCCTTTGGCTAATACCGTTGCCGGGGTGGTGTCACACCTCGTAAACACTTCATCGTTATACGTTATCGGCTTGTTGTCTTTCGGGGTACATCTAATAAATAGAATCAGCAACGCCACTAAATATCCCCCTAAAACGGCAATCCTTTTCATTTAGTGGATGAGCATTTATGTTCTACTTCCACTTCATCTCCTAAGGCATTAAGGCTTACGCTACAACTATTACAAAAGTAGGTCCATATTCCACTCACAGCACATAGAATAAGAGATAATGGAATGATAATTTTTTTCATATATATAATGTTTTAAGATTAAATACACGCAAATATAATTACTTTCTTAGTTCAAATAAAATAAAAAAATGGATTTTTCTCTGTTCTTTATTAATTATACTTTTTTGACTTTGTTTGTAGTCATAATATCAAATAGAATTATGAAATACATCCATTTATTGATAACAATGACATTTTGCTATTTTTTCCATGTTGGGCTATGGTAGAGGATAGATAAAATAGAGGAAAAAACATAAAAACGAGGTGGGATGAGGGATGAAGTCTTCAAGAATAAACGGCTATTCTTCTATTTGGAATGGAGAAATATATGAAATAAGGGATGGCGGATGATTCAAATAAGGGTGGTTTATTCGTCAAAATGAAGATGGTTGATTATTCCCATGTTTTTGGTTTGATTCACCACGTGCTTTCTTCTCGGGATTCTTTTTCTTTGCAGTAGTTAAAATATTAGTTCATTAAAACTCATTTTTAAGGCAATGAAAAAGACTTTCTTTACATGTTTCTTTTTGGGGATGTCGGTATTACCTACCTTATCAAAAACTTATGATAAGGTAGACGTGTTGGAGCGTCCTGTACCTATTTCTTCAATAAAAGATATCAAGGGTTTCTTTGGCTACCGGATGGAAGTAAACCGTAATTATTTGAAGGATTTCCCTATTGATAAATATGTGGATTTTGTCGTACAGCGGCAGCATACGGCATGGGATTGGACTAAGGCCGAACAACATGGAAAATGGATAGAGTCGGCCTATCTTTCTGGGATTCAACGTAATGACAAGGCTTTATTGGATAAAGCCCGAACAATGTTGAAACGTATTGTTGATTCGCAAGAAGAAAGCGGATATGTAGGTGCTACTTCCAAGGATTACCGTTCGGACGAACGTCCGGTCAGAGGTATGGATGCCTATGAATTATATTTTGTGTTTCATGCTTTCATTACGGTATATGAGGAAACCGGTGATAAAGCGTCATTGGCTGCTGCCGAGAAATTGGCTGATTATTATTTGAAATATTTCGGCCCGGGAAAGTTGGAGTTTTGGCCGTCGGACTTGAGGGATCCTGAAAACAGGCATAAATCGATAGATGCCTTGTCTCAATTTGCAGGACACGGTGTACACTATAGTTGGGAAGGTACTTTGCTTTGTGACCCTATTGCACGCTTATATGAAGTGACAGGGAAAAAGAAGTATTTGGACTGGAGCTTTTGGGTGGTTGGTAATATAGACAAATGGAGCGGTTGGGATGCCTTTTCACGTTTGGATTCCGTAGCAGACGGAACTTTGGGAGTAGATAAGCTCCAGCCTTACGTGCATTCACATACTTTTCAGATGAATTTTATGGGATTCCTGCGTTTGTATCGTATTACTGGTGATAAATCATTGTTCCGTAAAGTGGCAGGCGCATGGGATGATATTTGTAACAGGCAGATGTACATTACAGGAGGAGTCAGTGTGGCGGAACATTATGAACACGGCTATGTGAAACCCGTTTCGGGAAATGTGGTGGAAACCTGTGCCACGATGTCGTGGATGCAACTGACACAAATGTTGCTTGAACTGACTGGGGAATCAAAATATGCAGATGCGATGGAACGTCTGATGATGAACCATGTATTTGCAGCCCAAGATTGTGAGAGTGGGACTTGCCGTTATCATACGGCACCGAATGGGACGAAACCTCATGATTATTTCCATGGTCCGGATTGTTGTACAGCCAGCGGACATCGTATCATTTCTTTGTTGCCGACTTTCTTCTATGCCGAAAATGGAAAAGATTTTTATATCAACCAGTATTTGCCTTCACGATATGACGGCAAGGACTTCGCATTTGAAATATCGGGTAACTATCCCGAATCGGAAAGTATGGTACTGACTGTACTTTCTTCCCAAAATAAAAACAAGATATTGAACTTGCGCATACCTTCTTGGTGTAAGGCACCGGAAGTTTCAGTCAACGGTGAAAGCGTATCGGGAATAGAAGCTGGCAAGTATTTGGCTATCACTCGTAAATGGGAAAAAGGGGATAAAATAGGTATCACTTTTCCTATGGAGGGTAAGTGGATAAGGCGTGAACATCATAGTAAATATACGACTTATACACTTCCACGTGGGGAAATAATGTACAGGGAAGAACCTACGGATAAGATACCGTATGCCTTTATTCGCGGCCCTCTCGTATATTGTTTGGATATGGTCTGGAATAAACAGCTTTGCAATGATGATGTGAATATGGAGAAAGACATACGTATGGATACAAACAGCGAGCCTAAATGGATTCAGAAGCCTGATACCGAAATGTTAGGACCGGTCTATCAGACGCAAGCCTCTTATATGGGACGGAAAGTGGATGTATTGCTTACACCGTTTGCCAATATCGGCCAATGGTTCCGCCCGGGAGAGGAAAAGCCGTATAGGAATGCGGATGCGTTTACTTATGCTATTTGGTTGTATAAATGATAACTGTTTTTATGACCCATCATCCGGCTTTTACCTGTAAAGCCGGATGATGGCTTTTTCAGTTTTGTTTTTGTGACGGGGCACATTCTTTCTTTTGAAATTCGCTCGGAGTCATGCCGAAAGTGTCTTTGAATAAACTTGTGAAATGCTTATGGTCATTGTAACCTAAAGCTTCTACCACTTCCGCGATAGTCATTGTGGCGTTTTTCAGCATGTTGCAGGCATGTTGCATTTTGATGTCTTTAATGAACTCCAAAGGAGTCTGTCCGAGTAAGGCTTTCATTTTCCGGGATAATGTGGAACGCGACATGCCCAGTTCCGACGCCAATGCCAATACGTCGAAGTCCGGATCAGACAGATGGCTCTCTGTAATTTTAACGGCTTTTCTGACAAGCTGCTCATCTGCCGAAGTGAATTCCATAGGTGAGATTAAAGCCACCGGAGTATTTCTTTTTAATTCGTTTTGTATTGCTTTCCGTCGGTTGAACAGATTTTGTAATCTGACCTTCAACAGGCAGGGAGCGAATGGTTTGGATAAGTAGCCGTCAGCTCCTGTCTGGTAAGATTTGAGTTTGTATCCGGGATGGGTTCTTGCAGTGAGCAAGATAACGATGGGCAGTAAGATACCGCCAATAGCGAGCGCATAGAGCGTATAAGCCCACCACGTTTCATAGAAGGCCGGTGCTTTCCGGATGGTCAGTTCGGTGATGTGGTTGCTCCACTGCCCGTTTTCGTCGGTGGCTTTGACTTGAAATGTATGTGTACCTTTTTCCATATTGTTGTAATATGCGGAATTCTTGCCGTTATCCAGATAAATCCAATCTCTGTCTTCACCTTTCATACGATAGGCATAGCGGATTTGTTCTAAATGGTGAAAGTCGAGTGTGGAAAAGTGGATTTCTACATCTTGTTCTTCCGGTGAGAGTTGAAGGGTATAATGGGGGAAACTTCCGGCCGGGATATTTTTCCATTGACCTTGGGCATTCACTCGAATTTCGGTGATGTGTGCGGAGGTCTGTATGGGAATACTTTCTATTTTTTGGGAAGATGGAATGGAAATAATTCCCGACACACCGCCAAGGAAAATTTCTTTAGGGTCGTTTTTGTGCCTACAGACCGAGAGGAAACGGTTGAGCATAAGGTTGGGATTGTCGGTTTTATAATTTCGGTAAGCTCCATTGCGTGGATTATATTCTTTGAGGGATTGGTTGGATACGATCCACACGTGGTTGTATGAATCCACTACCAGTCCGTTTATGATGTCACCGCTCATGTTGCATGTGGCACTGTGGTTTGTTATTTTTTTAGTTTGTGTATCGAATGAGAGTATCTCTCCTGTTGTTGTACCTAACCACAGTTCTCCGTAAGTTGTGGCATCGATATGATTGATGTTTTTGTGCAAGGTGTAAAAATAGATCTTGTTTCGGGCAAGGCAGCCTATGCCTTTGTCCGTGGTGGAAAACCATATTTTTCCGTCGTTTGTTTGCGTGATTCCGGTGACGTTTCCTCTATTTCCGGAGATGTTTTTCGGCTGCCTTTTCAACCGGTCATAGACCCAAAGCCCATCCGATGTCCCGATCCATAATCGCTTGTCGTCTTCTTCGAGAATTGTATTGACTTGGGTTTGCGGTATTTGGATGGTCTCGTCGATTTGGATGTCCATGTCTTGACGTTTGAAAGCGAAGATATGGTTTTTACTGCCGATACTCCATATTTTTCCCGGTGTTTGGGACGGAATCAGTTTATAGGGGTAGGCAATAAGGTGTCTTTTTCCTGTTGTCCATGTAGAATAGTGGGTGAGGCGTTCCGTAATCGGGTCGTAAAAACAGAGTCCGTATCGCTCTTGATAGAACCAAAACCCTCCTTTGTCATCCACACATAAGGTGTTAATGACCGGTTGGGCTTTGATTTGTTCCTGTAAGGCTTTTAAAGGATATTTTCTGACGGTGTGTCGGCGTATGTCTATGATGAAACTTTCCATATCGAAAGCCGATACCCATAGATTTCCGTCCTTGTCTTTATAAATTTCATAAAGCATTTTGTTAGTGGAAGGAAGGAAAGACGAAGTGTCTATTTGTTTTAAATCTCCATTTTCGGTGATTTGGAAGACAAACAAATCTTTGTCTGTCGTGACCCAAAGATAATGGAACACATCGTCTTGTACCATATGAAACACATTGCCTGTGGTTTGTCCGCCTACAGCCGAGGGCATAGGTTGAGGGACATAGCGTTTTTCCGGGTCTTTGCTTTTCGGGTCGAAACGTACGATTCCTCTTTCCCAAGTCCCGAGCCAATAGCATTGGTGTGTTTCATCCCAAATGATTCGTTCGATGCAGCGATAGTCTGGGTCGGGGAAATATGGTGTCAGGGTATGCCCCTGTTGGTCGAATTTGAACATTCCGCTGTAGGTCAATGATATCAATAGGTCTCCGTTTGGGGTCTCGTAAACGATATATGCGCATTGTGGGGCTTGGTTATATTCTGTTTTGTATTTTCCGACCAACGAGCCGTCGGTGCGGAAACGGAATAAAATTCCCGGTACGCTGGCCCATATTGTTCCGTCGCGGGTCACATTGATGGAAAAGACGTTTGGGTCTTGGCTGCCTTCCAAGGGAATGGTCTTGATTTGCTGGGTGGATTTGTCTAAGGTGTATAACCCGTTTGTGGTCCCGAACCATATTTTCTTTTCGTGGTCTTCTGCAATGTAAGTAATATAGTTGCTGGCTAACAAGTTGGGATTGGATAAATCGGAACGGTAGACTTTGATGTCATATCCGTCATACCGACATAAACCGTCGAATGTGCCGTACCAGATATATCCTTCACTGTCTTGAAAGATTCTATGTATGGCTTTTACCGGCAGTTTGTCCAACATAGGAATGGGGCGTACGGATATTTCTTGGGCATGAAGCAAAGGAAAATGAATTTGAAGGGAACATGCCAACAAAATGTGGAGAAAATATTGTATGAGCAAAGGTTTGTGCATGATTCTTTGTTTTATGTGGATACAAATATAAGTATTTTGGCTGGCTAAGGCTACGGATTAAATGATTTTTATGGCTTGACAGGATGTAAATCGGTGAGAACGGCCTGTGGGTGAGAATGGTATATGAAAAGGTACGACGTTTGTTGAGGTGTATTTGACAGGTAAGGCGGATATTTTGGATATGAATGGGGACTACGGATGACATTTTGCTATTTTTTCCATGTTGGGCTATGGTAGAGGATAGATAAAATAGAGGAAAAAGATGTTCTTGTTTTAATATTTAAGATAAGATTATTGCCCTTATTGCGCATTTCTCTGCCAAAATCCGGATTTCTTTCAGCCGAACGAAAAATCGTTTGGCTGAAAGCGGAAAATGTTTCTCAGCAGATTGGGACGGGAATCTCCGAAAATGGGCATGAGAACGGGATGGAGTAGGGGATGAAGACTCCGGATATGAAAGATTTTTCTTCTATTTGGGACGAAAAGGCATACAAAAATACCTGCCACGTTTGTCACCGTTTCCGGCTTTTCCGTGGCAGGCATTGGTTTTCATACGGACATTAGCATTGTGCTGCCTTTCTGGTGTCAGCAAACCATCCGCATGGGTGTCAGAATGTCATTTTCACGACGCGCGAGAATCGCGTAGAAGCGACGTGTACTCCACCGGCATGCAAATACGCCGTTCTCGTGGGGACATGTTTGTCGTTTTGTCAAACTGTCAGAAGGGGGATTAGAAGAATTTCACCTCTTCTCCCGTCACTTCGCTCAGCAGCAGGTTGGCCAACCGGCTTGTGCCAAGACGCAACCACTGGTTGGTAAGCCATTTTTCGCCTAAGACCTCTTTGACGATGGTGTAGTACACAAGGGCGTCATGTACCGTATGCATGCCTCCTGCGGGCTTAAAACCTATCTGTATGCCTGTTTCGTTATAGTATTCCTTGATGGCTTGGCACATGACATAGGCGGCTTCCGGCGTAGCGGCCGGTTCGAGTTTCCCGGTGGACGTTTTGATATAGTCGGCTCCGGCATACATGGCCAACAGGGAGGCTTTCTTGATGTTCGCGGCAGTCTTCAGGCAGCCCGTTTCGAGGATGACTTTCATTTTATGGTCGCCGCAGGCCGCTTTCAGTTCGCTGATTTCGTCGCAGAGCGTCTCGTAGTCGCCGCTCAGGAACTTGCCGACGGACATGACGATGTCTATCTCCGTGGCGCCGTCCTTGATGGCCAGGGCCGTTTCGGCCACTTTGACTTCAATCAAAGCTTGCGAGGAGGGGAAACTGCCCGACACGCAGGCTACTTCCACGCCCTCCACTTCGAGCGATTGGCTGACGATTTGTGCGAAGCAGGGATAGACGCAGATGGTGGCCACATGCGGCAGGTCGGGGTAGGTGTCCTCGAATGCGTTCACGCGTTCCGTGAAACGGAGGATGCTTTCTTCGCTGTCCGTGGTGCTCAATGAGGTCAGTTCCACACTGCCCATCAGGAATCTTTTGACTTCCGTCGTGTTGTTTTCCGGCACTTTTTCGGCGATGATTTTCGCCACGGCTTCTTTCACGGCCTCGTCGCTGAGGTTGAGGTCGTACTTCTTCAATGCCTGTTCGTACTTGCTGGTTTCAGGCTCGTGGTGATGTGTGTGCTCGCTCATGATTCAATGTAATTTAGGATTGTTAATATGTCGTTCTTTGTCTCTTCGGGTTTTCTTCTCGATACTTTTCCGGAGTGCCTCCGTCAGGTTCACGCCCGTCTGGTTGGCCAGGCAGATCAGTACCCAAAGTACGTCGGCCATCTCTTCTTCCAGGTTGCAGTTTTCGCCTTCCTTGAAAGACTGGTCGCCGTAGCGGCGGGCCATGACACGGGCCAGTTCCCCGACTTCTTCCGTCAGTACTGCCATATTGGTCAATTCGCTGAAATAGCGGACGCCGTATGTCTTTACCCATTGGTCTACCTGTTTTTGAGCTTCTTCCAGGGTCATAGTTCTTTTATTATAAGTTGTTTACGTTATTCTTTGTTTTTCGTATCCATGCATATAGTAACAGGTCCGTCGTTCAAAAGTTCAACTTTCATGTCTGCACCGAAGGTACCCGTACCGATTTCTTTGCCCAATGCGGCAGTCAAATCTTTGCAGAACTTCTCATAGAGTGGGACCGATATTTCCGGCTTTGCAGCTTTGATATAAGAAGGACGGTTCCCTTTTTTGGTGGAAGCATGTAAAGTGAACTGGCTGATAACCAGAATTTCTCCTCCGTCTTCCAGTATGGATTTGTTCATTACGCCATTCTCATCGTCGAAAATGCGCAGATTTACTATCTTCTTGCAGAGCCAGTCAATGTCTTCCTGCCCATCGGCTTCCTCAATGCCGACTAATATCAGCATTCCTTTTCCGATAGCTGATTTGCAGTGTCCCTCAATGGTCACTGATGCATGGCTTACCCGTTGTATAACTATTCGCATTGCTATTTATTCTATTTCGTGATTATGAAAGGCAAATTTACGAATTTCGAAAGAGAAAACGATGTATTGGGAGGAAAATATTATCGAAGAAGAACGTGTTACTGCCTCTTGAAACCTTCTACTTTTAGCCTCTGTTATTCATTATTCAATCCTTCCTTCACCGTCTTGGCCTTCGCTTCCCCAATAATAGCGCTGATGTCCTCTAGCGACGCCTCTTTTATCCGCTTTACACTCTTAAATTCTTTCAAAAGAGCTGTTTTAGTCTTTTCCCCGATGCCTTTGATGCTATCCAATGCAGATGCAATCTGTCTTTTGCTACGTTTGTCGCGATGAAAACTAATCGCAAAGCGGTGTACTTCATCCTGTATTTGTGTCAGCAACCGGAACAGGGGAGTGTGTTGTTTGATCCCGATAGTTTGCGGAGGAAACCCGAATAGCAATTCAGACGTGCGGTGGCGATTGTCTTTAGCCAATCCGGCAATAGGGATATTCAACCCTAGTTCGTCCTCAATGACCTCTCTGACGACCTCCATTTGCCCTTTCCCACCGTCGGTAATGATCAGGTCGGGCAACGGCGAACTTTCTTCAATTGCGCGCTGATAACGCCTTTTTACGACTTCTTTCATCGAAGCATAATCATCAGGCCCCACTACTGTCTTTATATTGTATTTCCGGTAATCTTTCTTCGAAGGTTTGGCCTTTTTGAATACCACGCAAGCTGCCACTGCGTCCGATCCCTGTATGTTCGAGTTATCAAAACATTCAATCTGCAAGGGCGGTCTCTCCAAATGCAGTTCTTGCTGTATTTCTTTCATCAGGCGCATACTTCTCTGTTCAGGATTCAGTTTCTCCGCCTGTTTCATGCGGTCGGCCTTGTATTGCTTCACGTTCAGGATAGAAAGATCCAGCAATTTCTTTTTATCACCCCGTTGGGGAACGGTGAAAACGACATTATTTAATTCCAGGTCAAGTTCGAAGGGGACGATAATCTCCCGTGACCGGCTTTTATAACGTTCCCTCATTTCGATAATGCCGAGCGTCAGCAATTCTTCCTTGGATTCATTCAACTTCTTTTTATATTCGAAAGTAAATGCCTGGTTGATTGCTCCGTTTGTGATATGCAGATAATTGATAAATGCGGAATTGCTGTCATCCTCCTCGATCGAAAAGACATCTATATTATGCAGTACGGCACTTACCACTTCTGATTTGGAACGGTAGTTCTCTATCAAAAGATATTTCTCTTTAATCTTCTGTGCTTCCTCAAATTTCATTTCACCGGCCAAAGTCTGCATCTTCTCCAATAGCATACGGCTAATTTCCTGCGTATTCCCTTTTAGAATCTCTTTGATTTCATCGATGTTTTTTAGATATTCTTCTTGTGACTGAAGCCCGATGCAGGGTCCTGCACAGTTCTTTATATGATATTCGAGGCATACATTGAACTTCCCGGCCCGTATGTTCTCCGGAGTGAGGTTTAAAGAACAGGTACGTAACGGATATAAATGCTTTATCAAGTCCAGCACTGCATACATCGAGGGGATATGGCTGTACGGACCATAATAAGATGAGCCGTTTCTGATAATCTTCCGGGTTCTGAATATCCTGGGAAAATATTCGTTCTGTACACAGATCGAAGGGTAAGTCTTGTCATCCTTTAATAAGACGTTATAACGCGGCTTATATTTCTTGATCAGATTATTTTCCAATAGCAGTGCATCTTCCTCTGTGTTCACCACGATATACCGTATATCAGCTATCTTGCTTACCAATACCCGTGTCTTTCCCGGCTCGTGTTCTTTGCTGAAATAAGAGTATACCCTTTTCTTCAGGTTTTTAGCCTTTCCAACGTATATAATCGTTCCTTCCGCATTCAGGTACTGGTAGATTCCCGGCTTTTCAGGAAGGTTTGCCACGATTCCTTTCAAGTATTCATTGGTTTTGTTTTCCGCTTCTGTATTCATAATCTTTAGGGATGAAATAGCTAAAATGAAAAAGGGCGTAGTATCACTACGCCCTGCAAATATAAACAAATCCTTTATAAAGTCAATACGGATTCTACTTCTACATCATCTCCGAATACTGATTTTCCGTTGAGGTCTTTCAGTTCGATGATAAAGTTGATATATACTTTCTTCGGTTTCAATTTCTTCACCAGTTCACAGGCTGCTTTCATTGTTCCGCCCGTTGCCAGTAAGTCGTCATGCAGCAGCACTACATCGTTTTCATCCAATGCGTCTTTGTGAATCTGCACTGTGTCTTTTCCGTATTCTTTGTCATAGCTTTCTTCAATAGTTTCTGCGGGAAGTTTTCCGGGTTTACGGATAGGGATGAAGCCAGCATTGAGTCGGGTAGCCAGAATCGGTCCCATGATGAATCCTCTTGATTCTATACCTACAACTTTGGTGATACCTTTATCCTTATACATCTCGTACATAACGTCCGATAATTCTTGCAAGCACCACGGATCTTTGAACAATGTGGTTACATCGTAAAACAGGATTCCCGGAATCGGAAAGTCGGGAATTTCCCGGATACTTTTAATTAGCGTTTCTTTGCTCATAATCATTGATTTATCTCGTTTCTTTAAATGCTTTGTTTCACGTGAAACGTTGCCGCTTACCGGCCCGAAAGTACCAGCAACACGTTGATGTCGCT
>OGII01000815.1_pt1 | contig 26065 bp, 17 predicted proteins | sample 1571701 | NCBI WGS metagenome assembly OGII01 (sample SAMEA2581950, study PRJEB24529) | metagenome | biome: Human gut stool | place: China | collected 2011
TTGCCATAACTATTTAGAGATTAGTATAAGTGTAGTTTCAAAATTGCACGTAAAGGTACAAAATTATTAGTGATTGAAACAAGAAATTGTTAATAAAATAACACTATATAATTTCTTTTTATAATATAGGTGATTTCGTTTGCTTTCGGCAACCGCCGGAAGAAGTTTTTTAGTTGTGGTGAAATAGTTTAATATTGTTCTTAATAGCCATGGAAATTACGAAAAACTAAAAATGTGAAAATTCGGGGATATGACGAAAATTTAAGGGTGTTTTTCGGAAAATTGCATTGAAATTCGGCGTTTTTATGGAAAAATGCATGTGATTTTTCGGAAAATGCTGAAAAAATAGGGCGTTTTTCGAAAAAATGCCGATTTTGTGAAAACAACGTAACTGAAAAAATATTACATTTGCAAGCGAGATCGATACATACGGCGGCAGGGGTGAAGCCGCGGGTTAGTCAGGTTGGGCGGAGTATGCCGCGAGGCAGTTGCCCTCCGGAATTTTAGGTTAGGTTTTAGTTCAGCAATTATTCGGCTTCCGCCCCTGCGCGTATGTTTTTAATGGAATGCTAATCCAATTCAATTACATCTATGTCATCATTGCTCAGATTCAAGATGGTCGATGCGGCCATAAACCACACCGCCGTCGAGGTGAAGGCTCCCGAAGGACGTCCTTCGGACTATTTCGGGAAACGGGTATTCGGGCGCGCAGCCATGCGCAAGTATTTGAACAAGGCTACTTACGACGCCCTTGTCGATACGATGGAGAACGGTACGCCCCTCACGCGGGAGGTTGCCGACGGTATCGCGGCAGGCATGCGCCAGTGGGCGCTGGAGCACGGTGCCGACCACTATACCCATTGGTTCCAGCCCCTGACGGGAGGTACGGCCGAGAAGCACGATGCGTTTGCCGACCCGGACGGCTTGGGCGGGGTTCTGGAGGAGTTCTCCGGCAAACTGCTCGTCCAGCAGGAGCCCGATGCGTCGTCGTTCCCCAACGGAGGCATCCGCAATACGTTCGAGGCTCGCGGTTATTCGGCCTGGGATCCGACCTCGCCGGCCTTCATCGTCGACACGACGCTCTGTATCCCGACCGTCTTCATCGCCTATACGGGCGAGGCGCTCGATTACAAGGTGCCGCTGCTGCGCTCGATCTCGGCGGTGAACAAGGCCGCGACCGAGGTGTGCCACTATTTCGACAAAAACGTGCAGCGGGTCATCTCGTATCTGGGCTGGGAGCAGGAGTATTTCCTCGTGGACGAAAGCCTCTGGGCCGTACGTCCCGACCTGATGCTCACCGGGCGTACGCTGATGGGGCATGAATCGGCCAAGAACCAGCAGTTGGAAGACCACTATTTCGGTGCGATCCCGACCCGTGTGATGGCATTCATGAAAGACCTCGAATACGAGTGCCTGAAACTGGGCATCCCCGTCAAAACCCGCCACAACGAGGTGGCGCCCAACCAGTTCGAACTGGCGCCGGTCTACGAGGAGGCCAATCTTGCCAACGACCACAACCAACTGCTGATGACCGTGATGGACAAGATCGCCCGCCGTCACAAGTTCCGGGTGCTGTTGCACGAAAAGCCCTTCAAGGGGATCAACGGTTCGGGCAAACACAACAACTGGTCGCTGGGGACGGATACGGGCGTGAACCTGCTGGGGCCTGGCAAGACCGCTTCGGAGAACCTGCAGTTCATCACCTTCCTGGTGAATGCCATTTCGGCCGTACACAAGCACAACGGCCTGCTCAAGGCGGCGATCATGAGCGCCACGAACGCACACCGCCTGGGAGCTAACGAGGCGCCCCCGGCAATCATCTCGACCTTCCTCGGGACGCAGGTGTCGGCCGTGCTGGACAAACTGGCGGCCAGCAAGGGCGACGACGCGATCCGCTTCGATGCCAAGAACGTGTTCAAGATGAGCGGGATTTCGCATATCCCGACGCTGCTGCTCGACAATACCGACCGTAACCGCACCTCGCCGTTCGCGTTTACGGGCAACCGGTTCGAGTTCCGCGCCGTAGGTTCTTCGGACAACTGTGCCGAGGCGATGATCGTGCTCAATGCGGCGATGGCGCACGAACTGGCCGAGTTCAAGCAGAACGTCGATGCCAAGATCGAGGCCGGCATGAAGAAAGAGAAGGCCATCTACGAGGTGCTCAAACAGATGATCAAGGCCTGCAAGGCCATCCGTTTCGACGGCAACGGCTATTCCGACGAGTGGAAGGCCGAGGCGCGCAAACGCGGCCTGGACTGCGAAACCTCGACGCCGCTGATCTTCGACCGTTACCTCGACAAGCAGACGCTCCGGATGTTCGGCGACACGGGCGTCTTCTCGAAGGTCGAGCTCGAAGCCCGCACCGAGGTGAAGTGGGAGACCTACACCAAGAAAATCCAGATCGAGGGGCGCGTGCTGGGCGATCTGGCGATGAACCATATCGTGCCGATTGCTTCGAAGTACGAGGCATTGCTGCTCGACAAGGTCTACAAGATGTCGCAGATCCCGGGGCTGAACGCTTCGGCCGACATCGAACTCATCAAGAAGATCCAGTACCATACGGCCGAAATACAGCGGCTCACGGCCGGGATGGTCGACGCCCGCAAGGTGGCCAACAGGATCGAGGATCAGCGCGAGAAGGCGATCGCCTACCATGATACCGTAGCCGCATGTTTCGACGAGATCCGCCGCCACATCGACAAGCTGGAGGAGATCGTCGACGACCAGATGTGGCCGCTGCCCAAATACCGCGAGCTGCTTTTCCTGCGCTGATCGCCTCCTTATATAATTGTGTAATGATCCGGGTTTGCCGCTCGGATTATTTTTCGTTATCTTTGTTTTCCGAAGCTGTGAAAAGGGAATGGGGTGGATTAGGGTTCGGAGCCGATTTGGCGGCAGCAAATTTTCCGAAAAGGCGCTGCGCCAGACGGGAAGGAGTGCAGGTTTGAGGAGCAAACCGGCAATGCATTTGCATTGGGACATTGCTATTCCGAATTTTATTGCTTTCTTGCATGATGAACATGTAACCCACTTGTGAATGAAGCGAAAAATAGGCACAGTATTATTGACGGTATGCGTCACCGCAGCAGCATATGCCCAAAGCCCGCCGTCGGCAACAGATCGGACGCGGAATGCAAAAACAGCGGCGCGTATCGAACGTCATCGCCTCGCCTCGAAAGAGAATAATCTCTTTGTGACGGGCGCGTCGGGAATCACGGCGCATAATCAGGTGACTGTCGGCGTGAAGGTGGAGTACAGCCGCCAATTGAAAGGAAATTTTTATTGGGGCGTGGATTTTTCGGCCCGGTGGCATCTGGGGAGTTTGATGAGCTACGATTGGAGCGGCCACGGATCTGACCCTTACCGCAATACGGTTGCGCAGGATATTTATAAACTGGATGCAATGGCCTATTATCGGCTGCCGGTGGTGAAAAGCAGGCTTTTTCTGCGTTTCGGAGCCGGAGTTGGGGCGGGATACCACCGGATACTAAAGCATGTAGACAACGATCTTGACAAGGATAGGGTATTGCCTTTCTTCAATGTCGAATGTGCGTGGATTCTGCGGGTGACGAAGGGGTTTGAACTGAAATTTTCGCCGACGATCCTGTTTGTGCCTTCGGAATTCTCGGTGTCGCCCGTCGAACTCGGTGCGCCGACCGATGTGACGCCCTGGCTTACGGATGCCGGGTTTTCGCTGACGTGCGGCTGGCGGTTCTGATGTATTAGGAAGTAACAATATAGTATGAAAATCATTGCAGACAGCGGATCGACCAAATGCACGTGGCTCGTGACCGACGGCGTGCATACCTCGGAATACCGGACGCGGGGAATCAATGCCGTGCAGCACTCCCCGGAGCAAATACGCGAAGCGCTTGCCGAACTGCCGCCGTGCGGCCCCGTCGAGGCCGTCTATTTCTACGGCGCAGGGTGCGGGGGCACCTTCCCCGAAGCGACGGAGAAGATGGTGCGGGAACTCCGCGCGCATTTCGGCACGGGGCGGATCGAGGCCGAGACCGACCTGCTGGGGGCTGCCCGGGCGTTGTTCGGCCGCGGCGAAGGCGTGGCCTGCATCCTCGGCACGGGCTCCAATTCGTGCTGGTGCCGGGGCGGCGAAATCGTGGAAAACGTCCCGCCGCTGGGGTATGTCCTCGGCGACGAGGGCAGCGGTGCGGCGCTGGGACGCAACCTGGTGAACGGTATTTTCAAAGGGCATATCCCCCTGCGGGAGGAGTTCCTCGCGGCGCATGGGCTGACCTATGAGGAGATCATCCTCCGGGTCTACCGCGAGCCGTATGCCAACCGTTTCCTGGCGTCGTTCGCGCCGTTCGTACATGCGTACCTGGATTGCCCCGAGGTGCGGGCTATGGTGGCGGAAACCTTCGCCGATTTCGCCCAACGCAACCTGAGCCGCTATCCCGTGCATCTGACGGTCGCCTGCATCGGCGGCGTTGCCGCCGCATTCGAGGGGCTGCTGCGCGAGGTGCTCGCACATGGGGGTTACCGGGTCGGCCTGATCGCCGCATCACCTGCCGAAGGACTTATCAAATACCATTATGGAAAATAGAATAACCGAACAGGCTTCGGCCTACGATAATTTACAGCGGATGTCGGTGCACGACATCCTGACGGGCATCAACCGCGAAGACGCACGCGTCCACGAGGCCGTGGCCAAGACCATCCCCGTGATGGAACGGCTCGTGGAGCGGGTCGTCGAACGCATGGAGCGCGGCGGGAGGATGTTTTACATCGGGGCCGGTACGAGCGGGAGGCTGGGTGTGACGGACGCCTCGGAGCTTCCCCCGACCTATGGCGTGCCCTTCGACAGGGTCATCGGCCTGATCGCCGGCGGCGACGGTGCACTGCGGCGTGCCGTGGAGAATGCCGAGGACGATACCGCAGGGGCTTGGCGCGACATGGCGCCCTACCATCCCACGGCGGACGATGTCCTGGTCGGGATCGCCGCGTCGGGTACCACCCCCTATGTGGTCGGCGGCCTGCGCATGGCGCGGGAGCACGGCCTGTTGACCGCCTCCATTACCTGCAATCCCTCGTCGCCCGTGGCGGCCGAGGCGGAATATGCGCTCGAAGCGGTCGTGGGGCCGGAGTTCGTGACGGGGTCGACCCGCATGAAGGCGGGCACGGCACAGAAGCTGATGCTCAACATGCTGTCGACGGCCGTGATGATCCGCCTGGGGCGTGTCGAGGGTAACCGCATGGTCAACATGCAGTTGACGAACGACAAACTCGTGGGGCGCGGCACGCGCATGGTGGCCGAGGCTTCGGGGCTTTCCGAGGCGCAGGCACGGGCGTTGCTGCTGCAATACGGGTCGGTGAAAAAGGCGTTGGAGCATGCACCGAAGCCTGAGTGAGTATATCGCCCTGCTGGAGCGCGAGGGCGAACTCGTCCGCATAGCGGCTCCGGTGTCGCCGGTGGAGGAGATCGCCGAGATAACCGACCGGGTTTCGAAAATGCCCGGCGGCGGCAAGGCGTTGCTGTTCGAAAATACCGGCACGGATTTTCCCGTGCTGACCAACATGTTCGGTTCCGCACGCCGCATGGCGCTGGCGCTGGGTGTCGGGTCGCTCGGCGAACTCTCGGAACGGGTCGACGGATTGCTGCGGCAGGCCATGGCGCCGCGCCCGTCGTTCGCGGACAAGTTGCGGGCGTTGCCGCTGCTGGCCGGGATGTCCCGCTGGTTTCCGCGTACGGTGTCGGGGCGGGGCGAATGCCAGCAGGTCGTGCAGACGGGTGCTGAGGCGTCGCTCGCGGCGCTTCCGATCCTGAAGTGCTGGCCGGCCGACGGCGGGCGTTTCGTAACCCTGCCGATGGTGAACACGGTCGATCCCCAGACGGGCGTGCGCAACGTCGGCATGTACCGCATGCAGGTCTTCGACGACCATACGACGGGCATGCACTGGCATATCCACAAGACGGGGGCCCGGCATTACGATGCCTGGAAACGCTCGGGGCGGCGGATGCCCGTGTCGGTGGCGCTGGGCGGCGATCCGGCCTATACTTATGCCGCGACGGCGCCGATGCCCGACAACATGGACGAATACCTGCTGGCCGGGTTCCTGCGCCGCCGTCCCGTGAAACTCGTGAAGTGCGTCACCAACGATATTTATGTCCCGGCCGACTGCGACTTCGTGATCGAGGGTTATGTCGACCCTGCGGAGGAGAAAGCCGTCGAAGGCCCCTTCGGCGACCATACGGGGTTCTATTCGCTCGAAGACCGTTATCCGCTTTTCCACGTCACGGCCCTCACGCGGCGGCGGGATGCGGTATACCCGGCCACGGTCGTGGGGATTCCTCCGCAGGAGGACGCCTGTATCGCGCAGGCAACGGAGCGGATATTCCTGGCGCCGATACGCATGGCCCTGCAGCCCGAAATCCGCGACATGACGATGCCCGAGGCCGGAACGGCGCATAACATCGCCGTCGTTTCGATCGACAGCCGCTATGCCGGACAGGCCGTGAAGGTCGCCCAGTCGCTGTGGGGCGCCGGGCAGATGATGTTCAACAAATACATGCTCGTCGTCCCGGCTGCGACCGACGTGCGCGATTCGGATGCATTGGCGCGGCTCGTGCGCAACCTCGACCCGCTGCGCAACATAGTCCGCAGCGAGGGGATTCTCGATGTCCTCGACCACGCGACAGCAACGCCGGGCTTCGGCGGAAAAATTGCATTGGATGCTACGGCCTGCGGTACCGGGGGCGGGTGCGCGAATCCGCAGGAGCCTGCAACGCGTGTGCCTGCCGATCCCCCACGGGGTGTCGAGGGCGTGCGTCCCGCAGCGGATGGCGCAATATCCGGGGCTTGTGCCGGGCAGGGTGACGGCGGGCAGCCCCTCCTTCCGGCCGGCTACCGCTCCGACCTGCTCGAAAAATGGGGCGTGGCGGTCGCCTTCGCTGCGCCGGACGCCGAAGTGCCGGTTCCGCCGGGGGTGAAATACCTCGCTGTGTTCGACCCGGCGGCGGAGGAACTCACGGCTGCCGAACTTTTGTGGCTCGCTGCGGCCAATACCGATCCGCGGCGTGATGTGCGGACGGAAGGTGCGGCGTTGGTGATCGATGCCCGGAGCAAACGCCCCGGGGCGGGGGAGAACCCCGGCCGTTTCCCGAACGTCGTGACCGCGTCGGAAGCGACTGTCGCTTTGGTCGACCGCCGCTGGCCGGAATATGGCTTGGGGGCGTTTGTCGGTTCGCCGTCGCGGCGTTACCGCCGCCTGCTGCTCTCCGACGGGGCGCAGTGGCGTTGAGGGGGGGGGCTGACGGGTACCGTAGCCCATTTCGTGGTGTCGGGGTTGTTTTCAGGGCATCCGGGGGATGACCGGTGATAAATAGTTTCTGCATATGGCAAAATTTTTTTCAGACCGTGAAATCCGCGCCGTAGCGGTATTCCTGCCGCTGGCGGGATTGCTTATAGGCGGCATCGTGCTCCTGCGTCCCAAGGCCGATCCCCAAGCAGCTTTTGTGGCCGGGATGGAGATGGAAGGGCGGGCCGATTCGGTTGATCTGCGGCCGTTCGACCCCAATACCGTGGACTACGACGGACTTCGGCGGCTGGGCCTGTCGAAGCACGAAGCCGTGAGCCTGCTGAAGTACCGCGCTGCGGGGAAGATCTTCCGTATCCCGGAGGATGTGACGCTTTGCTACGGCATCAGCGATTCGATCTACCGCCGCCTGGCTCCCTATATCCGTATCGGGCGCAAATATGCCATCGCGCCCCGGCAGTATCGTACGGGACGCGTCGTGCCCGAACCCATGCCGCCCACGCGCTTTCGCATCGACACCGTGGGGGCGCGTTACCTGCGGGCCATCGGGGCGTTGTCCAAGCGGCAGGCCGAGGCTTTCATCCGCTGGCGTGACCTGAGCGGGATCTACGACATGGAGGAGTTGCGCGCCTGCTATGTCGTGAGCGATTCGGTGGCTGCGGCGCTCGAACCCTATATTATCTTTCCCGAGCGCGGAGCTGCGCCGGTCGACGAACCCGTGGAGATCAATACGGCCGATTCCGCGACGCTGCGCGGTGTGGTGGGGATCGGAGCGCGGACGGTGGTGTCGATCATGAACTACCGCGCGAGGCTCGGCGGATTTGTCCGTTTGGAGCAACTCGCAGAGGTTCCGGGAGTCACGGAACGCAATTATGAGAAAATTTTGAAACAAATTTGCTGCGATAGTTGTGAAATTCGGAAAATTGATATTAACTTTGCAACCCCGAAAGTCCTTAGGCGGCATCCGTATATTCCGCCGCAGAAACTTCGGAAATTACTTAAAACAAGACAGTTGAAAGGAGGTTGGAGTACCGCTGAGGAATTGGTTGAAGACAACATATTGACCCGCGAAGAGGCAGCACGGCTGGCTCCTTACCTGCGGTTCACTACCCGAAGCGGGGCTGACGATACGGACAACGACACGACATGGGGCGAGGTATCAGGTGATGCGAACCCCGGAGGAATTTAAGTAAACGACGAAATTAAAAAAACAAAAAAAAGAATACTACTATGATTATCATGCCGGTAAAAGAGGGCGAAAACATCGAACGCGCCCTGAAGAAGTTCAAACGTAAATACGAGCGCACGGGCGTCCTGAAGGAACTCCGCCGCCGCCAGTATTTCACCAAGCCTTCGATCGCCAAGCGCGAGGCGATGCAGCACGCTGTTTACGTAGAGCACATGTACCGCGACGAGGATTAATCCCCGTTGGTACCCGTATCCATATGCCCCGGCTGAAATAGCCGGGGCTTTTTTGTCTCCCCCCCCCGGGCTTGTCGGGCCCTTCCATGCCTGCCGGCCTGTAAAATCTTCTTTCCCAACTTTCCCAACTTTCCCCAACCTCTCCAACCTTTCCTATCCCTGCTCTACCTGCCCTTTCCCGGCTCCTTTTCCTTCCGGTATTTCCGCTATTTTTTTTGCGAAAACTAAAAAATATAGTTGAAAAACTATTTAAAATAGTTGTGGGTGAAGTTTTTTTAGTTACCTTTGTTCCCGTAAGCCCTGTCGGCCGATCGGAGCAGGGCGGATAACAGAAACCAAAACCGGTATGATGGAAAAACTGACACGCAGGGAAGAGGAACTGATGCGCTGCTTCTGGGAGCACGGCCCGCTTTTCGTACGCGAGCTCGTGGCGCTCGCCACCGAACCCAAGCCCCATTTCAATACGCTTTCGACCATGGTGCGCGCCCTCGAAGCCAAGGGGTATGTCGCCCACAATACCTTCGGGAGTACCTACCAGTATTATCCGGTGGTGACCGAGGAGGAATTTTCGCGCCGCACGCTGGGCGGGGTCATCCGCAAATATTTCGAGAACTCCTACCTCGGGGCCGTTTCCGCCTTGGTCGAGGAGGAAAAAATCTCGGTCGACGAACTGCGCGAGCTGATCGACCGTATCGAAACCCAAAACCGTCGTTAGCCATGTACACACTGATGCTGTACAGCCTGAAGGTCGGCGCCTGCCTGGCGGTGTTCTACCTTTTCTTCAAATTGCTGCTGAGCCGTGAGACCTTCCACCGCCTGAACCGGATCGTGGTGCTGGCGGCGATGGTGTTGTCGTTCGTGTTGCCGCTGTGTGTCATTACGGTCTATCGCGAACTCCCGGCCATGCCGGAACTCCCGGTGACGGAGGATGCGGGCTACGCCCCGTCCGCGGAGCCGGAATCCCAACCTTTCCCGTGGGATAAGGCGGCGACGGCCGCTTTCCTTGCGGGAGCCGCCGCTGCGTTGTTATGGACGCTCGGGTCGGTATGCGGCGTATTGCACATGATCCGCCGGGGGCACAGGGAGCGGCTGGGCGACGGCTCCGTGCTCGTACGCACCGACCAGCCGGTCGTACCGTTCAGCTGGTACCGGTATATCGTGATGTCGGAAAAGGATCTGGCCGAGAACGGCGAGGCGATCGTGCTGCATGAGAAAGCCCACCTGAGGCTGCGCCACTCGTTCGACCTGTTGGTGACCGACCTTGCCGGGTGCCTGCAATGGTTCAACCCTGCGATGTGGCTCCTGCGCCGTGAGTTGCGCGCCATCCATGAATACGAAGCCGACGAGGCGGTGCTGGACAGTGGCGTCGACGCCCGGCAATACCAGTTGTTATTAATAAGGAAAGCTGCCGGCGGGAGGTGGTACTCAGTCGCCAACAGCTTTAATCACAGTAAACTTAAAAACCGTATTACCATGATGTTACGTAAAAGATCGTCGCGGTGGGCAGGAGCCAAGGTGCTCTTCCTGCTGCCGTTGACGGGGCTTGCCCTTGGGGCGTTCGCCCGCACCGCCTATGTTTTTCCCGATGACAAAGGTAAAAAAGAAAATGTTTCGATCCGCATCGAAGGGGCGAATTTTTACTCTTCAGACGGAAAATCCGGCAAGCCGCTTTTCGTGGTCGACGGCCTCGAGGTGGCGTCGATAGATACACTGTCGCCTGACCGGATCGCTTCGGTGACGGTACTCAAGGATGCTTCGGCAGAAGCCCTGTACGGCGAGAAAGGCAGGAACGGCGTAGTGGTCGTTTCGACGAAGGATGCCGCCGGCGGTGCGCGGGATTATTCGGTCGACGCCGAGGACGGCTCTGTCAAGGTCGTGGTGCGCGGTTCCGGGAAGATGTCGGATGTCAGGGTGAGCGGCAGTTCTACGGTGCCCGCAGATAAGGCCGGGATCGACGCCGGTGCGAAAACCCGCGGACATGTCGTGTCCGTTACCGGCAGCGACGGGAAGAAGACTGTCGTCAGCCAGAGCCGGGTGACCGTCACTGACGACGGGGGCGTGACCGTCATGAAGACGCAACCGGACGCGGTGCAGGTTGGCGGACTGTCGCCGGGGCAGGCGACCCAGGCCGCGGAAGCCGGGCTCAAAGCCGCAGAGGAAGGGATGAAGGCTGCCCGTGCCGGACTGGAGGCTGCCCGCGAATATATGTCGGGCGAGGAGTGGAAAAAGGCACAGGCCGAACTCGACAGGGCACAGAAGGAGCTCTCTTCGGCACGCAAGCTGTCTGCCGCGCAACTCGCAGCCGTCCGCGAGCAGGAGGAGGCCGTGCGCAAGTATATGGCCAGCGACGAGTGGAAAGAGGCGCAGAAGCAGATACAGGAGGCGCAGGCGCATTTGGCCGACCCCCGGGTACAGGCTGCCCTGGCGAAAGCTGCCGAGGCCGGGTCGACGGCAGCCGGCGTCGAGATCCGTCGCAAGGTCGCCGAACATATGGAGCAGACAGAGGATGCCGGTACGCTGAAGAGCAGTACGATCGTGATCCGCGGATCGGGCAAGTCGCCGTTTGAAAAGGGGGAGGAACCCCTTGTCGTGATCGACGGCAAGGTGTTTAAGGATACCAAGAAACTGGAGGGGCTTGATCCCGGCCGGATTGAGAACATATCCGTACTCAAGGATGCCTCGGCGGTCGAGAAATACGGCAGGAAAGCCCGCAACGGCGTCATCGAGATTACGACCAGGAAAAAATAAGCAGGCCATAAGTATAAAAAGTTCGTGCCCGGGACGGTTCTGCTGCCCCGGGTTTTTTCGTCGGCCATGCGATACGGGCGTGAAACTTGCAGAATTAGGATGGAAAAAGTTATCTTTGCATGTAAAATACAAAACAGAAGCTATGAAACGCCTGCTATTTTTTCTTACGGTCGCAACGCTCGTTTCATGCGGCCGGACATTCGAGCAGCGCACGGCCAAATATGCCGAGGTCGGATCCGTGAACGATAACCGTGCTGCGGTGCTCGATATCAACGAAGGGGTCGGCCGTTGGGGGTATGTCGACGGGACGGGACGGCTGGTCATCGAATGCCGTTATGCCGATGCCCGGAGTTTCGACGACGGACTGGCCGCCGTGCAGGAGCCCGAAGGGCTGTGGGGCTATATAGATACCGCAGGCCGGGCGGTCGTGGCTCCGCAATTTACGGTGGCCGGGGCGTTCGACGACGGCATGGCCTGGGTGCAGGCCGGCGAGCTCTGGGGCCGTATCGACAAAACGGGGAAAACCGTCATTCCCTGCCTTTATTCCGAGATCGGCGAACCCGATGAACGTGGCTGGATGCGTGTTCTGCGCGACGGTAAATGGGGCGTCCTGCGCCAAGACGGCGAGGTGGTAGTCCCCTGTGCCTATAACCTGATCGGCGAGCCGAACGCCTACGGGCTGATCCCCATGACGAGCGACGGCAAACATGGCTTCCTCGGCGCCGACGGGCGCGAAGTGCTGCCTTGTTTCTTCTCCTATATTTCCGATTTCAAGGACGGTTATGCCCGGACGAACTACGGCGGCAGCATGGTGCTGCGCGACGAACCCTACGGCGGCCAGTGGGGACTTATCGACACGCTGGGGCACGAGACGATCCCGTGCCGCTATTACTACCTCGATACCCCGGGCGAGGGGCTCGCGGCGTTCAGGCTGGAGCAGTTCGGCAATTACGGGTATGTCGATGTCAAGGGGAATGTGGCTATTTCGCCCCGTTTCTCCGTGGCGCGGCCCTTCTCGGGCGGGGTGGCCGTGGTGAGCTACAACAATGTCAATTTCGGGCTTGTCGACCGCAACGGCGGTGAAGTCAGCTCGTTCCGCTATAAACGCATCGGCAGGTTCAACGACGGGCTGGCGCCTTTCAATACCGACCTCTACGGCATGAATTTCCAGGGTATGGAGCCCCGTTGCGGCTATATCGACACCGAGGGACGCGAAGTGATACCGGCCAAGTGGGACGATGCCGCCGAGTTCAGCGAGATGCGTGCCGCCGTGATGCGCTTCGGTACCAATGCCGAAGATTTCTACGATGCCCGCTGGGGCTATATCGCCACGAACGGTCAGCTGGTCGTGCCGCTCAAGTACCACGAGGCCTATCCGTTCAGCTGCGGACTGGCGCGTGTCTTCATCAAGGGGCTCGGGTACGGGTATATCGACCGGCAGGGGAACGAAGTCGTTCCCTGCAAGTATCAGGAGGCCGAAGATTTCCACGATTTCAGAGCAAAGGTCAAACAATACGACCGGGTGCTGACGATCGACGAGACGGGACAGATCGTCGAGCAATGACGCTCCCCGGGCGGGGAATGGCGAAAACGGGGGCCGTGGCCTCCGTTTTTTCATGCCTGCGGCTTTCGCTTGCGGGCCTGTTGCGGCGCGTTGCGCTTACTTGAACCCTACGATCTCAGGGCGGGTGGGGCGGTAGCGGTACTGTTCGACGCGCGTGGCGTTCGACAGGCGGAAATATTCGCTCTCGACCAACCCGCGTTTGCCGAAGGCGATTCCCAGGCGGATCTGCACCGTGTTGAATACGAGCCGCTCGTTGCGGAGCCGTACACCCACTCCGAACGAGGTGAAAAAATCGTTTTTGAAAATGTTAGGCGAATAGCCGATCAGTCCGAAGTCTGCGAACCCGAATACCGCGATGCGGAACCCGAGGGGCTGGTAGGGGGTGAAGACCACCGTTTCCGTGTTGAGGATCATGCGGTTGGTTCCGGTGACGTACTCTTTGAGCGCCTGCAACCCGTTGTCGTGGGTGAAGCGGATCATTTCGTCGCTGCCTTCGCCCCGGTTCCAGCCTTGCGTGTAGTTGAACGCCAGGAACTGGCGGATGCGGCTGCGCCGGAACAGAAACAGGTTCGAGAACCACTTCAGGTCTACGTCGACGGCACTGTGGCGCCACATGCCGCTTTTGAGGTCGATGTAGCTTCCCAGCGTGAAGCCGCCCATGATATAGCCCATCCCCCGGAAGCCGCCGGTCTGGTAGGACATGCCGAGGTACATCTCGTCGTTGAACTCGCCCCACGAATAGCCGCTCACCAGCTCGGCTTTGTAACCCGTCGCCAGATACTCGCGGGTACCGAATCCGTAGACCATGTTCGCCGTGTAGAATTTTTCCCGGTAGAGCCCCCCGCCGAAGAGCATGGCGTCGTGGTCGTGCAGCGCGGGGTTGTAGTCGGCCGTGACGGGCGGGCGGCGGCTGAACCGGGCATAGCTGTAACGGCCCGTCAGGAAGACGCTCGATTTGATGGAGCGGATGTAGTGCGACTTGCCGCCCCATACGTCGAGGTTGCGGACTTTCACGAGCAGCGAGGTGTCGAGGTCGACCATGTAGCGTTTCGATTTTATGTCGCTGTACGTGAGGCCGATCTCGTAGTCCGTCGGCCGGATGAACTCCTTGCGCAGCCCGAGGTTCAGTTCCGAGTTGTAGAAGTCGCGGCCGGCCGAGAAGTCGGCCGTGTAGAATGTCCCCAGCACGTTGGGGATTTTGTATTCCACGATGTTGCCGCCGTAGGAGAAATCCCTGCGGCTGAAATTGGTCTTGAATTTCAGGGTGTTGCCCGTGCCGAAAATGTTGGCGTCCGAAAGCCCGACCATGGTGCGCCCCTCGCCGTGTATGCCAGCGTCGACGCTGATCGTCCAGCTGTCGCGCGTGCGGATGACCATGTTCACGCGCGTCGAATCGAGCGAGTCGGGTACGACGATCACCTCGGTATCGGAGATGTAGGGGCGCGAACGCAGCAGCTGCTTGTTGCGCACGACCAGCTGGGGATCGAACTTGTCGCCCGGCTTGAACAGCAGGTCGCGCCGGATAACCCGTTCGCGGGTCAGCATGTGGGTTTTGTTGCCTGCGCGCTCGAACCAGTTGCCGCATGAGTCGAACGGCATCATGCGCTCGATGGTGATGTCGCCTACGGTTTTCCCGGCGTAAGGTTCCAGCAGCCTGCTTTCGTCCAATACGCGCCCGTTCATCGTCGTATCGAGTACGGGTTTGACGAAGAGCATCCTGTAAAGCATGCGCGGAACTGCGCGGCGGTTGGTTTTGGATTGTATGCTGTCGTAAAGGCGCTGGTTGCGCTCCGAGGTCGGCGTGTTCAGGCTGTCGGGGGAGAATCCGCCGGGGGAAACCCTGTCCGGCGCCCGCATGCCGGGATTGACCGTGCGGGCGAAACAGACGCTTTGCGCAGCGAGGAGGGTCAGCACGAGTATGCAAATCCGGCGATACATATCGTCAAAGATAACGTATTTTTTGATGAAAAAGTGCGCCTGAACCTGCTAAAATACAGTTTCTGGCCCGCAGGAGTTACCCTTGGCAAAAAACGGGAGGTGCCGGGTGCCGGTCTGCCCTGCCGTTGAGACTGACAATGCACCTGTTAAGGCAGCTGTCATTGCGGCTGTTGTGAAGACTGTCGATCCAGCAGCCGTTGCGGCTGACATAGCGGCTGCCTGTCGGCGGGCATGTGCCGGGACAGACGGCCGGGCCCGAATAAAAAAGACGACCCCGAAAGTCGTCTTTTTTCTGTCATATCCGGATTGCAGGTTTACCTGCGCCCCTCTTTGGCTTCGATGCACTCGGTAGCATGCGGCACTTTCATCAGCCGCTCCTTGGGGATGAGCTTGCCGGTCGTCTTGCAGATGCCGTAGGTCTTATTTTCGATGCGCACGAGGGCCATCTCCAGGTTCCGTATGAATTTCATCTGGTGTGCCGCCAGACGTCCGCTCTCCTCTTTCGAGAGGGTCGCTGCGCCCTCTTCGAGGACTTTGAACGTCGGGGAGGTATCCTCCGTGTCGTTATCGGCCGTGTGGGTGATAGTGGCGCGCAGCAGCTCATAGTCCGCGCGCGCATTCTCAAGCTTTTTCAGGATGAGCTGCTTGAACTCCTCGAGTTCGGCGTCGCTGTATCTGGTTCTTTCGTCTGCCATAGTCGTCTTCTCCTTGTTGGTTTTATGTAAAATTAAACAATTTTTCCGTAAACACCAAATTTTATATCGTTATATACGATATCGTCCGGACGCACCCTATATATCGTTCTCAGCAAGACGCATTTGCCGTTCCCGAAGCGGTTTTGCCGCCTTCGTCCGCCCGTCAGATGCGTGTTACGGCGATCCGGATCGGCTCGTCGTCGACATCCGAATCCACGACCACGCCTCCCTCGGGCTGTGCGGCCGCCTTCACCTCGACGGCGAGCGTCTGCGATGCGATATATCCGGCATATTTGGCGATCGCGCCGGCCACGAACTCCTTCTGTTCGATCTCGACGCGGATCTTGTCCGTCACCTCGAATCCCGAGTCCTTACGGATATTTTGGATGCGGTTTATCAACTCGCGTGCCACGCCTTCCGCCCGGAGCTCTTCCGTCAGCGTAATGTCCAGCGCTACGGTAAGTTTGCCTTCCGATGCCACCAGCCATCCCGGCATGTCCTCCGAGGTGATCTCGAAATCGGCCGGGGTTACGGTGATTTTTTCAGCCCCCAGGTCGAGTACGGTCTGGGCTGCGGCTTCGATCTGGGCGATACGCTCCTGCGAGAACTCCGCGGTCATGGCGGCGATCTGCTTCATGTATTTGCCGTAGCGCGGGCCCAGCGTCTTGAAGTTGGGCTTGATGCGCTTGGTGATGATGCCCGTAGTGTCTTCGATCAGTTCGACCTCTTTGACGTTCACCTCGTTCATGATGAGGTTCTTTACGGCCGAGATATGCTGTGCCATGGCCGGGTCGAGCACCGGGATGAGGATTTTGGTGAGCGGCTGGCGCACCTTGATCGACACTTTGCGGCGCAGGGCGAGCACCATTGACGATACGCGCTGTGCCAGGGACATCATCTCTTCCAGGTCGGTGTCGATCAGCTTTTCGTCGGCCTTCGGAAAAGTCGAGAGGTGTACCGACTCGTCCGCGTGGCGGCCGCTGACGGCATTCAGGTCGCGGAAGATACGGTCGGTGATGAAAGGTGCGAACGGTGCCGCGAGCATCGAAACGGTCTCCAGGCAGGTGTAGAGCGTCTGGTAGGCCGCCAGTTTGTCGTCGTTCATACCGCCGCCCCAGAAACGCTTGCGGTTCAGGCGCACGTACCAGTTCGAGAGGTTTTCTCCCACGAACTCCTGGATGGCGCGTGCCGCCGGGGTCGGGTCGTAATCCTCGAGCGAGCGGGTTACTTCCTTGACGAGCGTATTGAGCAACGAAATGATCCAGCGGTCGATCTCCGGGCGCTTTTCGACGGGAACTTCCGGCTCCTTGCCCGTAAATCCGTCCACATTGGCGTAGAGTGCGAAGAACGAGTAGGTGTTATAGAGCGTCCCGAAGAACTTGCGGCGTACTTCGTCCACGCCGTCCCGGTCGAATTTGAGGTTGTCCCACGGCTGCGAGTTGGAGATCATGTACCAGCGCGTGGCGTCGGCCCCGTAGGTTGCGAGTACCTCGAACGGGTCGACGCCGTTGCCCAGGCGCTTCGACATCTTGTTGCCGTTCTTGTCCAACACCAGCCCGTTCGAAATGATGTTCCTGAAGGCTACCGAGTCGAAGAGCATCGAGGCGATGGCATGCAGCGTGAAGAACCAGCCGCGCGTCTGGTCGACGCCCTCGGCGATGAAATCGGCCGGGTAGACCGACTTGAAATAGTCGCCGCCGTTCTCGAACGGATAGTGCAGCTGCGCGTACGGCATGGCACCCGAGTCGAACCACACGTCGATCAGGTCGCTTTCGCGCTTCATCGGCTCGCCTTTCGACGACACGAGTACGATATTGTCCACATAGGGGCGGTGCAGGTCGATATTGCGGGTCGAGTAGTTCTCCTTCGACATGTCGCCGACCTTGAAATTCTTGTAGGGGTTCTCCTTCATGAAGCCCGCGGCGATCGACTTTTCGATCTCATCCATCAGCTCCCTGATCGAACCGATGCACTTCAGTTCCGAATAATCCTCCGTAGCCCATACCGGCAGCGGAGTGCCCCAGAAGCGCGAGCGCGAAAGGTTCCAGTCCACCAGCCCTTCGAGCCATTTGCCGAAACGGCCTGTCCCGGTCGATTCGGGTTTCCATCGGATCGTCTTGTTCAGCTCGATCATCCGCTCGCGCAGCGCCGTGGTGCGGATGAACCACGAATCGAGCGGGTAGTAGAGCACCGGTTTGTCCGTACGCCAGCAGTGGGGGTAGGAGTGGGTATGCTTTTCGATCTTGAATGCCTTGTTCTGGGCTTTCAGCATCACGGCCAGGTCGATGTCGAGCGTTGTCTCGACATCGCAGGCGATCTCCGGGTCGTAGGCGTTCTTGACGTAGCGGCCCGCATACTCCTTGTATTTTTCGACGTCGATGTTGTTTTTTACGAATTCCGGGTCGAGGTCTTCGAGTACGAAGAACTTGCCCTGCTTGTCGACCATCGGCTGGTTTTTGCCGGCTTTGTCGACCATGAACAGCGGGGCGATGCCTGCGGCCTTGGCCACACGGTCGTCGTCGGCGCCGAACGTCGGTGCGATGTGCACGATGCCCGTACCGTCCGATGTGGTCACGTAGTCGCCCACGATCACGCGGAACGCGTCGCCCGTCGGCTTTACCCAGGGGATCAGCTGCTCGTAACGGATCCCCTCCAGTTCGGGCCCCATCCAGCTTTCGCCCGTGATCTGGTAGCTTCCCTCAATCTTCTTGGTGAAGTACGATGCGACGAGGTCCTTGGCGAGGATGACCGTCTGGGGTTCGTCGGTATAGGGGTTGCGGCATTTGACCTTCACGTATTCGATCGCGGGGCCTACGGCCAGCGCGGTGTTCGAAGGCAAGGTCCACGGCGTGGTCGTCCACGCCAGGAAATAGAGCGTCCCCTCGACATCGCCGAAGAGCTTTTCGCTTTTCGCGTCGCGGATGATCCTGAACTGCGACGTGCATGTCGTATCCTTCACGTCGCGGTAGCAGCCCGGCTGGTTCAGCTCGTGCGTCGAAAGCCCCGTGCCCGCCGCCGGCGAGTAGGGCTGGATCGTATAGCCCTTATAGAGCAGACCCTTGTCGAAAAGCTGTTTGAGCAGCCACCACAGGGTCTCGATATATTTGTTGTCGTAGGTGATGTACGGATCGTCCATGTTGACCCAGTACCCCATCTTGCGGGTCAGGTCTTCCCATGCCCCCGTGAACTCCATGACGGCCTCGCGGCAGGTGCGGTTGTACTCCTCGATCGAAATCTTCCTGCCGATGTCTTCCTTGGTGATGCCGAGCTTCTTTTCGACGCCCAGCTCCACGGGAAGCCCGTGCGTGTCCCAGCCCGCCTTGCGGTGCACGAGATACCCTTGCTGTGTCTTGTAGCGGCAAAAGACGTCCTTGATCGTGCGGGCCATGACATGGTGGATGCCGGGCATCCCGTTGGCCGACGGGGGGCCTTCGTAGAATACGAACGCGGGGTGCCCCTCGCGCGTGGTGATGCTCTTGTGGAATGTGTCGCGGGCGTCCCATTCGCCGAGCACGTCGGCGGCTATCTGGGCCAGGTCGAGGCCTTTATACTCATTGAATTTCATGGTATATGTGTTTTTTATTTCGTTCGGGGTCGTACGCCGGCATGGCCGGAAGTGCCGGAAAGATTCCTCTTTTTCCGACAACTTGCAAAGATATAAAAAAGATTTGAAAAGCGTGCAAAATTGCACCTATTCCGTCCATGGCGGTATCTGCCCGGCGCGGGCTATTCCCCGGCCGGGATTTCGACCCAGAAGCACGACCCCGCGCCGACGGCGGAATCGACGCCGATACGGCCGCCGAGCTGTTCGGCGATGTTCTTGCAGATCGGCAACCCGAGCCCGGTGCCCTGCGTGAAGGTGTCGACCTTGTAGAAACGGTCGAAAATCTTGGCGCGCTCCTCCTCGGGGATGCCGATGCCCGTATCGCGGACGTAGAACCGCACCCATCCCGGGCGTTGCGAGAACCCGATCGTTATCGAACCTTTTGTCGTGAATTTCACGGCATTGCGCATGAAGTTGCCGAGTATCTGGTGCAGCCCCTGCCTGTAACCCTCGAGCGGGAGCCGGGGCAGGCCGTCTTCCAGCCGCAGGACGACCCCTTCGGCCACTTGCAGGCGGAATGTCTCGGCCACCTCGCGGCAAAAGTCGCGGGCGTCGAATTCCGTGCGGACGATCTCTATGCGTCCCGATTCGATCCGGGCCAGGTCGAGTACGTCGGAGATGATTTGCAGCAACAGGGTGTTGTTCGTCAGGATCAGGTCGGCGAACTCTTTGCGCTGGTCGGGGTCGGCCTCCGTAGCCATCAGTTCCGAAAAGCCTACGATCGCGTTGAGCGGCGTGCGGATTTCGTGGCTCATGTTGGCCAGGAAGGCCGATTTGAGCTTGTTGGACTCCTCGGCGCGCTCCTTGGCGGCGATCAGCTCCTGTTCGGTCTGCTTGAGTGCCGTGATGTCGTAATTGATCCCCAGCATGTCGATGACCTGTTCCCCGGGGCGGTAGTCCCGACAGATGAGGTGGGTCTTGATCCAGGTTTTCCGGCCGTCGTCGTGCAGCACGCGGCAGATGGCCGTTGCCGACTGCACTTCACCCGCAGAGAAGCGCGCCTGCAGATCGAGCAGGATTTTGCGGTCTTCGGGGTGGATGTGGCGGTATTTGCCGATCACGTCGCCGATCTGCGCCGAGTCGGCTTCCCCGTAGTTGCGCAGCCATACGTTTTGCGCATAGCCCTCTTTGTTGTAGAGGTTGTAGTTGGCATATCCTACCTGGGCATATTCGGAGATGATGCGGAACAGGGCTTCGAACTCCGAAACCCGGTTCTGGATCTTCCGCAACTCGGTGTTGTCGATATTGATGAGCAGGTAGTGGGTGAGTTCGCCCCGGTCGTCGTACAGGCAGCGTATGCGCCCCGTCCAGTCGAAATGCCCCGGGCGCGTGCTTTCGTAGTAGCCGCCGAGTTTTCCGAATTCGTAACGGGCGGTGAAATCCGCACTTTCGCCGTGCTAGATGCGGATTTTCGTCTCCTCCGGGAAATTAGGGTTGTCGAACAGGTTGAGCCCGCGTATTTTGCCCGGATCTTTCACCCCGAACATCTCCAGGTCGCAGGTGTTGATGTCGATGAGCCGTCCCCGGTCGTTGTAGATCTCGATGCCGACGGGGGCGTTCTGGATGATGTTGCGCAGCAGTTTTTCCTGCTCGTCCAGTGCCTTGTGTGCCGTTATGGCGTCGGTGATGTCGAGGATCAGGATCACAATCTCGCTTCCGTCGTTGGGCGTATTGTACAGGAAACTGCGGCAATGGCGCCTGGTTTTTTTTGCGAACCATTCGTCGGTCTTGTAATTGCCGAGGCGGATGTGCGCGAGTTTGTCGATATGGGCATCGACGGGGTGCCCGGTCTCGCGTGCCGTCTTGCCTATATATGCGTCCGGTTCTATCCCCACGATTTGCTGCGCCGCGCGGTTGACCGAGAGAAAAAGGTAGTCGATGGCGCGTCCGTCGCTGTCGTAAAGCAGCCGGATGCGGAAATATCCGATCGGCAGGTGGTCGAGCAGCACGTCCATATGCTTGTTTTCCTTTACGACCGTGTGGTAGTTGTTTTCGAGCGTCAGGATTTCTGCTTCGCGCCGGTCGTGCACGGGGACGCGCTGCATGTAGCCGAAAAGGTGCGTACCCGTTGCGGGGTCGGTCTGCCGTCCGACGAGCTGGGCGTGGAGCCAGACTTCGCCCTCGGGAAGTTCGATCGGGAACGTCCTGTCGAATTTGCTGTCGACCTTGAGCGCCATGAATTCGTTGTGGATCGGCATCCGGTAGTCTTCGCGAACCAGGTGTGTCAGTTGCCCGATCCGGACTTTGTCGCCGTCGAGCCCCAGCAGCTTGGCAATATATTCGGAGACATGCAGTTCGCCGGCCTGGAAATCCGCTTTCCACCAACCCATGTGGGCGGCGTCCAGCATGAGCATCAGGGATTGGAAATTAGGGGTGTCGGGTGTGAACATGGTGCAATGGGATGTCTGGGGATATTTAGAGCGGGCGGATGATACGTGCAGGGTTGCCTGCTGCGACCGAATCCGCGGGGATATCTCGTGTGACGACCGACCCGGCCCCGACGACCGCCCTGTCGCCGATCGTGACGCCCGGGCATACGATCACTCCGCCGCCCAGCCAGCAGTGGTCGCCGATGACGATGGGCTTGCCTGCTTCGAGGGCCGTCCCGCGTGTCGCGGCGTCGAACGGATGGTGCGCCGTGAGCAGCTGCACTTTGGGGCCTATGAGCGTCCCGCAGCCGATGCGTATCGGTGCCAGGTCGAGGAAAACGCAGTCGAAATTGACGAAGGAACCTTCGCCCATGTGGATGTTGTAGCCGTAGTCGCAGTGGAAAGGTTCGCGGATGAACCCGCGGACGTTGGGGCACAATTCCCCGAGTGTGGTGCGGTAGTCGTCGCCGTGGCCGCAGCATTCGACGTTGAGGCGATGCATCAGGCGCGTGGCACGGTCGCGGTCGGCCGTCAGCTCCGCGTCATGCGGGTCGAACCATTCGCCCGCCAGCATCTTCTCCTTCTCGCCTCTCATCGGTACATGCCGGCATTTTTAGTCGAACGACTGCAATTCGATCAGCTTGGCGTAGATGCCGCCCTTGGCGAGCAGTTCGGTGTGGGTGCCCTGCTCGGCCACGCGGCCGTGGTCGACGACGATGATCTTGTCGGCGTTGTGAATCGTCGACAGGCGGTGGGCGATAACCACCGATGTGCGGCCGACGAGCAGCTTGTTGAGGGCATCCTGCACGAGTTTTTCGCTCTCCGTGTCGAGGGCCGAGGTGGCCTCGTCGAGGATCAGTATCTCGGGGTTTTTCAGCACGGCGCGTGCGATCGAAAGCCGCTGGCGCTGGCCTCCCGAGAGTTTGACGCCCCGGTCGCCGATGTTGGTCTGGTAGCCTTCGGGTGCTTCCTGTATGAAGCAGTCGGCATTGGCGATCCGGGCCGCCTCGACGATCTCGTCGTGCGTGGCCCCGGCCTTGCCCATGGCGATGTTGCCTTCGATGGTGTCGTTGAAAAGCACGGTGTCCTGTGCCACGACGCTCATGTGGGCGCGCAGGCTGTCCTGCGTGTAGTCGCGCACCGAGACCCCGTCGATCAGGATGTCGCCCGCCTTCACGTCGTAGAAACGCGGTATGAGTTCGCTGAGGGTCGACTTGCCTCCGCCCGAAGGGCCTACCAGGGCCACGGTCTCGCCGCGCTTGATCTCGAACGAGATGCCTTCGATCACCTCGCGGCTGCCGTCGTACGAGAAGTGGATGTCCCGGAATTCGATCTTGTCTTTCAGCCCGTCGAGTTCGATCGCCCCGGGCTTGTCCTGGATTTCGCTCTGGGCGTCGATGATCGAGAAGATGCGTTCGCCGGCGGCGATACCCTGGTTGATGTTGGAGAACTGGTCGATGAACGTGCGCACCGGGCGCGTTATCTGCGAGAACATGGCGATGAAGGCGATGAAGCCTTCGGGGCTGAGCGCGTCCTTGAATACGAGCGAACCTCCGAATACCAGGATGACGCCTACGGCCGAGATGCCCAGGAATTCGCTCATCGGCGAAGCCAGCTGCTGGCGGCGGGCCATCGAAAGGGTCAGCCGCGCCAGGTCTTCGCTCAGGTCGTAGAACTTCTGCTTGACGTAGCCCGTGGCATTGTAGCTCTTGATGACCTTGATGCCCGAGAGCGATTCGTCGAGTGTCGAGACCAGTTCGCCCATGCGCTGCTGGCTTGTGCGTGCGGGATGGCGCAGGCGCTTGACGATGCTGCCGATGATCAGTGCCACGACGGGCAGGAAAAGCACCGAGAAGAGTGCCAGCTCCCACGAGATGGCGACCATCATGACCGTATAGCCGATGATGAGGAACGGTTCGCGGAAAGCCACCTGCAAGGTGTTGGTGATGCAGAACTGCACCACGCCGACGTCCGAGGTGATTTTCGAGATGATGTCGCCCTTGCGCTGGTCGCTGAAATAGCCCACGTTCATGTCCACGACTTTGGAGAACATCTCGTTGCGCATGCGCTGCAGGGTGCGCGTGCGCATGTTCTCGACCGTCCATGCGCCCATGTAGCGGAACAGGTTGCTCAGCAGGCTCACGAAGATGGTGACGATGGCCAGCAGCAGCAGGACGTTTTCGGGGTTGTATTCGTTGAACAGGTGCGAATAGGTGAAGTTGAACAGCGCCGTCAGGTATTCCTGGTTGAACGCCAGCGGGGGGAGTTTCTCCACGTATACGAACGTGTAATCCGCATCGAACATCGTCTTGAGGATCGGCATGATCAGCAGGAACGTGAGCGAATTGAACAGTGCGTAGAAGAGCGAGTAGAAGAAATAGGGGATGGCGTATTTGCGGATGGGTCGGGCGAAACCCAGAAGCCTCATGTATATTTTAAACATTACGGGCGGATTATTTGCAGTTTATGTGATAATCGTGACAAAGATAGGAATAATAATGTGAAATTCGGAATTCCCGGCTTAAAAGTGCGAAGTTCCGGGGAGTTTAGAACCGAAAAAAACGAAGGGGCAGACATGCTGTCCGCCCCTTTTCAGGGTTCGTAACCCGTATCTTCCAGTAAATGCGCCTTGTCGTTGGCGGCAGCGACCGCCAGTTGGTCGCAGCGATTGTTCTCCACGGTGTCGGCATGCCCCTTGACCCAGACGAAGCGGACGTTGTGATGCCGGTACACGCGCAGGAAGCGCATCCACAGGTCGGGGTTTTTCTTACCGGCGAACCGCTTTTTCACCCAGCTGAAGAGCCAGCCTTTCGTCACGGCGTCCACGACGTATTTCGAATCGGAGTACACGGTGACGTCCGACCCGTCGAACTTGAGCGCCTCGAGTGCCACGCAGACAGCCATGAGCTCCATGCGGTTGTTGGTCGTCAGGCGGAATCCCTGCGACAGCTCCTTGCGGTGCTGTCCCGAAAGGAGTACCGCGCCGTAGCCTCCCGGCCCGGGATTCCCGAGCGCTGAACCGTCCGTGTATATGGTGATTGTCGGCAATTCGTGTCGTCGTTAAACCCGGCCCTGCGGAGCGGGTGTGGTTCGTTTGCGGCGTGGCCGCGGTGGAAAATACCTGTCCCGAACCTCCGGGGTTCGGGACAGGGTATGTCCGATTTTTTTACGAAAGGGCTTCCAGTTGCGCCTTGATGGCCGCGATCTTGGCCTCGGCGTCGGCCTGCTTGGCCCGTTCGTTGGCCACCACCTTCCCGGGGGCCGACTGCACGAAACGCTCGTTCGAGAGCTTCTTCATCACGCTCGCGAGGAACCCTTCCTGATAGGACAGTTCGTCCGTCAGTTTGCGTCGTTCCGCTTCGGCGTCGATTTTGCCCGCCATCGGCACGAAGTATTGCGTCGTCTTGACAATGAACGCTGCGGCCGCCGGGTCTTTCTCCGTCACCGTCTCGATGGCCGTCAGGTTGGCCATTTTCCGCATCACGGGGGCGTACTCGGCCGGGTAGTTTTCGTCGGCGATCACCTTGAGCGTCAGCGCTTCCTTCTGCGGCAGGTTCTTCTGGTTGCGGACGTTACGCACCGAGGAGATCACCTCCCGGGCCAGTTCGAACCGCGCCAGCAATTGCCCGTCGGCTTCGGCCGGCTGGGGCATCGGGGCGACGGTGATCGACTCGCCCTCTTTGCGCGGGGCGAGGTCTTGCCAGATCTCCTCCGTCACGAAGGGCATGAAGGGGTGCAGCACGCGCATCAGGGAGTCGAAGAACGTGCGCGTGGCTTCGAACGTCGGCGCGTCGATCGGCTGCCCGTAGGCGGGTTTCACCATCTCCAGGTACAGGCCGCTGAAGTCGTCCCAGAAGAGCTTGTAGGCCGTCTTGAACGCCTCCGAAATGCGGTAGGAGCCGAAATCGTCGGCGATCTGGCGCAAAGCGACGCCGAGTGTCTGGCGGAACCATGCGACCGCCAGGCGGTTGTTCTCGTCCTGTGCGGCCTTGCCGTCCGCCGACCAGCCGTTCACCAGGCGGTAGGCGTTCCATATCTTGTTGCCGAAGTTGCGTCCCTGCTCGCAGAGCGCCTCGTCGAACATCACGTCGTTGCCTGCCGACGAGGAGATGAGCATCGCCATGCGCATACCGTCGGCGCCGTATTTGGCGATCAGGTCGAGCGGGTCGGGCGAGTTGCCCAGCTGCTTGGACATCTTGCGGCCGATCTTGTCGCGGACGATGCCCGTGAAATAGACGTTGCCGAAGGGTTTTTCGCCGCGGTATTCGTAACCCGCCATGATCATGCGCGCCACCCAGAAGAAGATGATGTCGGGGCCCGTCACCAGGTCGTTGGTGGGGTAGTAGTAGCTGATCTCCCTGTTGCCGGGGTTGCGGATGCCGTCGAAGACCGAAATAGGCCACAGCCACGACGAGAACCACGTGTCCAGCACGTCGTCGTCCTGTCTGAG
>OGII01000818.1_pt1 | contig 25903 bp, 17 predicted proteins | sample 1571701 | NCBI WGS metagenome assembly OGII01 (sample SAMEA2581950, study PRJEB24529) | metagenome | biome: Human gut stool | place: China | collected 2011
TGCCGCACTTGTAGTAATAGTAGGTGTTTCCCATGTGGCTGGTGCCGCTTTCGCCACCCATCAGGGTGCCGCACTTGCCACAGAACAGCTTAGTGGTCAGCAGATAGCTCACATCCTCTTTTGCAGGCCGACCGTGGGCGATCCTGTTCTGCTCGAAACGCTGCTGCACCCGGTCGAACAAATCCTGGTCAACAATAGCCGGAATGCCGCCCGGCGTCACAATGTCCTTGTAGCGGTATTCGCCGATGTAGCGGCGGTTGCGGAAGATCTGGAAGAAGCTGTTCTTTACGAACGGCTTCCCGGTGCGGGTACGCAGGCCGCGCTCATTCAGGGATGCTGCAATCTTCTCAGCCGGTTCGCCGTCGGCGTACCGGGTGAAGATCTCCTGCACGATGGGAGCCGTTTCCGGGTCGATATGGTACAGCCTGTCCTCCTTGCCGATGGTGAAGCCCAGCGGCACCACACCGCCGTTGTACTTGCACTGGAGGGCGTTTTCGCGCTCACCGCGCGCCACTTTCAGGGCGAGTTCGGCGGAATAGTATTCCGCCATGCCAATCAGCATACTCTCCACCATAATGCCTTCAGGCCCCTGCGAGATGGGTTCCATGGCAGACACCAGATGGACACCGTTCTTTTCCAGCTGGTACTTGTAGTTCACGGCATCGAACCGATTCCGGGCAAAGCGGTCCAGCTTCCAGACCAGAACTACGTCGAAGATTTTCTTTCCGCTGTCCTTGATCATCCGCTGAAAGTCCGGGCGGTCATCCGTTTTGGCAGAGTAGGCACGGTCAATGTAGGTGCCGACCACGGTGATGCCGTTCTTCTCGGCGTAGTCCTTGCAGTCGCGCAGCTGTCCCTCAATGGACGCTTCACGCTGGCTGTCAGATGAATAGCGGGCGTAGATTACAGCGGTCATGGTTGCACCTCTCTTTACACATCATTTTGGCGATACTTCGTATAACCTATATACCATATTTTACATCGGTTTGCAAGAAGATTTTAAATCGTTGTCACTGCTCAAAATTCTGAAAATAATGATTCTGAGCTTCAAATATAAAATAGAAAAGCGGTGGTGCTCACGGTGAGCACCACCACTTTAGAAGAAAGAAGTTTTTTGCTGCTTGTGCGCCTTAACAATTTGGAAACAATCACAGAAAATCGAATTTGAGCATATTAGGTAAGGGCAAGAACCGTCCCGTGGCCACAAATTTTCAATTCTTGAAAATTCTTGCCCCTTTGGGACAGCTTCTTGTTGGGGCGTGCCTGCCCCAAACCCTGCTGTAGACGGATACAAAAACCCAGAAAACAGCTCCTACAGCTCCTTTAGATGAGGTGTTTTTCAAGGCAATAATGATAGATGCCTTCCTCATCCACAGAACGGCAGCAATCTGTTGCCCTTGCCTTGACTTCATCGAGGGCGTTTCCCATGGCAACGCCTGTGCCGACTGCTTCCAGCATTTCAATGTCGTTTCGGCCGTCCCCAAAGGCGATTGCTTCTGCTTTTGAAAAGCCGTAATGCGCCAAAACAGCTCTTACAGCATTTCCCTTTCCGCAGGACAGCGGAATGATATCCACTGCCTTGTCCCACCATGCGGTTATCTGTGTGGCGTGGGTTCCCAACAGGATGCGTTCGTATTCAGAAGGGCTGCAGGAACACATGATCTGATAGATATCCTCCTCACAGAGCTTGTCGAAATGCTCGGAGATCATCAGCTTCTCGTTGCCGAAGGAAAAATACTGCTCCAAGTCCGGGTCTGTCCCATTTGTCACGATAAAGTGTTCGTTGCTGATGGCAGCCGCCCGGTGCATTTGCTTCAGATTATGCAAAATTCTGCGCTTGTCGTCAGCGTCCAGTGGGTTCTTCGAGATCACTGCATCCTTGCTACGGACATAAGAGCCGTTGAAGGTCAGCCAGAGATCAAAATCAACGCCTTCAAAATGTGGGACGGAGAGGTAGCCTCTGCCTGTCGCCATGCACAGTAAGATCCCTTTTGCCTGCAACTGCTGTAAGGTCTGTACGGTTTGGAATGACGGCACCTTACTGCCCAACTTGAGCAAAGTTCCGTCTACATCAAAAAAAGCGATTTTTATCATACGGTTACCTCCAGCGAAAAACTATTTTCCAGAACGCCGGGGAGCAGGGTATAAACCGATCCTCCGATTCGTTTTTCAAACAGATTTTTTAGCTCAAGCGTTTTCTTCCATCGGTCTATCGTTGCCGGATGGACACCGTACCGAAGCGTTACATCTACAAAACGTTTTTCCAAAAGACAAAATCCGGTGGGCAGCGCCAAGGCATCGCATAGCTGTACCAAACGGTCGTAATCATCATAGACAGCGGTTTGAATGAATTTTTCCATAAAACGGAAATCTTCTTTTGAAACGTCAAAGGTTCCGATAGAAGTGTGGATATCCTGGATCATAAAAGCATGAGAAATACAGATCTGTCCAGCCTTTTTCCATCCTCGTTCCATACAGAAACGGTATCCGTCGATCAAATGACGTTCAGAACTTACCCCTGCATAACGCCCGATATCATGCAGCAGCCCAAAGCAGTATGCCTGATCTGCATCCATATTGTTGCATTTGGCTGCTATATTTTTGCAGGCAAGGGCTACAAAACGGGAATGTCCGATCCAATTTCCGGGATTCTGCTGCCCTGCCCAAGCCAGAGCGGCTTCTGCTGTATTGCAATTCAGCTCCAAGGGGACCGTCCTTTCTCTCATAGCAAAACGCATCCGAAGATCAAAGGTTTTCAAATATGATATGCACTTACGGATCGTGCACTTCTGCTACTATCATTATAACGCCTACAGCCTAAAAATAATATCTTGATGCTGTCAGATGGTGTTGTTATTCTGCCGTTTGTATCGGTACTGACGTGGCGTGCAGCCGACAACCTCCCGAAAAACTTTTCCGAAATAGCTTGAATTTCCCATACCGCAAGCAGTCCCGACCTCTGTAATAGAAGCCTTGCTTTCCGCCAACATCTGGCAGGCGATCTGAATGCGGTATGCGGTCAGGTAAGCAATCGGGGTCGTATGAAGGTGTTCACGAAAAATGCGATAGCACTCTCGTTCACTTGTGTAGGCTGCTGCTGCCAACTCCTTGACTGAGAGGTTTTCCGGGTAGTGCTCATGGATATAAATCAACATCAGCTTTATTTTATCGTTGCCTCCGGCAGAGTTCCGATTGGAAGAGCTTACAGAATGCGATTGCTCCACAAGCATTAACCATAGCTCGGTCAGGATCTCTCGCAGTTTCAACTCATACCCGAATGTATCACAAGACAAACAAAAAGATTCTTTGAGTCGTTTCAGGATTTCTCGCCCTGCCGCATGATCCGGTAAAAGAGGAAGGATCTCAAGTTGTGGGTCGGATGTAATGGGCAGAATGTATTTTTGCTCGATTCGGCTTCCTCGTTCCCCTGCCAGCAGAGAAACATCGAAAATATGAAGAAGCTGCACGTTCTCTTCCGTCTGAGAAATCGCCCTTGTGGTGTGAAGTACGTTGGAATTGACAAAACCACCGCTTCCCGCCGGGAATACAAGTTTTCCACCTGGTGTGGTGTATTCAACGCAGCCGCTTTCCATGTAGAAAAGCTCTACCGCCTGATGCCAGTGCCATGGCACAGTGCTGCCGATGTAGCGATCCAACGTGGCTCTTGAGGCAGTATATGGAAAGTCCTTTGCAAGCTCCGGGATGCGCTCTTCTCTGCTGCCTGTATGGAATTCTATACAATGTACGTCTTTCATGTGGTGCACCACTTCATTCCAGTTTATTAAGCCGAGTATACCATACCCGCCAATGAAAGAACATCCCTGATATGACGACCAAGTTCGCACAAAGCGAACTTGATTCCGCAAAGCAAAAGGCAGGATACCACCGTCATGGTGATACCCTGCCTTTGCTCGTTTACTGTTCCGAGTAGTCCTTTCGCAGAACCTTCTGTAAACAAAAAACGTACCCGAACCCTTTTTCGTAAAGAATCGGGTTCGAGTACGAACTGTATGGTGGACGGTACAGGACTCGAACCTGTGACCTCCTGCACGTCAAGCAGATGCTCTACCAGCTGAGCTAACCGTCCAGATGTCGTATCGACTTAATTATGATACCACATCTTTGGCCGGATTGCAAGCCTTTTTTGCAAATTTCTGCAAAAATCATTGCAGAGCCTTCCGGATAATGTTGTAGAGCACGGGTTTCATGGCGTCGATGTGGTCGGGTTTGCCTTCAAGGATGGACGAGTAGCACACCGACATGCACATGCTGCCCAGTGCCGTGATGCGTTGGTAGACTTCGCGCTCGGTCAGGCCGGCCATTTCGGGGCTGGACATGATGGCGTGGAGCAGTTTGCGCATCAGCGGCTCGGCCTCGCCGGAAGCTTCGATCTTGTCCAGCCCCGGCCAGACGAAGCTGCGCTCCAGAAAACGGAGCATCAGGGTGTCGTTCCGCAGGGCCTCGATGATGTGGTCGATGACGAAGATCATCTTGTCGGGAAAATCCATCGGTGCGCTGGCGCGCTCACAGGCAGTCACGGCGTCGTCCAGCAGCTGGTAGCTCACGCGGGCCAGAAGCGCCTGGGTCACAGCACCTTTGTCGGCAAAATAGAGATAGAAGGTGCCTTTGCCCACCTTGGCGCGGGAGGTGATATCCTCCACGCTGGTCTTGGATGCGCCCCGTTCCAGGAACAGCTCGTATGCTGCATCCAGAAGCGCCCGGCGCTTTTCCTGCTTTTTGCCTTCCACGGTATTCATGCTTTGGGTCGATTCCTCTTTTCTGCGATGTTCTGTCGTGTAAACATTATTTTAGCAATGCTTTCCTCCCGGCGCAAGCCCCAAATAACCGATCGGTGTTAGACAATTTTCAGTGGATGATAAAAAAACTGACGTTTGGTCAGTTTTTGCCTTGACACTTTCCGCCAGCTGGTTATAATAGTGCTTGCTCAGAAGTGACTGCGAGTCATTTTTGAACGCCAATTCTGTTCCAACATTTCAATGGAGGGTTTTCATGAAAAAGATCGCACAGGGCATTGTGCGTCTGCGCAAACTGATCTTAACAGTAGCCATCCTGCTGTTGATCCCTTCCGCGATAGGCGCCGTTGCCACCCGCATCAACTACGACGTCCTCACCTATCTGCCGCAGGAGCTTGACTCCATGATCGGCGAACGGGCATTGGAGGACGACTTCCATCTGGCCTCCACCGGTATGATCACGGTCGAGGGCCTGCCCACGAACGAGCTCATCGCCATGAAGAAGGACATCGACGCCGTGCCCGGTGTCACCCAGACCTTCTGGCTGAGCGATGTGATCGACCCCAGCATCCCTACCGAGATGCTCCCGGCAGACATCCAGCAGTTCATGTTCGGCAAAAATGATTCCACCATGCTCATCGTCCGGTTCGACGGCCCCAGCGCCAGCGACGAGACGATGAACGCGGTCCAGGGGATCAAGAAGGTGCTCCGGAAGGATACCTTCTTTGGCGGCATGAGCGTCATCCTGCAGGACACCAAGGCCCTGATCAATGAGGAGATGCCGCTGTATATCCTGTGCGCTGTGGGCGCCAGTATGCTAGTGCTGTTCCTCTCGCTGGAGAGCACCATCACCCCGGTGCTGTTCATGCTGGGCCTGCTGTTCCCCATCGCGTACAACTTTGGCACGAACATCTTCCTCGGCCAAATCAGCTACATCACCCAGGCGCTGTCCACCGTGCTGCAGCTGGGCGTCACGATGGACTTCTCCATCTTCCTGCTGCACCGCTATCAGGAGGAAAAAGAGCTTCGCTCCTCGAATGAAGAAGCCATGGTCAGCGCCATCTGCAAGACCATGACCTCCATTTCCGCTTCGTCGCTGACCACCATCGCAGGCTTCCTGGCCCTGTGTGCCATGCGCCTGACGCTGGGCCGCGACATCGGCATCGTCATGGCAAAAGGCGTGGCGCTGGGCGTCATCTGCACCGTCGTCATCCTGCCGGCGCTGATCCTGACCTTTGACAAGTGGGTCGAGAAATACAAGCACCGCACCATCATCCCGCAGCTGACCCGGACCAGCTACTTCGTTTCCAAACACGCAGCCCCCATTGTGGCGGTCTTCCTCGTGCTGCTGGTGCCCTTTGTGGCGGCGCAGCAGAAGACCGAAGTCTACTACACCCTGTTCGATTCGCTGCCCCAGGACCTGACCGGCATCGTCGGCACCAACAAGCTGGGCGAGGATTTCGGCATGACCACCTCGCACTTCATTCTGGTGCATGACGACCTGACCGCCACCCAGGTCTCCGACCTGTGCGACGAACTCAAGGACGTGGACGGCATCACTCAGGTCATCAGCCTGGATTCCGTCACCGGCCCCGGCTTTGATACCGGCCTGCTGCCCGACAGCGTGACCGAGATCCTGCAATCCGGCGGGTACAAGCTCATCCTCGCCAACAGCTCCTATAAGACCGGTACCGACGCCATCAACAACCAGCTGGACGAGATGAACACCGCCATCAAGGCGGTGGACCCCGAAGGTGTCATCACCGGCGAGGGTGCCATGACCAAAGACCTGATCGAGGTCGCGGATGTGGACTTCAAGAACGTCAACGTCTGGTCCATTCTGGCCGTTGCCGTCATCATCCTGATCTCTTTCCGCAGCCTGTCCATCCCGGTGCTGCTGGTGGCCAGCATTGAAGCGGCCATCTCCATCAACATGGGCATCCCGTACTTCACCGGCACCCAGCTGCCGTTCATCGCCAGCATCGTCATCGGCACCATCCAGCTGGGCGCGACCGTGGACTACTCCATCCTGATGACCACCCGTTACCACGAGGAGCGCAGCTACGGCCGCACCCCGAAGGAAGCAGCCCAGCAGTCGCTGGAGCATTGCAGCCAGTCCATCCTGACCAGCGGCCTGACCTTCTTCGCCGCCACCGTCGGCGTGGCAGCCATCAGCAAGATGGAGCTGCTGAAGAGCATCTGCCTGCTCATCTCCCGCGGCGCGCTTATCAGCATGGCTGTCATCCTGATCGTCCTGCCCGCTGCCCTGATGCTGCTGGACTGGATCATCCGCCACACCACCCTGCACTGGCTGGTCCCTGAACCCGCCTCGAAATCTGAAAAGGAGTAATCACCATGAAGAAATCGCTTCGTTTCGCCAGTGCGGCGCTGGCGCTGACTCTCGCCGCCAGCATGACGATGCCTGCCTTTGCCGCAGGCAAGTCCGATTTTGCCAAGTCTGAGAACGTCTACGCGGTCATGAACGCCGATGGCTCCATCAAGAGCACTACCGTCAGCGAGCATCTGTACAACGCCAACGGCCTGTCCGGCGTGACCGATGTCTCTTCCCTGACCGACATCCAGAACACCGAGAGCGATGCCGCCTTTACCCAGGACGGCGAAAAGCTGGTCTGGAACACCGACGACACCGACGTCTATTATAAAGGGACCACCGACCGTGACCTGCCCATCTCGGCCAAAGTCACCTACACGCTGGACGGCGTGACCGACAGCCTGGAGAACCTGATGGGCAAGAGCGGCCACCTGACCATTCAAATCGACCTGACCAACAACGAGACCGGCACCGTGAATGTCAACGGCACCGACCGCACCATCGTCACCCCACTCATCACGGCGGTGGGCGTCATCTTTGGGGAGGACGCCTCCAATGTGACCGCTGAGCACGGCGTGATCGAGTCTGCCGCCAAGAGCAACGTGGCCGCGTTCGTCACCCTGCCCGGCGTGAAGGATTCGCTGTCCGGCCTGCTGCCGAAGGACCTGTCCACGGTGGAAGATTATTTGCAGGACAGCGTGACTGTGGAAGCCGATGTGGAAAATCTGGCAGCTCCGCAGATCATGCTGGCCGCAGCCACCAGCCCCGATGCACTGGGCACGGACAATGTCTTTGACCTTGACAGCATCAACGAGCTGACCGACGGCATCCAGCAGCTGAACGACGCCATGAGCCAGCTCATGGACGGTGCGTCTCAGCTGGAAGATGGCGTCTCGCAGCTGGCCGGCGGTACGCTGGCTCTGCTGGATGGTGCATCCCAGCTGAAGACCGGTGTTGCCGCGCTGGACAACGGCCTCGGCCAGCTGACCAACGGCCTCGACACCCTGACCTCCAACAATGCCGCCCTGAATGCCGGTGCCCAGCAGGTGGCCGACGGCGTTCTGGCTTCCGCAAACAAGACCCTGATGGAGGGCGGCCTCATCGACACCCCCATGACCTGGGACAACTATGAAGCCGTCATCGACGAAGTCCTGACCATGAACGACAAGACGCTGGCCGCTGCCCGCAAGAAGATGGTCCGCACCATCTGGGAGCAGGCCCCCAGCTTCAAGGACAGCCAGCTCGACCTGGCCCTCTACCTCTCCGCGACCAAGACCGACCATGATCTGGAAGCAGCCCTCCGCCTGATGCAGAGCTATGATCCCTCCATGATCTGCGGTCTGGTGCAGCTGCTGACCAATGCCGACGCCCGGCAGATCGCCCACGAGGAGCTCAAGCTGCAGGCAGAGAACAGCGACGATATCGCCAGCGTCCGCGCCCTGAAGACCAGCCTGAGCCAGATCCAGTACTTCGTTTCCAGCGTCAACCAGTACACCAGCGGTGTCGCCACTGCGGCCGACGGTGCCCACTCTGCCAAGGACGGCAGCGCCCAGCTGGCCTCCGGCAGCAAGACCCTTTACGATGGCGTGAACACCCTGAACAACGGCGTCAGCCAGCTGACCGACGGTGCCACCCAGCTGAGCGATGGCCTGGTCCAGTTCAACGAGGAGGGCATCTCCAAGCTGACCGGCTCGCTGGACACCGACCAGATCCACGCCCTGAAGACGGTTCTGGACGAGATGACCAGCCGTCTGGAGAACTACACCAGCTTCGCCGGTGCACCGGAAGGCGCTTCTTCCAACGTGAAGTTCATCTACAAGACCGGTGAGACCGTGGCCGCCGCCGAGAATACGGCTGTGGCCGAGACCACCACCCAGGAGGGCAGCTTCTTCACCCGCCTGTGGGAGCGCATCGTGAATCTGTTCAAGTTCTGAACACTTTGAAGTAGAAGTAAAACAGGAACGCCCCCTGGTATCGCAGCGATACCAGGGGGCGTTTTGCTGCCATTTGGCAGGATAGAATGTTCTCAGAACCAGTTGATGTCCACGATGACCAGCTCCGGCGGATTGTTGATGCGGGGGACCGGCGTACCCTTGCCGTCGCCCAGACCGCGGCTGATGACGAGGGAGGTGTCGCCGATCTGGTGCAGACCAGCGGTCAGCGTTGGCAGGAAGCCCTGATCCGGCGTGTAAAGCCCGCCGATGCCGGGGATGCGGATCATCCCGCCGTGGGCGTGGCCGCAGAGCGCCAGATCGACCGGCACGTCAGAGAAGAAGCCGTCCTCCAGAAAATATTCCGGGTAGTGGACCAGCAGCAGCTTGAAGGCATCCAGCTGCTCAAAACTCTCGAAATATGCACTGGCGTACCGCTCGTAGGAAGCGGGTGCTTCGGCCACGCCGCCGATGGCGATGGTGTTGCCGTTGACCTCCAGCGTCTCGGTCTCGTCTGCCAGGAAGTGGACGCCGATGGCCTCCAGATCTGTCCCGATGGGGGAGTTGTGAAAAACGATCTTGGGCCATTCGTGGTTGCCGGGCACGTAGTACACCGGCGCGATCTTGACCAGCTCGGTGCACAGGTCGGTGACGATGGAATAGTCGTCCACCAGCTTGTCGTTCATGTCGCCGGTGATAGCGATGATGTCCGGTTTGAGCGCGGTGATCCGCTCGATCAGATCCGCATTGTGGTCGCCGAACTCATGCAGATGCAGATCGGACAGCTGCACGACCCGGACGTTCGAGGTCAGCTTGTCGGACTGGACCTGATAGTAGCTCTCGACGAAGCTCTGATGCTTTGCAATAAGGGTGAAGATGCCCCACAGGGCCGCCAGCAGCACCGCCAGCCCCAACACGAATTGAAGGATGCCCAGGACGATCTTTTTCAAAGGGCCGAAACGGGCCTTGCGGGGTGCGTAATGAGAAGCCAAAGATTATCCCTCCTGTCTGGTTTTAGAGCGCATTGCCTCACGCAGCAGTGCGCGGATGGAATAAGCGTTGCTGGCCTTGCTCTCCGCAATGCCGATGGCGTATTCGTAGGCCGCCTCGGTGCTCTCGGCGTTGTAGGCCGCGATGAGGCGGTGGAAGTAATCGGCAAAGCTCTCAGCGTCCTCCATCCGGCACTGGTCGAAGAAGCCGATGAACTGCTGGCCGCCGTTGTAATAGACGGTGCCGCAGGTGGCCGAGGCTTCCTTCAGGAAGCCGGCAAACTGGTCCAGCATCGCGTTGCCGCGTTCGCGGCCGTAGGCGGTGTTGATCTGGCTCAGGTTGGTCAGCTCCACCACCACACAAACGGTATCGTCCGGCAGGACGCGGCTACTGTTGTTCCGGATGAACAGATCGCAGGCGGTGCGGTTGGGCATATCCAGCGACTGCTCGGTGAAGAACAGGTATTCCACAAAGTCCTGGATACGGCCCAGCAGGATGGCGCCGCAGACGCCCAGGATGAAGAAGACCGCAACGCCCAGCAGGATGTACAGCTTGACGTTGATCTTCTCGCTGACCGTGGTGCTGGCCAGAACGCCCAGGTTGACCGCGCCACAGTATTCGTTGTACTCCTTCATGGTGATGGAGAGGCTCTCATACAGGGAGTTCAGCTGGCTCTGCAGGGCGTCGATCTCCTGCTCCACAGACTGCTGGGAGAAGGCCTTGTTCTCGCTGGAAACGTCCGTGGAGTCGGCCGCATCCTGGAACACGTCGATGATATACTGGCAGTAGGCAGCGTCGATGACGTTGTTGGACTTGCGGTTCAGGATCGTTACGTAGTCGCTGATGAGGGTGTCGTAGACGGTGGTGCGGTCTACTTTGGTGTCATACTCGTAGACATCGTTCAGCACGAAGCCGCCGGCGTCATCCTCGGTGCCGGTCCGGGCTCCTCTTTGATAGTAGAGGGAGCCGTCCTTGTTCTTGTTGCCGTAGCTCTGGATGACTTCCAGTACGGCGGCGACCTTCTCGGTGTCCACATCGCCGTCCATGATGTAGGTGTTGTAGCGCTCCTGGTATTTTTTGAGCAGGACTTCCCGGTTCTGCGTCAGCTTGCCGCCCAAAATCTCGGAGAAGAGATAGGGGATCTCAACGTCGCCGACGTAGTTGTACTCATCGAGCAGGTCCGAGAGAGACATCCCGGTGTGGGAAGAGATGAACTCCGGGTGCGATTTCTGGCAGTTGATGAGGTTGGAGGAGATCTCGGAAACGGTGTTTTTCAGGATCTCCGCCTGTTCGAGGTAGTCGTAGCCATGGCCGTCCAGCGTGGAGGCATTGTTGGGGATGGTGTAATAGTCCACGTATTTTTCGCCGAAGCTGGCAAAGTAGCAGCTCAGAATCTCATCCAGCATGGTGCGGGCGTACTCGGTGTTGTAATTGCTGCTGAGCGAGAGCGTGACGAGGTATTCGGTGGATTGGTATTCCTCCACGTCCTCACCTTTTTCAATTTTGGCCGCCTGGGTCTTGGCCACATCGTCGGGCACGATGGGGGTGACCGTGCCGCCGGAGCGGATGGTATCCACGTTGACGGTCAGGTCCAGATTTTCAATGGCCTGCTTGACGACGGAGGAAGAGAAGATCTCCGAAACATCCAGTTCGCCGCCGCTGGGGGTCTTGCCGTCCTCGGCCTGGGAGTAGTTGTATTTGATGATGGACTGCGCCGTATAGGCCTGATTGCTGGTGGCATAGCGCATGAAGAACACGCCTGCACAGAACGACATCAGCGCGATGAGCGGCCACCATTTTTTCAGATATCGGATGATGTTAAAGCTTTTCATTTCGTTTTGTCCTTATCGCGGATGACTTTGCTCTTGGCGAGGACCCAGGCGCAGAGTGCACAGAACGTGACACCGCCGGTCAGGATCATCCACTTGATGCTCAGCTCGTCGGCCAGGGAACGTTTCTCGAAACTGATGGTCAGGTAGTTTTTGGTCTTGTAGCGGATGTATTCCTTGTTGAGGATCCGGGAGGTCTCGATAAGGTTCTCCAGCTTCTGCTTCATATCCTGGATCATGCTCTCGGCGGTTGCAACGCTGGAAGGCGTATTGGCTGTCTGGGCATTCATCTGGCGGATGGCGTATTCGTTTTTCTGGATGATGGCCATCGTATCGTTGGCGGAGTCGTTGGCGCTCTCGGCTGCCGAGGCCTGGTAGTCGATGGCGACCTTGGTGCGGGACATATAGAAGTTGTTCTGGGTGTCCAGCGTGGGGATCAGAACAACGGCAGTCAGGGCCGAATCGTAGATCTCGATGGTGTGCAGGCGGTTCTGGTATTCGGCCATGAGTTTCTGGTAGCTGATGTTCTTCAGAAAGTTCTGGTATTCCAGCTTGCTGATGTAGCGTTCCCGGTTTTTGGAGAGGCCGCTCTGCAAAACATAGGAATCGTATTTTTCAAGGTCGATGCTGGTGAAATTGTCCACCTTCTGGCGCAGAGAGGTGAAGGTCTCGCCGGTGAGTTCGGAGCGGAAGGTGCCGTTCTCCTTGGCGTTGGTGTTCAGGAAGCGGTGGAGCTTCTGGCACTCCTTATCAAAGAAGGAGCCGATCTCCATGTACTCCTGCTTGTCGCACTCGGACCAATCGGGGGAGATGCCCATCTCGACGTAGGTATAGTCCTCGTAGAAGACCTCTTTGTAGGACTCGACGATCAGGCTGAGCATATCTCTGGCCGAGATGCGGGGGCCGATCTCGTCGTTCTTTTCGTAGGTGATGGTGTAGGTGGTGGCAATCTTATAGCTCGTGGTGTCGGAAGGCAGCTGCATTCCGTTGACGTTGGAAGCCCAGGCCGTGATGTTTTCGGCCATATCCTGCGCGGTGACCTGGCCTTCGAGGCCGGCCTTCGCGATGGCGCGGTCCAGCACGTCGTCCGATTTGATGAGCGAGATGTTGAACCGGGTGTTGTTGGGGTAAAGCCCTCTGGTGGCTTCCTCGTAGTTCAGGGCGATCATCATCTTTGCGGTGCGGGCTTTCAGGTGGTACATCACAAAGCTGGTGGAGCACATCACCAGAAGGATGAGGGCCAGGTAGAGGAGGCGGTGCTTCCACAGCCCCTGGAAGAGAAGTTCGACCAGCGCCCAGAACTTACTTTTTTGCGGGCGGTTCGGTTGGTTTGTTTTGGGAGATGGCATGGTTGTAGATCACCTCGTTTCGATCCAGCAGCTTCATGGCGTGGCCGATGGGCAGCAGCATGAAGATCGTGTTCATATAGCAGTAAAAGGCGGTGTTGTCGGTCGCGTAGGTCACAAACGCATAAATGGTGCAGTACAACAGCAGGAAAGCGGTCTCGGTGCCGTACTGCTTCTGGCACCAGACGACCTTGCCCTGCCAGCTGAGCCAGATCCAGAAGGAAAAGCCCCAGAAGCCAAGCTCAATGTACATGGTCACAAGGTCGTTGTGCATCCCGCCGAAGTCGTGGGTGCCAAAGACGCCGATGCCCGCTGCATTCATGATGCTGATATACCGCGTGACCCAGCCGATGCCGTAGCCGCGGAACGTAGGGCTGAAGGAATACAGGTCGGTGAAGGCTTCGTACAGGCCCTTGCGGCCCATGGTGTCAATGCCCAGGGTGTCCACCGTCCAGCTGAACAGGCCCGACCAGATGAAGAAGACGTAGAACAGGCAGGCGGCGATGGCGAAGATGGAGATGGAATGGAGCACAAAGTTCTGCCCCTTGGGCTTGAGCCGGGTGATGAACAGGTGCATCACCAGCACGCCGAGCATACCGATGAGGGCGATGCGCTTGAGACCCAGATAGAAGAAGCCCGCCGCCAGTGTGAGATGGATGACCCGCCGCCAACCTTTTTCAAAGAGGGCGTAATAGAGGACCATCAGACCGAACCCGAAGGTCAGGTCGTGGACTTCCAGCGCCTTGATGGGCGCATTGGTGTCCACGCCGCCGGATTTGGCAAAGGCGATGAAGCCAGTGATGAACTCGCTCAGGCCGTAAGGCCGGAGGCTGTCGAACACCAGGATGCAGACATTGGCGATGCACATGCCGTAGAAGGTGTAGTCGATGGCTTTGCCGCCGAACAGATACACTGCTGCGCACATCGAGGTAAGCGAGATCATGTGGTAGAGGATGGTGGAACACCCGCGGGACATGTAGTTCAGCTGCTGGAAATCCAGCGACCAGACAAGCATGGACCACGCCGCCATCATCACAAAGGGGATGAGAAAGATGATGTAATATTCCTCGATGAGGGGCAATCGGTTAAAGTCTCCGGTGATGAGCAGAAAACAGGCGGCCAGGCCGACCACGGCGGCCTGCACCAGGTACTTCATGAACCAGGGCAGGCCCATGCCGCGGTACCAGAACCCGATGCCCATCATGGCAATGTAGAGCAGCGGCAGCCAGAACGGCCGCTGCACCGATTTCCGCTTCAGGAATTGTGTTCCTCCATGCTGCGCAAGATACTCCCAGTTTCCGCTGCCATATCCCCCAAAGAGTAGTTTTATAAAACTTTGCATCTGCCCTCCTGTGCGAGCCTGCGGGCAAGCCGCGGCTCTTCGCGTTCGTTCAGTTCAAAAGCTCCACGATGGCCTGATAGTTGCGGGCACAGTTCTGGTCATCCACCTGGTCGAACAGCGCGTCCACACGCTTTGCGTAGAAGGGGGATATCGTGCCGTTCTGGGCCAGAGCGCGGTCCAGCTCCCGGAAGAGCGCTGCCTGCTCGGTGACCACAGGCCCGAAGCCGTCGTCCCGGTAGCTGAAGTAGCCGACGTCGTGGTGTACGCCCCAATACTGTGCCTCATCGAACTGGTAATAGAGGAGGGGCTTTTTCATATAGGCAAAATCGAACTGTACGCTGGAAAAATCGCTGACCATGACGGCGGATTCCATCAGAAGGGTCTGCACATCGGCCTCACCCAGCGCCGCGATCTTCACCCGCGGGTTGGCGGTGTGGAAGCTGCTCAGAAAACGCTGCACCTCAAAATGAGGGTAGAAGACGGCCTCATAGCCGTGCTTCTCCAGCAGCGCCTCCAGCTCCGGGCTGGAGATGACGTCCTGCCAGTGCCGGAAATAGTCGCTCTGCTCAAACTCGGCCTGGGTCTTCCGCTCGATGGCGTAGGTGCGCCAGGTGGGCATCAGCAGCAGCTGGCACTTGGTCTCGTGGGGGCGCAGCAGGGCGTCAAACCGGCACAGACCCAGCCGTTTGACAATACCAACTGGATAATGATAGGCGGATTCTACAAAATCCCGTTCTTTTTGCAGGGAGCAGACGAAAAGGTCGGTGCGGATGTTGGGGTAGTGATACCATTTCATGTCGTCGATGATGACCCCATGCTGCAAAAAGGCGCGGGGGCCATGGACCACATGGAGCTTGTCGAGCATGTAGTAGCTGTCGATCTCCGGGGTGTAGCCCAGCACATGGGTGCTGATCTTCATCTCCGATGCGGCGCAGAGCAGATAGTGCTTCCAGCTGCGGTAGGGCACGACCCGGCCCAGCGCCTGCACCCGCTCATAGTCCGGCAGGGTGGGGTCTGCCACGAACCAGCTGTTCAATTCAGGATGCTCCCGGTTCAGGTAGGCAAAGATGTGGTAGCCGTTGTCCCGCGCTTCGCGGCCCCGCTCGGAGACGAGCCAGACATGCCGGTAATCCTTGTTCCAGCACTTCAGAACGGCAGCACAGCAGGTGGCAGTTTCATATTTCAGGAGTTCCCGCAGCAGATGGAAGGCGCGCCGGGTCTTTCGCAGCAGATCGTTCATAGACGTCGTTCCTTTACATTCGGTTGATAATACAGAAAAAAATCCGATTCATCAGGCGTTCTTCACCACATCACCATACAGGGCCAGCAGCTGGTCACAGTAGCGCTCCAGCGTCATCATGCGGTCTTTCTTCTGGATGCAGTGGGCCGACATCTCGGCCAGCAGGGGCTTGTCTGCATAGAGCGCCCGGATCTTTTCCGCGTAGGCGGCCGGGGTGAAGGTGTCGTTCAGGATGCCGGTGCGGCCCTCTTCCACCAGTTCCGGGATGCCGCCGATCCGGTTGCAGAGCACCGGGGTGCCGAGGGACTGGGATTCCAGCAGAGCCAGCGGGCAGTTTTCGTACCAGATGGACAGGTGCAGGGTGAACAGCGCCCCGGCCACGAGGTCTTCGAGCGCTTTGCCGGTCTGGAAGCCGACGTACTTCACATTGGGCAGGGTGCAGTTTTTGCACAGATCCTCCATGGGGCCGCTGCCCGCGATGACGAAGGGAATGTCCGGCAGCAGCTTGCAGGCTTCGAGGATGCGGTCGATGCCCTTTTCCTCCGAGAGGCGGCCGAAGTAGAGGACATAATCCCCCTTTTCGGCAGGGGCAGCCGCAGCGACCCGGCTCAGAAAGTTGTGCAGCATCACCGTCTTGCCCCGGAAGCGGGGGACGGTGAGGAGCTTCTTCTCCAGGAACGCACTGGGGCAGATGAAGCGGTCGATCTTGTCATAGACGTGATTGCACTCGTAAAGGGTGCCCTCCACGGCACCAATGAGGCTCTTGGGCAGCGAGCCGTGGATGCAGCGCTTTTTCACGCAGGGCCACTTGCTTTTTTTGCCCAAGCAGGCTTCGCAGAGCTTTTTGGAGTTGAACTCCATCATCATGTGGTTGGGGCAGAGCATCTGCACATCGTGCACCGTCTGCACCATGGGCACCCCGCATTCCGCCCCGGCGCAGATGACCGAGGGCGTCAGCTGGAAATTGATGTTGTTGAAATGGATGAGGTCGGGCTGAAACTGCCCGATGACCTGCTTCAGCTTCCGTCTTGCCTCAAACGAGTAGAGGATGCGGAAGGGGTAGAGCAGCTTTTCCGGCCCGGCGTTGTGGAAGTCCATATTGGTGGTGGCGAGGTGCAGGGCATTGCCGACGGTGTTTTTTTCGTCGTACATGCCAAAATATTCGACCTCGTGGCCCCGGCGGGTCAGCTCCTCGCCGATCTTGAGGAAATAGGTCTCTGCACCGCCGCGGGGGTAGAGAAATTTATTGACGAATAAGATCTTCACAGAGTCCAGCCTTTCGTTGCGAAAAGTAGAATCGGAGGATTCCCATATAATAGGTATGTATAAACAGCTTAATAATAGCATCATCCCTCTTTTTCTGCAATATGTATTCACAAAATCATCGCAATTTGGCGGGGCAAACGGCCCGAAACCGCAAAAAACCGTGGGCGGCGGAATGGCATCTTCCGCGCCCACGGTTCGTCAGGGGTGGATATTCGGTCAAAGATCGTAAAGTGCGTTCAAAAATTTACTGCAAAGTGCTCGGTGCGTCGCTCAGGTTGTGCACGATGCCGTACCAGCGGCAGTTCGTCTGCTTGCTCAGGTCCACATCGCTGAACTTGGTCACGCCCGAACCGTTGATGTCCGCATTGAAGACCTTGTACATCGTCTTGCCGGTCGGGCTGGCCGGGAAGACGTAGGCCGTCAGGCCGGTGGGCCAGGTATTGGAAGCAACGTACCATTTGAGATTCGTGATGTAAACGACATACTGGCCAGAGCCGAACTGGAACCCCTTCTGGTAGGTGTCGATGTAGCAGTCCGAGAAGCGGGTGCCGTTGCCACGGATGTATGCGAAGACGGTGTTCTCCAACAGGGCCTTTTTGGTGTCGTTGTCGCTGTAGTTGAAATCGAAGCACCAGGCGTGAATGTTGTGGAAGATGCTGCTGCCGTTGCACGAGAGCGCTGTCTTCACGTTCAGGATGACGGTGTCGCTGTACATCGAATCGCCGGTGTCATAAATGCCCACGGCGTTCGGGTAGTCCAGCGAAGACTCGATCATGCAGTTGCGCACCATCAGCTCATACGAGAGGTTGGCTTCCGTCTGACCGTCACTGGTGGTCATAGACAAGTCGTTGAACTTGCCGCAGATGCCGTATCGCTGGAAGTTCTGGATGGAGATATGGTCCAGCAGGGTGCATTTCTGCCGTGCCACGGCGATGCAGTCGTCTGCCTTGAAGTTCGCGTTGACCTTGCCGTTGCCCCGGATGAACATGTCCTGCTGGGGCGTTTCGGGCGGGTACATCTTGCCGCGGATCTCGATGAACCGGTCCACCTTGGTGCTGGCCGTGCATTTCAGCTCGGCGTTGTCCAGTTCCATATAGCACTGGTCGAATACCAGCTTGCCGGAAAACGCATACACGCCCTTCGGGAAATACAGCGTCTCGGCCGGGTGCGCGGCGATGAGCGCGTTGAACGCGGCCAGGTTGTCGGTGGTGCCGTCCCCCTTGAAGCCGTGATCCAGCACGTTCAGCATTCCGCTGCCGCCGCCTGTGCTCAGGGTGGTGCCATTCAGGTCGTATACCATATCAGTTTGCCTCCATCAGGGTCGTGATCTGTGCGTCGGTCAGCGCCGTGTCAAATACCTGGAAGTCGTACACCGTGCCATTGAAGAAACGTGCCTTGCCGTCCGTAGTTTCGCCTGAGCTGGCGGTCCACGAAGCACCAAGGATCAGCGAACGATCCACGGTCTTGTTCGCGGCATAGTTCGGGATGTTCTTCCACTCGGTCAGGGAACCGTACGACAGGAACCGGAACTGCGTCCCCTTGATCTGGAGCAGAAACTTCAGTTTCTTCCCGGATTCGATCTTGACAAAGTGACTGCCGTAGGTGAACATGTTCATGCCAACGGTTCCGTTGGTCCATGTTGAAACTATGATGCCTCTCTGATCGTTGGTGATATCGCTGAAGCAATCAAGCAACGTTGTCACCGTATTAACTGCACTGTCAGCCACCGTAAAGGTTGCGTACACCGTCAGATTCATGCCGGTGTCGATGGCTGCGAACGGCTTGATCCCCGTGTCGATCCATTCTTTGTTGGCCGGTACAAAAGTCTTCTGAGCCGCCAGTTTATAGCGCGGCGTCGGCAGTCCGTTGTTGGGGGGATTTGGTGTGTCCGGCTGGCTGGGCGTGGGCGGGACATCGGGCAGGCTGCTGCCGCTCCAGAGTGCGGCCAAGGCGTTGTAGTGGGGCAGCATCTCGCCGTTGTCGTAGACGGCGTGGCGGAACAGCGCAAGGATGAGCCCGCGCTCCTCGTCGGACAGGCCGGATGCGGCGTTGCGAAGCTCTCGCTTGACCTGCTGCAAAAACTGCTGCCAGGCCGGGGTGCCCGGTTCGGGCAGGGTTGGGTCCGTGGTGCCAGAGTTGGTCAGCACGCGGTACGGGACACTAGCGCTGGTCACGGTGCGAGTGCCGTCGGAGCCTTCAAAGGTGACGGTCCCGCTGCCGCCCTGCGCGGTGACGAGGGCAGGCACTTCGACGGCTCCGTCGGCCACAAGGGTGGTCAGCGGCCCGGCCGGACCGGGCAGATGCCAGAACGCCACAACGGTGGTGCCGTCCCACTCGCCGGAGCAGACGACCCGCAGCCGATAGACGCCGGTGTTGTGCGCGTAGCCAAGCAACAGCCCGCCGGAATAGCCCGAAAGGACGGCGCGGCCGTTGGAGCAGAGCGTAATTTGTTGTTCGATCATAGAAAACCTCCCATCTGTAAAGTGAATCGAGTGCAAGCAGGAACAGGAAAAAACAGAACGCTGCCCTGTGCAGGGAAAACGACGCTAAGGGGAATGATCCATTCACTTCGCCTCCTTTTAGTTGTGAAATGGCTGCATTTATGTGTGAAAACAGTATAAGTCAACAACGGCAAGTTGTCAAGACGGAATTTGAAGATTTTGCAGCGTGAGTTCAGATGCGTTGCAATCGCGCGGATGGTGCGTTATAATACAACCACACAGACACGACCAGGAAGCCCAGGGGATGCAGTGTAAGAAAGGAACGTGGATATGAACTATATCATGGCGCTGGATGCCGGGACGACCTCGAACCGCTGCATCCTGTTCAACAAGGCGGGCGAGATGTGCAGCGTGGCTCAGAAAGAGTTCACCCAGTATTTCCCGAAGCCGGGCTGGGTGGAGCATGATGCAAACGAGATCTGGACCACGCAGCTGGGCGTGGCGCTCTCGGCCATGAACCAGATCGGGGCCAGCGCGTCGGATATCGCGGCGATCGGCATCACAAACCAGCGCGAGACCACCATCGTCTGGGACCGTGAGACCGGGGAGCCGGTCTATCATGCCATCGTCTGGCAGTGCCGCCGCACCAGCGCTTACTGCGACGAGCTCAAGGCGCGGGGCCTGACCGAGACCTTCCGGGCAAAGACGGGTCTGGTCATTGACGCATACTTCTCCGCCACCAAACTGAAGTGGATCCTGGACAATGTGCCCGGCGCGCGGGAAAAGGCCGAGGCCGGGCGGCTGCTGTTCGGCACGGTGGAGACCTGGCTCATCTGGAAGCTGACCTGCGGCCGGGTCCATGTGACCGACTACACCAACGCCAGCCGCACGATGCTGTTCAACATCCACACGCTGGAGTGGGATGAGGATATCCTGCGAGAGCTGAACATCCCGCGCTGTATGCTGCCCACGCCCATGCCGTCCAGCTGCTTCTACGCGGAGGCCGACCCGATGCACTTTGGCTCGGGCATCAAAATTGCAGGCGCAGCGGGCGACCAGCAGGCCGCGCTCTTCGGGCAGACCTGCTTTTCGGCGGGTGAGGCGAAGAACACCTTTGGCACCGGCGGCTTTCTGCTGATGAACACCGGCAAAACGCCGGTCGTCTCGAAAAACGGCCTTGTCACGACCATTGCGTGCAGCAGCGGAAAAAGCGTGAATTATGCGCTGGAAGGTTCCATCTTCGTGGCCGGTGCGGCCATCCAGTGGCTGCGGGACGAGCTGCGGCTGCTGGAAGAAGCCCGCGACTCCGAGTATATGGCCCGGAAGGTGAAGGACACCAACGGCTGTTATGTGGTGCCCGCCTTCACCGGCCTCGGTGCGCCCCACTGGGATCAGTACGCCCGCGGAACCATCGTTGGCCTGACCCGTGGCTGCAACAAAAATCACATCATCCGTGCCACGCTGGACAGCCTGTGCTATCAGGTGAACGATGTTCTCCACGCCATGGAGGCCGACTCCGGCATCGCCATGAAGGCCCTGAAAGTGGACGGCGGTGCCTGCGCCAACAACTACCTGATGCAGACCATGGCCGACATCAGCAGCCTGCCGGTGGAGCGCCCCTGCTGCGTGGAAACGACCGCCCTCGGCGCAGCCTATCTTGCGGGCCTTGCCGTGGGCTACTGGCAGTCCACCGACGAGGTGGTCCGGAACTGGTCGGTGGACCGCACCTTCCTGCCGGATATCTCGGTCGAGGAGCGCACTAGGCGCATCAAGGGCTGGAACAAGGCCGTGCGGTGTGCCTATCATTGGGCGCTGGATGAGGAGTGAAGCGGGACAATACGGTGGCTGAGAGGAAGCAATTTGCAATGCAATACGAAAAAAGCTGCGGTGCGGTGATCTATACCGTACAGAATGGAACGAGGTTCTACCTTGTAGAGCAGATGCAGAAAGGGCATGTGTCCCTTTGCAAAGGCCATGTTGAGAAGGACGAGACAGAACTTCAAACGGCAGAGCGGGAGATTCGGGAAGAAACAGGTCTTGATGTGGAGTTTGTGGAAGGGTTTCGGAAAACTATCGCGTATTCTCCCAGGATGGACTGCATGAAAACCGTGGTGCTCTTTCTGGCACATGCAGAGCATACGGATGCGAGAGCGCAGGAGGAAGAGGTCAGAGCAATTCAATGGCTACCGTTTGAAGACGCCGTGGAAGCATTGACCTTTGATTCGACCCGTGAAATACTGCGGCAGGCAGATGCGTTTTTGGATGGGTGAGAACGATAGTCTTTGTGTCACCACTGGTGACACAAGTCAGCTGGACGAATCATCTGCTGATTATGTCTGGTTCCAAATCCGCAGAAGAACGGCATTTTTATCTTTCTCTTTGTGTAAAAGAACATTATTCAAAACGCGAATTGGAACGTCAAATGGACAGTAAACGGTTTACCTGACACTGGGTGAAACGAGAAGTGTGATTGAATTTACGGAGGAGCGAATGGGCGATTTTACGGTAGAAGAAATGCTTGCGATGCAGCAGGCCCTACAGGAAAAACACAAAGACAAGTGGGAGCTGATCGGCCCGGAAGCGGGTAAACATAAACTATTATGGATGCTCGGTGAAGTCGGAGAGGTCATCGACATCATCAAGAAAAACGGGGACAAAACTGCTGTTGAGGATGCAGCGATACGGCAGCATCTTGTGGAAGAGATGGCGGATGTGCTCATGTATTACAATGATGTCCTTTTGTGTTATGGAATCAGCGAGCAGGAGCTGAAAGAAGCGTATACCGCCAAGTTTGAAAAGAATATGACACGCTGGTAAGAAAGCGCAAAAATAACCCCCGGCTGGAGATGTTCGTCTCTCTGGCCGGGGGTTTTAACGATTAGAACTTTATCCCATCACGACCGTGACTTCCACGGTCTCGCCAGCTTTGGCGATGGGGAGCACATTGCCGGGGATGGGAGCACCGTTGACGGTGACGCGTTTCACGCCCTTCTGCACGGCGTCGAGGTTCTCGACCCGGATGTGGTACACGGCCCCGCGGTAGCGGCGGGTGACGGTGAAGCCGGGCAGCGTGTGTGGGATGCAGGGGTCGATCTTCAGGCCGTCCAGCGTGGGCTGCACACCGAGGATGTACTGGCTGACATTGAAGAAGGTCCAGGCGGCGGTGCCGGTCAGCCAGCTGTTCTTTGCCTCGCCGAAGGTCGGGGCGTCGATGCCGGCGACCATCTGGCTGTAGACATACGGCTCGGTGCGGTGGATCTCGGAGATGTCCTCGATGTAGGCGGGGCAGGTCTTCTTGTAGACCTCAAAGGCGCGGTCGCCGTGGCCAAGCACAGTCTCGGCGCAGCTGATCCACGGATTGTTGTGGCAGAAGATGCCTGCATTCTCCTTGTATCCCGGAGGGTAGCTGGAGATCTCGCCGAGGTTGAGGCGGTAGGTGGTGTAGGCGGGCTGGAGCAGAACGATGCCGTACCGGGTGTCGAGCCGCTCTTCCACGCTCCTCAGCGCCTGCTCGGCCTGACCGGTCGTTTTGCCGATGCCCGCCATGACGCACATGCCCTGCGGCTCAATGAAGATCTGGCCCTCGTCGCATTCCTTGCTGCCGATGGGCTGGCCGAAGGCATCGTAGGCGCGGCGGAACCAGACACCGTCCCAGCCGGCGGTCAGAGCGGCCTGCTCGACTTCCGCGATGGCGGCGCGGGCCTCGGCCAGGTCGGCAAAATCGCCGCTGTGGATGAACTGCACCATCAGGTTGCCCAGCGCTGTGCCCTCGGTGGGGCCTGCAAACACGGTCAGGCCGGTGGCGTTGGCGGTCTGCTGGTTCAGGTAGCCGTCCTGGCTGCCGCCGCCGACGATGTTCAGGCTTGTGTAGGTCTTGCCGGTCAGGCTTTGCAAGGTCTCTACGGCGCGGCGGTAGTCCTGCGTCAGGGAGTTGTAGACGCACTGCATGACCTCGCCGGTGGCGGCGGGCACGGGCTGGTGCGTGTCGGCGCAGGCGGCCCTGACTTCTTCGATCATGGAGGCAGGCGCTAAGAAGCGGTTGTCATCGGGGTCAACGCAGCTGGGGAAGTCGGCGGCCTCCTTCGCGGCGGCGATCAGCTCTGGGAAGCTCGGGCGGGTGCCGGTCTTTTCGCCAAGCTCACGGCGGACGGACTGAATCATCCACAGGCCCATGATGTTTTTCAGGTAACGGTAGCGGTATTCATAGCCGCCCTCGTTCGTAAAGTTGGCGGCGCAGCTGTCCGGGCCGGTGATGGCCGCTGCGTTTTCCACGCCCAGCAGGCTCCATGTGCCGCTGGACAGGTACGCGGCGTACTCATCCCGCGCGGGCACGGCGAGGACCGCCGAGCCGGTGTCGTGGGTCGCGGGCAGAATGACCTCGGCGTCAAAGCCGACAGCCTTCTGAATTTCCGGCGTCAGATGCCCCAGCACGGTCCCGGCGGTCTTGATGGGCTGGAAGATGCCGCGCGGCAGACCCAGCTTTTCGATCAGTGCATCGTCCCAGTCCCTGCTGTCCGCGCCCACCAGCGCCGTGGTGCTGGCGTTCGTGTACTCATTGGCGGGCACGCCGCAGAGCAGGTAGTTCAGGTAATCGGGCACCATCAGGAACGTTTTGGCGGCGGCCAGCTGCTCCGGGTGCTCCTTTTTGAGCGCCATCAACTGGTAGACCGTGTTGAACGGCTGGTACTGGATGCCGGTGCGGGCATAGTGGTCGGCAAAGGTCAGGCCGTATTCCTTTTCCAGCGCCTCGCGGATGCCCTCGGTGCGCTCGTCGCGGTAGGCGACGGCGTCGCCGATACGCTTATTGTCCGCATCCAGCAGCACAAAATCGACAGCCCAGGTGTCGATGCCGATGGTCGCGGGGGCAAAGCCTGCGTCGTGTGCAGCCTTCAGGCCGTTGACGACCTCTTTCGCCAGGGTGTCGATGTCCCAGCAGAGGTGGCCGTTCTCGCGGTGGACGCCGTTTTCGAAGCGGTAGACCTCCTGCAGGGTGATTTTTCCGTTCTGTACGGTGCCTGCGATGTGCCGCCCGCTGGACGCGCCGATGTCGACTGCCAGTGTACAGGTTTGCATAAGCTCTCTCCTTCTTTGCAAAATAACAGTGTTGCAGCATTTGCTTTTTGTCTGCATTATACGACACCCGGGCCCGGCTTTCCATCCGCAAAAGAATTTGATTGTTTGGGAAAATTCCACACGTTCCTTTCCGCGTTCCCGGCGGTTTTGTCCGGGTCCCGTGCCGGAATGATCCGATTGACACGCCCTGTGCCGTCCCGTATAATAGACCCTGCAACCAATAAAGGAGATGTTACATTATGGCCACCGCGCACAAAAGCCGTGTGCTGGATATGACCCAAGGCGACCCGTTCCGCCTGGTGCTGCAATTTTCGATGCCGCTGTTCTGCTCCAACCTTTTGCAGCAGCTGTACAACCTGACCGACACTGCGCTGGCCGGGCACCTGCTGGGTTCCGCCGCGCTGGCGGAGATCGGCGCGACGGCGGCGCTGTACCGGCTTATCATGAACTTTGCCTTCGGCATGAACAACGGCCTGGCGCTGACGGTCAGCCGCTATTTTGGCGCGGGCGATGAAAGCGGGATACGCCGCGCCGTGGGCTGGATGGTCACGCTGTCGGCGGCGGTGTCGCTGGTGCTGACGGGGTGCTCCCTGCTGGGCCGCGACGCGCTGCTGACCGTTTTGCAGGTCCCGGCACAGGCATGGGGCGGCGCGTCCGCCTACCTGACCGTCATTCTGCTGGGCATCCCGCTGACGATGCTTTATAATATGGAGGCTGCGCTGCTGCGCGCCGTCGGCAACAGCGTGACGCCGCTGCTGTTCCTGCTGTTCAGCAGCGTGCTGAACGTCGGGCTGGACGCCGCGTTCATGGGGCCGCTGGGGCTGGGCGTGCGCGGCGCGGCCATTGCCACGGTGCTGGCGCAGGGCATCAGCGCCGTGCTGGGCGTTGTGTACATCCTGCGCGGCTACCCGGAGCTGCGCTTTACGCCCCGGCAGCTCGGGGCTGCCACGCGCCGCGCCGTGACCAGTATGTTCTGGGCGGGCCTGAGCATGGGGCTGATGAGCGCCATCTACAATCTGGGCAGCGTGGCGCTGCAAAGCAGCATCAACGCGCTGGGCAGCGTCTACATCACGGCGCAGACCGCCGCGCGCCGCTTAGCGGAGCTGTACTTTATCCCGGGCGGTGCGCTGGGCATCGGCGTGGCGACGTTCAGCAGCCAGAATCTGGGTGCGGGCCGCCGCAGCCGCATTTGGCAGAGCGTCAAGGCCGCGCTTGCGATCTATTTTGTGTGGTGGGTGTTTGTGATGGCGTTCACCTTCCTGCTGGGCGGGGCCGCCATCCGCGGCATCACGGGCAGCACGGACGAGGTCATTATCTCCAACGCGCTGCTGTACCTGAAAATCAGCGCACCGGTCATCC